>OGEU01000179.1_pt1 | contig 71644 bp, 71 predicted proteins | sample 1570651 | NCBI WGS metagenome assembly OGEU01 (sample SAMEA2582129, study PRJEB24529) | metagenome | biome: Human gut stool | place: China | collected 2011 | reverse complement strand
GATGTCGCAAGCGACCGCCGCAGGTGCGAGAATGTGCCAAGGCACATTCTTTGTTCTTTCTCACACTTTGGATTAGTGAGAAAAAGAAAAAAGGAGCAATTATTATGAATGAAGATTTTATGAAAGAAAAACCGATTTTACCACTGCTGACTACCATGGCACTTCCTATGGTTATCTCCATGCTGGTAAATTCTCTTTATAATATTATAGACAGTCTGTTTGTGGCTAAAATCAGTGAAGATGCCATGACTGCCCTTTCCCTGGTCTATCCGGTGCAGAATTTTATCAATGCTGTGGCAATTGGATTTGGTGTCGGAATTAATGCTTTAATTTCTTTTCACCTTGGTGCAAAAGAAAGGGAAAAAGCCAATATTGCTGCAACCCATGGGTTCTTCTTTTCTATTTTGCATGGTGTCATTTTAACGATTGGAAGCATTGCCCTGATTCCTACGTTTTTAAGCCGCTTTACCACCGACAGTAATGTTCTTAAGTCAGGTGTAGAATATGCAAATATTGTATTTGTATTCAGTATCATTATTATGATGAATTTAACCTTTGAAAAAGTCTTTCAGTCTGTCGGCAGAATGAATGTCTCCATGATTGGACTGATGCTAGGATGTATTGCCAATATCATTTTAGACCCGCTTTTAATTTTCGAAATTGGCATCTTCCCGAAAATGGGAATGCGCGGAGCTGCCCTTGCCACCGGTATCGGACAGCTGCTGACTCTTATTTTTTATCTCTTTGCCTATTTTCTGCGCCCAATCAGTGTACGGATTAGCAGAAAATATCTTATCCTGGATAAACATCTTGATTTGAAATTATATGGTATCGGCATTCCAGCCATCTTAAATCTGGCTCTGCCGTCCTTACTGATCTCATTTTTAAACGGACTCCTTGCCGCATATGACCAGTGTTATGTGGTAGTCGTCGGAATCTATTACAAGCTGCAGACCTTCCTCTACCTTCCTGCCAATGGAATTATCCAGGGGATGCGTCCGCTGGTGGGCTTCAATTACGGTGCCGGTGAAATAAAGCGTGTGAAGAAAATCTATCATCTTACCCTCTGTATGAATGGTGTCATTATGCTCCTTGGTATGATTATCTGCTTTACTGCATCACCTTACCTTATCGGAATGTTTACAGACAATGCCACCACAATTTCCGTGGGAAGCAATGCCCTTCGGATTATCTGCTGTGGTTTCCTGATTTCCACCGTATCCATTACTGCCTCCGGTGCTTTGGAAGGGCTTTCAAAGGGCGGACAGTCCTTAATTATTTCACTGCTCCGTTATATCCTTTTTATCATTCCGCTTGCTTTTGTTCTCTGCAAAGCCTTTGGTCCACAGTATGTGTTCCATGCTTTCTGGATTACGGAAATTCTCACCGCTGCAATTGCTGCCCTACTGATGAAATCAAGCCTCCGGCTTCCGGGCACACAGGCATAAAATACATTAGAGAAAGCTGCCAGCAAAATTTTGCTGACAGCTTTCTCTATGCTATTTCTTATACATATATAATTGTTACGCCGGAAAAATTACATTCTCCAGTAAGTATCACACTGTGCACACCATCCGGTACATTCCGATTTTTCTCTTCCACTGCACCAAATGCTGCATGGACTTTATTTATCATTGCCCAGCTCTTTGGAATATAAAGCTCTACTCCGGAAAAGGATGCATCCAGATAAATCGTTGCCTGTGGCTGCTGCATCATCGCATTATCAAAATACACTTTCATGCTGCCAAAGCTACAGTCCAAGGAAGCAGACTGGAAATCATCCGTATTCACATATTTGATGGATGCGCCAAAGGAGGTATCGAAAGAAATCCGGTTACCATCCTCTTCATCTATAATGGTCTCATAGTCCGTATCTTTTTTCTTTTTCCAACATTTTGTGGTATTCTTCTTAAAAATGATACCGAAGCCGATGGATAAAAGCAGTGCCGCTCCAAGTATCGGCCATGGTGTAATCGCCTGTATGCCAAGCTGTTCATCATAAATAATTCCAAGAAATGCCAATGAAAAAAAGATTCCGGTAAATCGAAGCTTTATCAGGCTGCTTAATAAAATACAACCGAAAAATATTGTTCCGATTACCGTCCAGAAGCCAATGCCTTCCACCAGTCCCAGTTTGCTTACAATCAGGAATACCGCTCCAAAAATCAGAAACAGTCCCCAGAAGATTCTCTCTTTTTTCATTTTCTTATCCTCTTTTCTTCCAGTTTACATTTTAATGGTTTGTAGTAATATCTTGATACATATACCTGTTTATGGCTTCCCATAAATTCCACCACACTTGATGCCGTAAGATTTCTTGTAATGGAGTAAATCCGGTTGGTATTTAAAATTGTGGATTTGGAAACCCTCATAAAATGTCCCGGCAACAGTTCTTCCAGCTCATACAGTTTATATCTGGTCTGATACATCTTATCTGTTGTATGCACCCATACCTCTTTGGTCTCTGTCTCAAAAAACAGGATTTCATCCAAAGACAGATAGTATTCCGTATCTTCCTTATAACAGATTAACTGCTGTTTTCCGGTAAGCACCTGTGACACGGCTTCCTGTATTTTCCTTACATTTTCATCTAAGGATCTGCAGCGAATCAGCACTTCATCCTCTATTAAGTTTTCGTCTAATTCAATCCGTATCTTCATTGTCGTTCCTTCCTATGTCACTCATTATACACAAACACATTTTTCTGTAAATGCCTTTGGAATAAGTGGTAAGAAATACGAACCAAGTGGTAATTATTTCCGTTCTTTTTCTTCTTTCAGACGCTTCTCAATTGCTTCTACCACCGTACGAAGCACTTTAATTCTGGCATAATACTTGCAGTCTGCCTCTACTAAAATCCATGGTGCATAAGTGGTAGAGGTACGAATCAGCATTTCATCCACTGCCTTTTCATAAGCATCCCATTTCTCGCGGTTGCGCCAGTCCTCATCGGTAATCTTCCACTGCTTTGCCGGGTTTTCCATACGCTCCTTAAAACGACGCTCCTGCTCATCCTTATCAATGTGCATCCAGAATTTTAAAACAATGGTTCCATGATGTGCCAGCTGCTCTTCCATTTCGTTCATCTCATGGTAAGCACGCTTCCATTCTTCTTCCTGACAGAAGCCTTCGATTCTCTCAACCATAACGCGGCCATACCAGGAACGGTCAAATATTGCTACATGACCATCCTTTGGAAACTGTTTCCAGAAACGCCACAGATAATGATGTGTTTTCTCCGCATCATTGGGTGCTGCCACCGGATTTACCTGATACCCCCTTGGATCCAATGCCTGGGTCAGCCGTTTGATGGCTCCGCCTTTTCCACCGGCATCCCAGCCTTCAAATGCCAGCACCACCGGAATCCGGTATTTATAAAGTTCATTATGAAGCTCGGAAAGTCTTGCCTGAAGACGTGCAAGTTCTTTTTTGTACTCTTCTTTTTCCATCTTCTTTGAAAGGTCTACTCCTGCCAGTACGGAGCTCTTAAGTACCTGCTCCTTTTGTGATGCGGCTCCTGCTTCCTGCAAAGTATCCTTTTCCTGTTTTATTTCCTGCGCCTTTGTTTTCTCCTGCTCCCTCTTCTCCTGTTCGGCTTTCTTATCTGCGATTGCCTGCTCCAACACAGAAACTACGATTTCCGTCATCTTTGCTGCTGCATATTCCCGGTCGGTGCACTCTAAAATATGCCACGGTGCATATTCAGAATCCGTCTTTTCCAGCATTTCTTCATTCATGGCAAGATATTCTTCATAATGCTTATTCCTCGCCAAATCGTCCTTTGTTACCCGCCATGCAGTCTTCTTATCTTCCAGAAGCTTATCAAAACGCTTCTTCTGCTCCTTCTTTGACACATCTGCAAACAATTTGATAATTACCATACCATCATCCGTTAATTGTTTTTCAAAGGAACAGATTTCTCCAAACGCATAATCAAGCTGCTCCTTTGTGGTCACACCGTCAAAGCGGTCCACCAACACTCTCCGGTACCAGCTTCTGTCAAAAATTGCAATTCTTCCCTGGGATGGAATCTTCGTCCAGAAACGCCACAGGAACGGATGCATTTTTTCTTCCTTGGTCTCCACTGCAGTAGCATAAACGGAAAATCCCCTCGGGTCTAAAGGCTCAATGATTTTATTAATCAATGTTCCTTTTCCTGCTGCACCAAATCCTTCAAATACAATCATGACCGGAATCTTCTGTTCCTTACAGGCTCTCTGCAGATAGGATAACTTTGGCTGCAAATCGTCCATCCACTCCTTATATTCCTTTTTCCCCATCTTCCGGTTTAAATCTACCTTCTCTAACATCGCATATCCTCCTTCGCTTATAACTCCACAATACGTTGCATTTTTATATATAGAAATAGTATAATATTTTTCTTGAAGAATATCCAGTCTAATGGGTATAATGAAACAAATATGTGATTGCGAAAAGAAATTATTATTTCAAAAGACTGTATTCGAAGAATGTTGGCTTTAATATGAAATACCGCAGTTCTAAGCTGCATATTTTTCTTTTTGTGATAGAAAGCAGTCTTTCCAATGTTTGACAAGATGCCGGTACTGTCCGCCGGAGTACGGATGCCTTTTAATGGCTGTTAGGGGCACTTGGAATTTCGTCCGGCACCCGGCAACGCTGGCACAGGGACGTGCCAGCGAGGCACATATGAACATGGATGTGAATTTGTTCCGGTTGCCGATTCTGACAAAATATGTCTCGAAATTCTTAGTGCCCCTTGCAGTTATTATGTGGCATCCGCACCCGGCAGACAGTGACGGCATCCGGTCAAAGCAACGGAAAGACAGTTTACCATCAAGAAAAATATGCAGCTAAGAATTGCTGGCATTTCACATCACATAAGCCACCAATTCTTCGAATACAGACCTTTTCAAATAAAACACCGCTTTTTCGCAATCACCGATATGTATCAATAAAAAGGAGACTCACTATGAAATTTATTTCCTGGAATGTAAATGGCTTACGTGCCTGTGTCAATAAAGGATTTTTAGATTTCTTCCATGAAATCAATGCAGATGCATTCTGTATTCAGGAGACTAAACTGCAGGAAGGACAGATTGACCTTTCCCTTCCGGGCTATTACCAGTACTGGAATTATGCGAAAAAAAAAGGCTATTCCGGCACTGCCATCTTTACCAAAAAGGAACCTCTTTCTGTAAACTATGGCATTGGCATCCCGGAGCATGATGAAGAAGGACGTGTTATCACATTAGAATATGAAAACTACTATCTCATCACCTGCTACACGCCAAACTCCCAGAGCGAACTGGCAAGGCTTTCCTACCGTATGGAATGGGAAGATGCTTTTTTACAGTATTTAAAGGGATTAGAAGAAAAGAAACCGGTTATTTTCTGCGGTGACCTGAATGTTGCCCACAAAGAAATTGATTTGAAGAATCCGAAAACCAACCGTAAAAATGCCGGATTTACAGATGAAGAACGGGAAAAATTCTCTGTTCTTTTAGAGAATGGTTTTATCGATACCTTCCGTTATTTCTACCCGGAACAGGAAGGCATCTACTCCTGGTGGTCCTACCGTTTCCACGCAAGGGAAAAGAATGCCGGATGGCGTATTGATTATTTTCTGGTTTCCCAGTCCTTAAAAGAGAAGTTAAAGGGAGCTGCCATTCATACGGAAGTTCCTGGTTCCGACCATTGTCCGGTAGAACTGGAGATTAACTGCTAAATTTAAAATGGGTAAAAAGCTTTCCTTCCATCAGCTTTTTACTCATTCTTTTATTTCTACAGATACTTCTTTTCAAAGTCCTCTGCACGCATTGGCTTACCATAATAATAACCCTGAATATACTGCACCTTCATGCTGCGGAGCTTCTCCACCTGTTCCGTTTCCTCTACCCCCTCTACACAAATCCGTACTCCGATGGTCTCTGCCAGTTCTGATACCATCTTTACAAAGGCCTCTGCATACTCATCTTTTCCAATGTCAATGATAAAGCAGCGGTCTATCTTGATAATGTCAATCGGCAGCTCACGGATATGGTTCAAGGAAGAATAACCTGTTCCAAAATCGTCCAGTGCAACCTTTACTCCAAGGCTCTTGATATCCGAAAGAATCCTCTTCATACGCTTCATATCGTTAATTGCAAGGCTCTCTGTTACTTCAAGGGTAAGGTTTGCCGGATCCATCTTTGTCTCTTCCAACACTTCCCTGACTTTTTCTTTCATATCATTCTGCAATAGCTGTACCACCGAAAGATTTACATTGACATGATACTCCGGATGTCCCATGTCATTCCAGTATTTACAACGGTGGCAGGCTTCTTTCAATGCAAAGCTTCCGATTGGATTGATAAGTCCTAAATATTCTGCCAGTGGAATAAATTCAGACGGGGAAATCATCCCCATTGCCTCGGAATTCCAGCGGATAAGTGCCTCTGCTCCACTACATGGATCTCCCGGTCTGGAAATATCCACAATCGGCTGATAATACACCTCAAATTCCTGGCAGGAATTTGTAGTGGCATAACGCATATTCTTCTCTAAATCAAGCCGCTTAAAGGATGTTGCTTCTACATTCTCATCATAGAATTCTATACGGTTTTTACCGCCTTTTTTTGCTTCGTATAAAGCAATATCTGCTTTTTTGATTAATTCCTGTACATTGTCTCCGTCATCCGGGAAACATACCACCCCCATACTCATGGTACAGTAGTAATCTCCACCTTTTAAGAACCACGGCTTGGAGAAAATATTCCTAATCTCTGTTAAAATCTCATCCAGACGCTGATATTCTTCCTGATTAACAATGATGATAAACTCATCACCACCCATGCGGTAGCAGGTAGAATCCAGTCCGGTCACTCCCTGCAGGCTTCTTGAAATCGTCTGCAGCAGAATATCCCCATACTGATGTCCCAGACCATCATTAATATGCTTAAAGTCATCCAGGTCAATATAGCAGAGTGCTCCCTTGCCACCCTGTTCCCTGGCTCTCTGGATATAGATTTCCACATCATGCTCACAACGCATTCTGTTATAAAGTCCCGTCAGGAAATCATTATTCGCCTGGCGTTCAATCTTCTGCTGATAAAGCTTTTTATCCGTCACATCATAAACCGTCAGCAGCATAACCCTTCTGCCATCCACCCAGTTAATCTGGGTATGATAAATGTCAAAATACCGGTTATCCTCTTTGGAATAATATTCTACAAAATTACCATTTCCATAACGCTTATTACCGGAACGGAAAATCTCATCCTGCTGCTTTTCAAACCGGCCATCTGCAAATAACCTGTGAAACTGCTGGTTCGTATAAAGAATCTTCTCCGAAAGCATATCCCTTACACAGATTCCACAGCCTACATTTTCAAGGATTGCCTCTAAGGATGCATAAGAACTTGCCAGCGAATTCTTTGTAATCCGCTTAATCAAAATACTCTGCACAATCTGTTTTACTTCATTTAAAAATTTAATATCGGAAACATCCCAGATACGGCGTTTCCGCAGTTCAAAGAAGCATAAATACATGGCAGCTTCCCCGTTAATCTCTACCGGCAGGCTGATTGCCGCCTGAATATTCCATTTTTCAAAAAACTGTGCAAATGCGGGCGGCAGTATGGAATCTGCTGAAATCATATAAGGCTTGCCATTGGTAAAAGGAAATTCTGATGTGGAAATGCCCTGGCATTTTGCAATCAATGCATCCTCTTCCTCCAGACAGCATTCACTTATCATATCCGCAGTCTCGCCATCCCGGTTAATACGGAGCAATGCTGCATTACTGATTTTCAGATAATTGCATACATCTGTCAGAATTTCGTCTGCAATTTTGGAAAAGCCATTTTCACTCTCCAGCATTTTCACGATAGAAGTCATGACCTCTGTACGCTGTAATTCTGTCTTAATCTGCTCCTGGCTTTCCCTGTTTTTGGCAAATGCTTCCTGTGCCAGAAGCTCATCCAACTTTGTAGCAAAATACTGTTTGGATATATAGGTTAAAAAATCAAGTGAATTGTAATACTGCTTTGTCGTAGTCTTCTGGATATTCTCCGGAATCTCCTGTTCTGGTGCGGCTATATCAGAAAGCACACCAATGACAATCCAGATTGCTGCAATCTTACCGCCTACACGGATTGCAACACCGTTCATTTTCAAATAATCCTCTTCCAATGGTTCTTCCACTACATCTTCCATCTCAGAGGTAATCAGTCTGTTCAGCAGCACAATATGGCGTGCCATACCGACTTTTTCATGAATATAATTCAGTTCTTCCTTGGAACCATATGCCTTGGTCACAACCCCCTGCATCTGACTTAAGCATACACAATATAAATTATTACAGGCACAGAAACGATCCTGTAATCCCTGAAGCACTCTTCCGTCGAGTAATTCCGCTCCAAACATTAACTCATTACTCCCCTGCATATCCAACTTCTGCTTCATTTTTGTTACCCCTTTTTACCGACTATAAATAAATAAAAACCTTCTTTTTCCCGTATACAGAACTCGTCTAATAGACGATATTCCATATGTCTCCGCAGCTGTTTCTTTACAAAGCCGCCCTCATTGGAATATAAAATCATATGACCACCATTTTTCAGGAATTTTCCTGCACAATCAAAGAACTGACTGTAAAAGGCATCCTGTTCTTCTCTTGTTTTCTTCCCTCTCAATGGCATATTGGAAATGATTTCATCAAAAAGGTATTTATGTGTAAAATCAAAAAAATCACGATTAATATAATTAATCTGCCTTCCTGCCGCTTTGGCATTCTCTCTTGCCTTTATCACAGCCTCTCCAAAAATATCCAGTCCGTACATATCTCCCGCCGGCACCAGAAGGTCACGTTCTATTAACATGGTACCAACTCCGCAGCACGGATCCAATACCTGTGCACCCTTTTTCAGATAAGGTTCTGCCAGCTTCATAAATAATGCTGCATTTGCCGGATGAATGGATGCTGCAACTGCTTCCTTCCGGTAAGAAAATCTCCGCATTGGAATCGTAAATAATTTACAGGATGGATATAATGTGCCATCCGTATTCTTCGTAAGCCGCAATTCTATTTCATAGCCATCTACCGTATTTAACAGCTGATGTCCGGTTAAATCTTCTAATGTTGCTGCCGCTTTCCGGATAAAGCTGCCTTTTTCTTCCGGTGCAATGCCCCTTACTTCCATGCGGAAGCGAAATGGTGGATTGCCCTCATGCAGCCTGTTTAATAACTCCATAAGATTTGATTTTGCATATGCCTCTGCTACCACTTCCGGTTCTGCAGCAATCCGGTGTCCCCCGGACAACAGCAACAGCATCTCCCGGAAAGTACGAATCTTTATCACATCCCTGAGATGTGTTGTCTTTACTTTTACACCTGCCGGAACCAGCACCGGACGATCTTTTTTTATCTGTTCTGCCGTAATCTCACGATATGCAGGATTGGTTGTCAGAAGCACTTCTACCTCTTCTTCATATCCAGTAAAACGATGCTTCTTATTCTGGTTCAGCCCACCTAACAATTTATCCAGAGCATGCAGTTCTTCCGTTCTGTGCTTCTTTTCGCTTTCTGCCGGAACTTCTGCTAACAATTCCTTGTAACGCTTCCCGAATGCGTCCTGATAAATCTCTATATCAAGTCCATTCATTGCAGTAAGATAAGAACTTTTCACAAAGCGTGTATTCTCCCTCTGGTATGCCTCAAACAGTGCTTTTGCCGCCCCTGATTCATTTGTCTCACCCAGAATAAGTGCTGCATTTTTCCGGATTTTAGCATCTTCGGAACTCAAAAAAGCATACAAAACCGGATGCGTTGCATGGTATTCTTTCCATTCCTTCAATGCATCCTGATTTTTTATGCTTTTCTTTAATTCTATCAGATTTTCACGTATATTCGTCTCTTCGGTCAGTGCCTTACAAATCTCTTCTAACATGTTTTTCCTTCTTACAACCAGTGGACTTTTCGTCTCTCCACTATCAATGATTTAATATTACTTGAAATCAGAAGATTTGGCAAGACTTACTCCTTGTCATTTTTTAGATTTTCCGGGGCAACTCCATTCTTTTCTATATAATCTGCCACATCTACCTTAAACTGCTTCCAGGCATCCTCGTGTTCCACATAATATTTCGGACAGTTTTTTCCGGTTACGTCATAATGACGGATGACATCATCCATGGTCAGATCATATCTGCCACAAAGCCATGCCACCAGATGCACTAATGTCTGGTAGGTGGCATCGTTGAATCTTCCGGTATCGTCCGGGATACAGCATTCGATGGAAATAGTATCACTGTTCCTGTCATTGGATGCATAGGAAATCTCTTTGCATGGGATGCATTGAATCAGTTCACCATCCAGTCCGATGACAAAATGACTGCTGGCATGTGTTTCATGGCTGTCCTTTAAGCCTTCAAAATAATCACGGTTCTGCTGCGCTGTGGTTCCCGGATTTGCAGTATAATGCACCACAATGCCATTTACCTGATCAATTGCAAGTCCCGGTCTGGAATAATCATTTATCGTAAGAAGCTGCACATCATAATCCGGCGGATTTTCTACCACTTTGGTAACGGCTGCCGGCACATCTGCTGCTGCCAAATGTTTTCCCCTTATCCAGCGGAGCAATTTCCCACCTAATACAAATATGAAAATTACTACAAGAACAATTCCTAAAAGCAGCAGCATTCTCTGAATCCGCACCTGCTGCTGTCTTCTTCTGCGCCGGTATTCTGCTGCTGTATGTGGTTTCTCATATGTATATTTTTTTCTTCCTGTTTTTCTCTTTCCTCTTCCGGTCTGTCTCATTTATTTTTATCTGCTCCTATATGCGTTATCTGTTATTTCATTCCTTATCATCATACACCAAATGTTCCTTACATTTTATTAACAAAAACTTAATTTTCTTTTATGGTAATTTTACACAATTTTTTCACATCTTTTTTGTTGACATTTACCAAAGGTAAGTATATAATACTAAATGAACAAAGAGGTTTGTTCAGATAATAAATTGCATAAGGAGGGATTTGTATGTTCTTAGAGCAGGATGCAGTGCTGGGTCTTTCCAGGTTCGTAGCAAAATACGAAGCATATGTAAGAGAGATGAAAGCACAGAAGAAAGAACCTGTTACCATGTTAGCTTATCTGGTAGAAATGGTTCAGTAGACCAGTTGACCAAACGGCGCTTCATAGCCGCCGCTTTCCGTCACTGGTCTTTTTTTTTGTTCTTTTTTTCTCACTCTTTTGGAAATAACAAAACACAAATGGAATGCTGATGATTGCAGTCAGCCCATCTGACAACGCCTGCGCAATCTCCACTCCCGCCAGTCCGATCCATTCCGGTAGAAGGAAAATCAACGGAAGAAATACAATTCCCTGACGGCACGCTGATAGAAATGCCGCCTTCCCCTGCTGCCCGATTCCCTGAAACAGCATATTACTTAAAATTCCTATCGGAATCAGCGGAAGAATCAGGCACTGGCTTCGAAAAGTAAAAATGCCGATTTGTGCTGCCATATCCTCTTTTAAAAAGAAGTTCATGGTCATCGGTGCGAAAAGGAATCCTGCCAGACCGATTCCTGCCGCCGCTATGGTGCTGCTCCATAAAGAAAAAATAAATGCCTGCTTTAACTTTTTTTTATTTTCAGCTCCAAACTGATACCCTGCCACCGGCTGAAAGCCCTGACCATATCCGATAAAAAGGCTGAAAAATACCATAAATAGCCGTCCGTCTACAGACATTGCTGCTACTGCCGCATCTCCATATCCTACCGCCTGCCGGTTTAACAATACGGCTGCCACGCTGGCAAATCCCTGCCTGCAAAGCGACGGCAGACCATTTTTTATAATGTTTCCATAGTCCTTTATTTTGAAAAAATTTTTACTTTGTTTCTTTCCATTCAGTTTCATTCTGCCATGCCAGAAACAGCCTCCCAGTACCATCGCTGCCACTGCCTGTCCGATAAATGCCGCTAATGCGGCTCCTTTTACTCCAAGATTTAAGACAAACAGAAACACCGGTGTCAGTATAATATCAAGAATTCCACCGGTTACCATTCCTGCCATGGATGCTTTCGCCCTGCCTTGCGCCCGAAGAAGCGTACCAAGTACCAGTGTCTCTATGGTAAAGGGTGCCGACAGCAATACAAAGAGGGCATATTCCCTTGCATATGGAAGCAGCTCTGTTGTTGCACCGGAAAGTTTCAGCAAAGGTGTCAAAAAAATCAGACCTGCCCCCAGACTTATAAGTCCAAGCAGCAGCCCTGACATAATTGCCGAAATTGCAATCTGCTCTGCCTGCTCTTTTTCTTTCTTTCCAAGGAACCTTGAAACAAGGCTTCCCGCTCCCATGCCAACAGTATAGCCCACTGCCTGTATCCATGCCACCAGAGCAAACGTAATTCCGACCGCTCCGGTTGCCCTGCTGCCAAGTCTTGTTACAAAGAAGGTATCCACAATACTGTAAGCAGAAATTACCAGCATACTAAGTACCGTAGGTGCCGCCAGTGACAAAATCACACGATGCACCGGTTCCGTTTCCATCCTCTGTTCCAGGCTCTTATTCTCCATGAGTGCCCTCACTGTCTGATGGAACATATTTATATCCGACTCCGTGCACCGTTATGATATAACGCGGCCGTCTGGGATTCTTTTCAATTTTCTTCCGGATACTCTTAATATAGGAATCTATGGTTCTGTCATAGCCATCAAAGGCATCCTCTAACGCATAAGTAATCAACTGGTTTCTGCTATATACCCGGTGGGGAGATTTCACCATGGTATATAAAATTTTATATTCATTAGGTGTCAGATGAATCTTTTTCCTGCCTCTTCTGATACAATGATTGTCTACTTCTAAAATGCAGGCCGTTCCAATTTCAATCTGACTTCCTGCCCGCCTGTCTTCTTCGTATACAATGCGGTAGCCCTCTTCTAAAAGCTGCTGGCAGAGTTCCTGGGGCATCCTTCCTTCTGACTCCTGAATGATAATGGTTCCCTTTGTTCCCATATATCTTCTATCCTTCCTGCTACAATCTTTTCTACTAATTTATACTCTTTTCTATTGTAGTCAGTATCTCCACGGATAAAATTTTTTATTCTCTTTATACAATTCTTCGGATAGAAAGAATCGTCCGGTAGCCTGCATTTGATACTTTAATTCCGGTCTTTGCTGAACTTGCATGCACAATCTGTCCGTTTCCGATATAGATTCCGATATGACCGGAATACCAGATTAAATCTCCCGGCTGTGCCTCTGCCAAAGATGACACTGCGCTTCCGCAGGCTCCCTGCTCACCGGAGGTTCTTGGCAGATTAATTCCAAAATTCCTATATACACTCTGCACGAAGCCGGAACAATCCGCCCCATTTGTAAGACTGGTTCCACCATATACATATGGATTTCCTACAAACTGCAATCCATAATCTGCAATCTGCCTGCCTAAACCGGCATCAGATGCAGACGCCGCTGTTCCGCTGTTTCCGGATGCAGCATTTCCAGATGTTGAAGCTTTAGATGTTGCATTCCCTGCTGTTGTATGATTGGTGCTCTGCTTCGCTGCTGCCTTCTTTTGTGCTGCTGCCTGCTGCTCTGCCTCTTTTCTTCTTTCTTCCGCTTCCTGTGCCGTTCTTCTTGCGGCTTCTTCTCTTGCTAACCGTTCTGCTTCTTCCTGAATGGATTCTGCATGGGGATATTCCGTATAGGTTTCTACATAATCTGCTGCTACATAGCCCTCCCCTTCCTCTGCATCAACCTTTAACCAGCCATCCAGTGTCTCTGTTACCGTTAGTATATCGCCTCCCGGTACCAGTCCTAATACGGCAGCATCTGTGGATGCTTCCGTACGCACTTTTAAAGTTGTTGTAGTTACCCGGGCAAGCTGTGTGCCAATTTCTTCCGCAAGTGCTCTTGCTTCTTCTCCCACACAGACATATTCTGCACTGACATATCCGCTGACTGAACCGGAAGTAATATAATACCAGCCCTCTTCTGCCGCCTCTATCACACCTACCGTATTACGGTAAAGTTTTCCAAGCACTTCTCCTTCTGTAGACGGTTCTTTTCGAATATTCACATAATTCGGTGCGATTGCAACCGCAAGTTCCGGCTGGTCTGCTGCCGGCATTTCCTCTTCTGCATTTCCAAGTGAAAGTTCTGCCACATCATTTATTTCTGCTTCGCCTGTTGCTTCACCTTCTGCCAGTTCTCCAGCTCCTGTCTGTATCTGCTGCAGTGCATACTGCTCAGATAAAATGCGCTGCTCATTCAGTGCCCGGATTACGCCTGCACCGGATGCAGCTGGTGTCTCCATGGCATTGACATTGGTCCATAATGAAGTTGTAGTTGTCAGGATTGCGGCTACAAGCCATAATTTTTTTACTGTTTTGTATTTCATATCTGTCTCCTTACCTATGTAATCATCAGGTATTGCAGAAGAGATATTTTGTTTTTAATAAATGAATGAAATAGCCGGGCAGTCCGGCAAATGCAAAGACCGCATCATGTCTGCAAGGGGCACTAAGAATTTCGGATTGTATTCTTTTTATCCGGCAAGCGGTGCAAATTCACATCCATGTTCATCTGCGCCTCGCCGGTACTTCCATGTACCGGCGTTGCCTGTTCCCATACGAAATTCCAAGTGCCCCTAACAGCCATGAAAATGCCTTCGCACTTTGCCGGACTGTCTGGCTATTGTTCATTTTCTAAAATAAATTCAAATAATTTCTCTTCTCGCAATTTCCTATGTAATCATTCGCAAGTTGTTACGAACTTGTTACATCTTATTACATAGATATGGAGATAGTGTGGAGATGGAAGGATTACCTTCGTCAAATACAATTTAGTCAAGTACGATTGACTAAATCATACTTGACTAATTTTCATCACACGGAAATACAATTCCGGCATCCGCTCTTGCCCGGGTCAGTATCCGGCTGACCGCAAGGCTGTGGTCGAGCATTTCGTAGCAGGTTGCAGTGTCCTTTGATGCTATCTCATTTACAAAGGAAACAAACTCTGCATACATCCGGTGTGCATCTCCATTTCCATCATAGGATACCTCTCTTCCATCCCGGTAATGGATGGTCACTGCGCCGCAGACATTACACGGGCTGTTCTGGGCAATGTAGCCTTCGCTTCCTTCAATGCGATATTCCGGCTGTCCCTGACAGTCCTTTGCGCCTATTGCAACTGCCTGAAAGCCGGGATAAGATAAAATTGCAACACCGCTGGTGTCAATTCCTTTTTCCATGTTTGCGGTATAATGCACAGACTGCGGTTCTCCAAACAAGCCTTCTAAATACTGGATATTATATAAGTTTAAATCCATCAAAGCTCCACCTGCCTGCTTTGCATCAAAAACAGGAATGTTTTCTCCATTCTGGAAACGGTCATATTTTCTGGAATACTGACTGAAATTGCAGACTGCCATTTTAATTTTGCCAATCGTCGGTAACTGCTCTTTAATAAACTGATAGTTCGACTGATACCGTGTGGTAATAGCTTCAAATAAAAATACTCCCTGCTTCTTTGCAAGGGCACAAAGCTCCTCTGCCTGTCTTTCATTGGCTGTCATGGGTTTTTCTACAATAACATGTTTTCCACGAAGAACTGCTTCTTTTGCCATTTCAAAATGTAAAAGATTTGGCACAGCAATATAGACAGTATCAATTTCCGAATCCAGAAGCTTTTCATAATCACTTACTGCAAGCTTCATCTGATACTGTTCTTTTAGTTTTTCTGCTTTTGCTTCACTGCGCTTTGTTCCACAAATTCCATAGCAGGAAAGCCCTTTTACCTGCTGCAATACCGGAAGTACTTCTTCTACGATAGTTCCTGTTCCTACGATTCCAAGCTTCATTTCTTTTCTTCCTTTCCACGGATATAAGGGTCTCTGTAATAGGATATGACAAGCTGGATACACATCAGGCACCAGATAACCGGCTCACAGATAATTACACCAAAATATTTCAAGATTGGGATAAACAATAGAACAAATGCAATTTTTCCTACCAGCTCTATCATGCTTGAAACCAGTGGCACTACCTTTTTACCAAGTCCCTGTAACACATTTCGAAGTACCATAAGAATTCCAAGAACCGAATAAAACGGTGTATTCCAGCGGATATATCTGGCACCATTTTCAAGAACTACACTTTCGGATGAGCCGGAGAGCAATGCAATCAGGGAAGGTGCGGCAAATGCAACAATAACGGTAATAAATACTGCCCAGCCAACAGACAGTATCATGGCATACCGTACTACCTTAAGGATACGGTCACGCTGGTCTGCTCCCCGGTTCTGGGATACAAAGGTTGCTGTTGCCATTGCCAGTGGCATTAATGGCATCGAACAAAAACTGTTTAATTTTCGTGCTGCTGTATGTCCCGCAATAATCAGATAACCCAGCTGATTGATAGCATATTGCAGGATTACTGTTCCTGCAGATACAATAGCTAACATAAAGCCCATGGAAAGCCCCTGGCCTGTCAGTTCCAGGTAAAGTGGTCCATCTACTTTAAAATGCTCCCGTGCCGGTATTAAAATCTTACATTTTTTCATAATATAAATGGCACATAATACTGCAGAAATTCCCTGTGCTACCACCGTTGCCACTGCTGCACCGCGGATTCCCATCTGAAACTGTGTAATAAAAAGAACATCCAGTACAATATTGATAACGGACGAAATAATCAGAAATGCCAGCGGCATAAAACTGTTTCCAATTGCACGAAGCAATCCGGACAACAGATTATATGCAAACATTACTCCAACACAGATTGTTACAATATAAATATAAGAATAGGATTCCTCAATGATTTCTGATGGTGTATGTAACAAGACCAGAAGCGGACGAAGTCCAATCTGTGCAATCAGCATTACACCAACCGTCACCGCTGCTCCAATTACCAAAGAGCCTGCAACTGCACGCTTTAACAAGTCTTTATCTCCTACACCAAAGCTTCTTGCCACTACCATGCTAAGTCCATTTCCAAACCCCAGTGCAAATCCTACCAGCAGTTCATAAACCGCTGCACATGCACCGATTGCTGCCAGCGATTCATCACCCAGAAAATGGCCTACTATCATGGTATCTGCCGCATTATAGAGCTGCTGAAATAAATTGGAAATAATAAGTGGAATTGCAAATAAAATCAAAGATTTTAAAATATTACCCTCTAATAAATCTGTATTTGTATGCATCCTTTTAACCTCATCCTTTTCATATCCTTATTTCAACTCCTGCAATACATCATCATATACCTTCTGAAAAGGAAGTCCTCTCTCTCTGCATACCTCCCGGATGGATTCATACTCCGGAGTAATACGCACTGCTCCTTCACCCTCACATATTTTAACCGCCACCTCACCATAGGAGGTCTGCCGCTTTTCTGTTCTTCTTGGCAGAATCGTCCGCACCATTTCGACATAGCGGATTCCAATGGTTGTTGTCTCACGAAATATAATTGCTTCTAATTTTTCCCGGTCTTCTTTCCTGCAGATTACTGTCAACTGATATGCCGGGCGGTTTTTCTTCATATAGACCGGTATATAATGGACATCTCTTGCGCCATTTTCCAGTAAAAGCTCCATGGCATAGCCCAGTGCTTCCCCGGTACAGTCATCGATATTACATTCCAGTTTTAAAATAGAATCACTTTCATAGACCGGTTCTTCTGTTTCCAGCAACAATGCCCGGAGCAGTCCCGGCCGCTTATAGTCCCGCTTTCCGGCGCCCAGTCCGTTTCCCACAATCCGGTAACATTCCGGCAGCTCTCCTAACGTACAGATAGCCGCTGCAATTGCAGCCCCTGTCGGAGTCACATATTCTCCCGCTTCACCTATTTTTCCAAGCGGGATTCCATATTCCATCACTATGTTAGTCACTGCCGGAACCGGAACCGGCAGGATTCCATGCTGACAGCGCACCGTTCCTTCCCCTTCCCACAGGGCAGGAATAATGACCTCATCTACTCCAAGATTATCAACACAAACTGCCGCTGCAATAATATCTACGATTGAATCCAAGGCTCCCACTTCATGAAAATGTACTTCTTCCACCGGAACACCATGGGCTTTTGCTTCCGCTTCTGCTAAAATCCTAAATATTTTCTTAGCAAGTGTCCTGGCACTATCAAGCATATTCGTGCCATCGATTATGGAATAAATTTCCGTCAGACCGCGGTGTTCGTGATGATGATGTTCCCCATGGGTATGGGATTCTTCCTGTCCAAAAAGATACTTCATATCATGATCATGATTCTCATGGGCGGCATCTAAGATGACCTTAAAATCACATGCCGACAGGGCCGCCTTTTGTACTCTGCTGATTGCAATCCCAAAGCCGGATACCGGAATGCTCCTTAAAACAGTTTCTAAGACTTCTCTGTCTGCTCCTGCATCCAGTAAAGCTGCCACTACCATATCACCACTGATTCCAGTATGGCAGTCCAGATATAAACTACGCTTCTTCATCATGTACCCCCAGTCTGTTTATCTGTGTTGCAAGATAGCCTGCACCATAACCATTATCAATATTTACCACTGCAACACCATTGGCACAGGAATTAATCATGGTAAGCAATGCAGAAATGCCTCCCATATTCGCTCCATAGCCTACGGAGGTTGGTACACCGATTACCGGCCTGCTTACCAGTCCGCCTAAAACGCTTGCCAGTGCTCCTTCCATGCCAGCCACTGCAACAACACAGTTGGCTTTCTGGATTACCTCAAGCCGTGAAAGGAGACGGTGAATTCCACTGACTCCCACATCATAAATACGTTCCACATTGGCTCCGAAAAACTCTGCCGTCTGCGCAGCCTCTTCTGCCACTGCAATATCTGCCGTTCCAGCCGTACATACCGCTATCAGTCCACTGCGTTTTTTATCCTTTTTTTCAATTTTTAATATACGAGAAACAGGGTCATAGGTAACCTGCGGTAATTCCTTGTGCAACAGCTCATACTGTGCCAAAGACGCCCTGGTTCCCATGACCTCGCCTTCATCCTTGTATATTCTCTGAAAGATTTCAAGAAGAAACTCATCCCGTTTTCCCTGACAGAATACCACTTCTGCAAAACCGGAACGCACTTTCCGATGGCTGTCTATCTTTGCATAGCCCATCTCTTCAAATGGTTCCCTTTTAAAAAACTGCTCCGCTTCTTCTACGGTCATCTTTCCGCTTTTCACCTGTTCTAATACTTCATGCGCTTCCATTCTGACATCCTTCCAATCTTTTCCCCCTGCCGGACTTTCGTCTCGACTCCTTTATTGGAATTATACACAATATCTGCGTCCAGTTCTACCCTGTCTTTTTCCAGACACAAAATTACCGTAGAACCGCCAAATTCAAATTTACCTTTTTCTTCTCCACGGTGCACCGGGCAGTTTTCTTTCTCATTACAGATTCTGCCTACCATAAGTGCGCCCACTTCCATCATTAAAATATTGCCAAAATGCTGACTTTTCAGCACAGAAAATTCTCTGGTATTTTCCTTATAAATCGGATATATTTCTCCCGCCAGCGGATTTACCGTATGAAAAACACCCGGAATCCTATAGATGTACCCCATTCTGCCATCATCCACAAAGCTGTAATGATGATAATCATCTACCGTCAGGCGGAAAATGCAAAGGGTTCCGCCCTCATAATGACGGGCGATTTTCCTGCTACGGAAAAGACTCTCCATGGTATATTCCGTATCCTTGACGCAGACTTTTCCCTCTGCTGTAATGGGATATATACTGAGCCTGCTATCGCAGGGTGCACAGAAATTCTCCTTAACACGGTCAAATTTCCGGTGTCCCGGCTTGATTTTTCTGGTAAAAAAATCATTATAGGAACGGTATTCCCGTTCCTCATAATCTGTCATATTTATATGATTCTTTTTTATAAATGGTGCAATTGCAGCCTTTGATACCGGCTGGTTCAAAAGGAATCCACCTGCTTTGGAAACAAAGGGTTTCACCAGAATTCCAAGTAAAATTCTTCCGGCAGCCGTCTCATACAATGCCTTTAACACTCTGCCCTGTGCTGCATTCTCACCAATTTCATTTCCATTCCGATCTACACAACGCATCCTCGTTTCCTCCTCATTTTTCCTTATTGCAGGAAATGTTACGCATTTTCTGTCATGTTACATCCCATTTCCGGCTCATTGAACATAATGCCGGTCTCATCCGACACAATTTCTACCTCATCAGACGATCTAAAATGGAATTCTCCAGTCCCGGAAAGCACAGCGAAATATGATATTTTGAGAATAGGAAGATTGCAATTACTGCACATGCCACAAGGATAACCAAAACTGCAAGAAATGCATTGGATGGCTTTTTCAATTTAAAATCTACAATAAATAATGTGCCAACTACTGCCAAAACAAAGAGCAGTAACACACTGAATTCACGCTCTGCAATTACAAAGTTCAGCATAAATGCCAGTGGCAGTACGATTGCCATCGTTGTAATCGGCAGTCCGTGATAATATTTATTGGCACCCTCTTCTACTCTCTGGCGGTTGGTTTCCAACACATTGAAGAATCCAAGACGAATCACGGAGCAGACACAATAATATGCCAGAACAATGGTTCCAAGAATACCTCTTACACCAAGCACATAACAGATTACTGCCGGGAACGCACCAAAGCAGACTACATCGCAAAGGGAATCAATCTGAACGCCAAATAACTTTTCATCATCAGTACGGTTCTTTTTGGTTCTTGCAATCTTTCCATCAAACATATCAAATAATCCGGATAATGCCAGACAGATAATTGCTGTTCTGTAATGTCCTCCAATTGCCTGAGTAATTCCAAAAACAGAACACATCAGACTAATATATGTAAGTACTACTGTATAATCATAAAAACCTATCATTTTTCCCTCTACCTTTCTTCCCTCTTCTGTTTATGCAGTCTTCCTATCGTAAAATGTGCTACGACTGTCATAACTGCGCTTAAAATCAATTCTGTGTAATAACTGAGTCCCCTGCTTACCACCATCGCCGGCAATGTCAGTGTGCCGCAGATTGGTGCAAAAATAGATAAAAACAGTGATTCACTGATTCCCATTCCTCCCGGTAACGGAAGCATATCCACCGCAACGGAAATCATTCCCTGTAATACAACAATGGTTACCATACCAGTTCCATCGATTCCGAAGGAACGGCAGGTCAGATATGTTACAAAAAAGAGTAACAGTCTTTGTACTACGGTAATCAAAAATACATTGGTTACGACCAATTTATGGGTACGGAAATATCCTGCCACATCCTGATACTGCTTCATGGCATTCGCCATTTTTTCCCGGTAATACTCAGTACGTTTCATCAGATGAATTTTACCAAGCCCTCTTATGATGGCATCCATCATATTAGCTGCCAGTGTCGGATGGAAAACCAGAAACATCATAAATGCCACACAAAAGACATTTAATAAAAGTCCCAGATAACACCATCCCAGCACAGGTTCAAGATAATGCATAATCTGTGCCGGACGAATGATTACAACCAATGTGCCGAGTACCACAAGTACCAGCTTATAGGTAATGGTTACAATCATTAAAACCAGTGTCGATACCGGTATGGACAGCTTATCCTTTTTCATATAATAAATCTGTGCCGGCTGTCCTCCGGTTGCCGATGGTGTAATACAGCTGAAAAAGAATCCAACAAAGGAATACAGGAAACAATGCATAAGCTTTATCTTCTGCTGGATGCTTCGCATCATATAATATATGATAACAGATTCACTGCAGATAAAGAATACCACGCAGACCACCGCAACAAGCCAGTACCGGTAATCCGTATTCCGGATATAGCCGAACAATTCACCTAAATCCTGTCCATGAAAGATTGCATATATGGTAATTGCAAATACGGTAATAAGAAAAACTGCATTCAGTATTCCTTTTTTCTTACTCATCATAATGCTTCACCCCGAATATCTTTCTTCCGATTTTATCAAAAACTTTCATTACCGGACGGTACATTCCGGTATGCTTTGATACAAACCAGCAGAATTCTGCCAGAAAAATGCCTGCTACCAGGTCAATCATGTAATGCTGTTTGGTAAACTGGGTGGATGCACAAATTAATGCTGCCATCACAAAAGAACATCCTTTGTACCAGCCCGGCAGCTTACGGCTCTTTCTTACTCCGATGAAGCAGAACCAGCTTACCAGACAATGGATGGATGGAAAGAGATTCGTCGGTGCATCCGATGCATAGATAAAACGCACCAGCCAGCTGCAGAAATCATGCCCTATCACTTCCGGTCTGATATTCGTGGTTGGAAGCAATATAAAGAAGATACAGCAGATTACTCTTGACAACATATCCGCTGTTGCAAAACGGAAAAATGTTTCCTTATCTTCTCTCGATACCAGAATATAATTTATTAAACTGAACGCAAAAAATAAAACATACAGAATAATCCACTCTCTTACAAAAGGAATACTCCTGTCCAGATTGCTGGTCAGGTCATAATGCTTTGCATTTGCCATCAGCCTCTGGGTGCCCCAATAAATAATGGTATTAAAAATGGCACACCATGCCAATGGCAGTGGTCCGTATGATGGTATCCATTTTGCTATGTATTTTTGATAAAATTTCCCCAACTTTGTCTCTTCACACATAATTTTCTAACTTTCTATTTTTTCCGACTTAATAATCATATTCGATTTTCCTTTAAATCACAAGCAGATATTCCCGGTGTTTATTAATATTTCCTTAATTTTGTTTTATTTTAAGCAGCTTTTTTCAGATTCTCTCTTTTCAGATAATATCCACCATACGAAGCCCTTTCGGATAATGATTCTTCATGATTCCACCTGCCAGCTTGCCCCAGCCGATGCTGTAGCCATCTACGCAGATTAAATACCAGCCCTTTTCTCCTCCCCATGAAAAAGTCTGTCCCATCAGATACTGTCTGATTTCCTGACTGCCTGAAGAAAGCATGGCAACATGAAATGCCTCTTGTGGCTGCATGGCAAGTGCCAGTGCATGGGATGGTTCAAAACGGTTCTTTTTTAAGGTGCCAAGATGCAGTCCCGGCCGTAATACCTTCAGTCCCTTTAAAGCAGGAAATCCTTCCGGCATCAGATAGAGCTGCTCTCCAAATTTAAGCACTGCTCCCTGAGGTTTTTCTTTTAAATTCTCTTTTACAAAAGAAAGATATTCCGGGCAGTCTTTTTCCTTTATGCCCTTTTCCGTCAGTCCAAAGCCGCCATAACCTTCGCCTGCTTTCGTTATCACTGCTGCAAAATGTCCTTCGCCTTCGATTTTATGCGGAAACAGTCGGATGCAGCCTTCTTTGTCATGAATGAAGCCTTCACTGTCAATTCCTTCTGCAATCTGGCAGTCCGGATGACGTTCTAAGAAACGGTGCACACTTCCTTCATCCTCTTCCGGTGCAAAGGTGCAAGTGGAATATACCATCCTGCCGCCGGGCCTTAACATCTCATACGCACAGTCTAAGATGCCGTCCTGCCGGTCGGCACATAATCTGACATTTTCTATACTCCACTCATTTCCTGCTTCTTCATTTTTCCGGAACATGCCTTCCCCGGAGCATGGTGCATCCACCATGATTTTATCAAAGCAGTCTGGAAAACGCTCTGACAGATGCTCCGGTGTCTCATTTAATACCAGTGCGTTTTTGATTCCCATCCGCTCTATATTTTCAGATAAAATCTTCGCTCTCGCCGGATGAATCTCATTACAGATTAAGATTCCTTCCCCTTTCATAGCTGCCGCAATCTGGGTACTCTTTCCACCGGGAGCTGCACAGAGATCTAAGATGATATCCCCTGGCTGTGCCTTAAGACATTCTGCCGGTACCATTGCCGATGGCTCCTGAATATAATACACACCAGCATTGTGATAAGAATGTTTTCCCGGCCGAATCTCTTTTCCATAATAAAAACCGGTCTCACACCATGGAACCGGTTTTAGCTTCCAATCTGTCTGTTGTAAAAATTCTGATACACTGGTTTTCCCTGTATTAATCCGGAACGACTGCTGCCGCTCCTGCCCCAGGCTTTCAAAAAATGCAGGATACTCTTCCCCTAACATTTCTTTCATTCTCTCTAAAAACTCTGCCGGGAAACTATTATTTTCCTGTTCTGAATGCATCCGTATTTCTCCCTTCATCCACTTGCAGTAATCCGTAGAGTAACGGTTTTAGCTGGAATTCTTCGCACATGGCATCCACTTCTTTTAAAAGCTTCTGCTTATGCTCCTTTGAAATCTTTGCCTTTCTCGCCCGGATCAGAAGATTCTTTGGCGTATGGGACAAATCCACAAATTCTAAGACCTGGCTCTTGTATCCGCAGCACTCTAAGAGGTTGGCACGGATTGCATCCGTTGTCAGTGCTGCAAAACGCTCTTTGATAATGCCATAACGGGTCATCAGATGCAGCTTTTCGCTCTCCATCTGCTCATTTAATTCATGCTGGCAGCATGGCACGGAGAAAATCATTTCCGCATCCCAGCTGATGGCATTGTATAAGGCAAAATCCGTTGCGGTATCGCAGGCATGCAAAGATACTACAATATCCACCGGAAACGGTGCTTTGTAGCCATTGATATCTCCCAGTTCAAAATGCAGGGTGTCATATCCGTATTTTTTTGCTGCCTGATTACATTTTTCTATGACATCTTTCTTTAAATCCAGTCCCACAATCTCTACTGGAATCTTGCGCACTTCCGTAAAGTAGTAGTACATAATAAAAGTAAGATAGGACTTACCGCAGCCGAAATCAATGATATGAAGCTTCTCCTTTTTGCAGTCCTTCACATAATCATCGATGATTTCAACAAAACGGTTAATCTGCTTAAACTTATCATACATGGTGCGGACGATTTTGCCCTCTGCAGTAAAAATTCCCATATCCACCAACGGCGGAATAACCTTACCTTCTTCTAAGAGATAATTTTTCTTCCGGTTATGGGTTGCAGTCTCATTTACTGCATTCTGCAGCTTTTTCTTTTTATAAGACGGCACTCCTTTTTTGGATACCAGAAGAATATGCTCTGCTTCTATATCAAATCCATTGAGCTGTCGAAAATGATTCTGCATCAGTTCTTCCAATGCTGTCTCTAATTCTTCTACAGATAGATTCTCATGAAATACCTGCTTGTCCGTATATTTTTCCATCTGGAAAAAGGCTTCCTTTTTCTGTACGATAATTTTACGATACTCTTCCTGCTTTGTGGCAGGCTTACTGATAATCAGCTTCCTGCAGCTTTCTGCGATTGCTTCTATATACTCTCTCATTTCCATTATGCTTCTCTTAACTTTGCAATAATCTCATCTGCGATTGTCTCTGCACTCCTGCCGTCTGTTGCCACCGCAAGGTCTGCAACACTTTCATAACGGCTACGGCGTTTTTCCATCAGTTCACGGATGTACTCCACATTCATATGGCCATTTAAAATCGGGCGGTCCTTGCTGTAGCGGACTCTCTCATAAATGGTTTCCGGTGTAGCAGACAACAGAACGATTCTGCCATTTTCTTTCATAAAAGATACATTTTCTTCCCGCAGCACTGCACCGCCACCGCAGGATACGATGACACCGTCTTTTTCTGAAATATCTTTTACAAGCTGTGTCTCCAAATCTCTGAAATGTGTTTCACCATACTGTGCAAAAATGTCAGAGATAGCCATTTTCTGCTGCTCTGCAATCATTTCATCCATTTCGCAAAGAGGAACATTTAATTTCTCTTTTAATACTTTTGCTATGGTGCTTTTCCCGGCTCCCATAAATCCAATCAGAAAAATATTCTCTGCCATTTTCTAATTCCTTTCCATATGTATGATTCCAAATATCGATTGAAATTCTTCTCTATTATTTTTACTGTCTATTGCTATTCTGATGTATGATTTCCAATATCCGCCGCAGTTCTTCTGCATCTATCTGTCCCGGTGCGCTGCTCTTTCCGGCTGCACCAAAGGTAACTGCCGAGCCAAAGATTTCTCCGCAAAGACGGCTGATTAAGCCCTCTCCTGCCATAGACATAGTAATAACAGGTGTCTTCCCTGTTTCCTTCCAGCTTTCCGTTACCGTAAGCAGTGTTAAGACGTCTTTGCTGCTTTGTGGCATAACGGCAATCTTTGGAATATCTGCACCAAGTGCTTCCATCTTCTGAAGTCTGGCATGGAGTTCTTCTGCTGCCGGTGTTTTCTCAAAATCATGATTGGAGGCAATAACTTTTACATTATTGCTATGTGCTGCCGCTACTACTGCCTTTACAACAGCATCCCCGGAAAATAATTCCACATCCACGCAGTCTACAAAGCCGGATGCAATTGCTGCTTCATTTAAGCTTTGATATTTGCCGTCGCTTAAGGCAGCTTCTCCGCCTTCCCTGCTGCTTCGGAAGGTAAATAAAACCGGCAGTTCTCCCAAACATTTGCGAAGCTTTTCTAACAGTGCGACTACTTTTTTACTGTCTGCAGCTTCTTCATACCAGTCCACACGAAATTCCACCAGATCCGGTTTTGCAGCCTTCGCCCGCTCTGCGCCCTCTAATATTTCTTTTTCCATCTTTCCTACAACCGGAACACAAATCTTTGGCATTCCGCTTCCGATTTCCAATGTCCTGATTCTGACTACCGTCTGCTCCATTTCTTACTCCTTATCCTACTGGAAAAACTTCTCTTTTACTTCCCGTACCGGCATCTCTTCTCCGGTGTACAGGCGGAATGCAGCAACACCCTGCCACAGTAACATTCCTTTTCCATTGAGGCAGGTGCAGCCTGCTTCTTTTGCTTCCCGGAGTAATCTTGTCTCTTCCGGATTATAAACGGCATCTGCAACCACCAGTCCCGGACGGAATGCGGATGTATCTTTCACAACGCTTTCTTTTTCCATCGGTTTCATTCCAACGATGGTTGCATTGGCAAAAATGTCAGAGCTTTGAATCTCTTCTGTCATCTTTGCAGTATCTGCAATGTCATACACATTTACCACAATGCCCGGCACTTCTTTTCTAATCTTCTCTGCTGTTTCCAGTGTTCTTTCGAAGAAGTCATCTTTGATATTGAAAATGCTGATTTCTCTTGCCCCGTCCAGCGCACACTGTACCTGAATGGCAGTGGCTGCTCCGCCGCCTCCTGCTACTGTGATTTTCTTTCCTTTTATCTCAATTCCATGGTCTCTTAAATTGCCTACAAATCCTTCACCGTCTGTCATATGTCCGATTAATTTTCCATCTTCATTTACTATGGTATTGACTGCTCCGATAATCCGGGCTGCCGGTGAAAGCTCATCCATATATTTTGCAGCTTCTGTCTTACATGGCATCGTTACATTGCAGCCACGCATGTGGAAAAGGCGCATGGCATCCAAGGCTGCCTTTACTTCTTCTACTTTTATATCGAATGCTACGTATGCATAGTCTAATCCTAATTTTTCAAAGCTATAGTTATACATTGCCGGGGAGCCTGAGTGTCCTACCGGGGAACCGATCAATGCCAATAATCCTGTATGTCCTGTTATTCTTCCTTTTCCTTCCATGTCTTTTCTCCTTCTGCTAAAAATGATTCTGTTCAGGTGATTACGATAACGCAAAACAACGATCAAACGATTGTTGCTGCCATTTAACGATGTTTTCTTTTGATGAACAGGAAATGTCCTATCGTTCTTAGATACGCATTTTGCTTGTAGTAGACTGTCTTTCCACCTGCTTTGACGGGATATCTGCACTGTCCGCCGGAGGCGGATGCCACAGCAAACCTGCAAGGGGCACTAAGAATTTCGATAAAGTTACGAATTCGTCCGGCAACCGGCGCATATTCGCATCCATGCTTAAGATGCGCCTCACTGGCACATCCCTGTGCCAGTGCTGCCGGTTTGCCGCCGAAATTCCAAGTGCCCCTAACAGCCTGCTTCATGCATCCGCATTCCGGCGCACCGTACAGATATCTTGTCAAACATTGGAAAGACCGGCTAAATCACAAAAGCAAAATGCAGTGTCTTAGAACGATGACATTTCCTATTACAAAAGAAACATCTGTCAAATGGCAGATACAATGGTTGCATCCTGTTTTCCTCTATCGTAATCACCCGAGTGAAACTCTTTTTCTATCATAGCTTTTTTTCCATGCCATGGCAATATTTATCAGAAAATATTCTGTCCATTCCGGTAATTGTCCCACATGGCGCTGTTCGCCCGTTTCACTTCCTGTTCAAACTCCCTGGCAGATATCAGCTTGCAGTCCTGTCCGCGGATGATCATCTGCTCTAAACCATCCGAAGTTGCGACTGTCACATCATAATGATTATGGTGTTCGTGGGCGAATCGTTCGATATACTGGTCTGCTGTCTCTGCCTCTTTGGTAAAGACAATATGGATATTGTGATAATCCAGCTGTTCTGTCTTATGTCCGGTCAGGCGGTATGCATCAAACACCACAATGACTTCGCCACCAAAGATGCCCTGATAGTTGCAGAGAATGTCCTGCAATTTGCCTCTGGCTCCATCCAGATTCACTTCTGCCAGTTCATGTAAATCCTTCCAGGCATAGATTACATTATAACCATCTACCAGCAGATAGCGTTCTAATCGTTCCGGTTTCCGGTAAGTGCGTACAATCGGAGCACTGTTTTCTGCCTTCTGTCTGCGCACGACACCATTTTTGCGTTTCCCTTCCTGCCGGTTGGCATAGAAGGTCTTTTCTAAAATAGCATCGATTTCATCGGTATCTACCCAGTCCTCTACTACGCCGGGACGATGGACTTTTATCCGTTCTTCTTTCCCACCGCCATCTTCTTCTAAAACAGATGGCATATGCATGTGCTCTTTTACTTCATACCACGGCACCAGATATCCCGCTCCGTGGGCACAGAATACGGAATCTGATGTATTATATAAATCTGCCTCCGGCTGATAACCGATAGCTTCTACCACCTCATCCTGATTCTGGCACACCTCGTAGCCCTGCAATGTGCAGAAAAATTTGCCACGCCCTTTGGCATAGGTATTTAATTCCTTCTGATAATCCGAAAGCTTCGATACCGGACCGCTTCCGGTGAGCAGTGCCATTCCATTTTCTATCTGCGGAGCGTCCATTCTGCTGTTACGCTGCTCCATATCATGCATTGCACGACCCAGACATTCTTCCGGTATTTCCAGACGAAATGCATAATAAGGCTCAAGCAGTACAGAATCTGCTTCCATCAGTCCCTGCCTTATAGCACGGTAAGTTGCCTGCCTGAAATCGCCGCCTTCAGTATGCTTTGGATGTGCCCGGCCGGACACTACGGTAATCTTCATATCAGTAATGGCAGAACCGGTTAATACGCCCTTATGTTCCCGCTCTGCAAGATGGGTCAGTATCAGCCGCTGCCAGTTCTTATCTAAAATATCTTCACTGCAGTCTGTCTGAAAACACAGTCCGCTTCCGCGCTCACCCGGCTCTAACAGAAGATGCACTTCCGCATAATGGCGCAGTGGTTCAAAATGTCCGACTCCTTCTACAGTATTGCGGATGGTTTCTTTATAAATAATCTTTTCTTCGCCAAAATCCACTACTACGCCGTAGCGTTCTTTTACCAGTTTCTGTAAGATTTCAAGCTGTACTTCGCCCATCAGCTTAATGAGAATCTCTCCGGTTTCTTCCCTGTATACAATATGCAGTTCCGGATTTTCTTCCTCCAGCTGCTTTAATTTTGGTAACATCACAGCCACCGGAACTTCCCCCGGCAGAACCATTTTCACGCTGCGTACCGGTTCTAAGACCGGAAGAATTGATTCTTCTTCTATACCAAGTCCTTCTCCCGGATAAGTCTTTGTCAGTCCGGTAACAGCACAGACTGTACCTGCTGCCGCCTCGGATACTGCCTCATATTTTTCTCCGGAATAAATACGGATCTGATTGACCTTTTCCGCCCACTCTTCTTCTCCGGCTTTGCCATTAAGCATGTCCTTTACACGAAGGGTTCCTCCGGTCACTTTAAGATAAGTCAGCCGGTTTCCCTGTTCTTCTCTTGCAATCTTAAAGATTTTAGCACCAAATTTATCCGGATACTGCGGTGTCCTGCCATATTCGTAAAGCCCGTCTAACAGTTCTTCCACACCCTGCACCTTTAATGCAGAGCCAAAATAGCAGGGGAAAAGTTCCCGCTTTGCAATCATTTGTGCAAGGTCTTTGGATGCAAGACTTCCTTCCGATAAGAATTTCTCCATGGCTGCTTCTTCGCACATAGCCGCCTCTTCATAGAAGCCTTCGTTCTGCTCCTGTGTAAAGTCAATGCAGTTGCTGTCCAAATGCTCCTTAATTTCCCATAAAAGAGCCTCTTTATCCGCTCCTGGCTGATCCATTTTATTGATAAATAAGAATACCGGAACCTGATAAAGTTTTAACAGACGCCACAGCGTTCTGGTATGTCCCTGCACACCATCGGCTCCGCTGATGACCAGCACTGCATAATCAAGCACTTTAAGGGTCCGCTCCATCTCCGCAGAAAAGTCCACATGCCCCGGTGTATCCAATAAAGTGATTGCCATATCTTTCCAGGAAAATTCTGCCTGCTTTGAGAAAATCGTAATTCCACGCTCCCGCTCCATGGCATTATTGTCAAGATATGCATCCTTATTATCCACTCTTCCCAGATGGCGTATGCTTCCGCTTGTATACAACATACTTTCCGATAATGTTGTCTTTCCTGCATCTACATGTGCAAGAATTCCGATTACCAGCTTCTTCATGTTCAAAGGTATCCTTTCTGACATTTTTTTACGCTGTACAACTAGTCCCGGTTCAGCTCGGCTAAAAGCTCTGCCCGCTTGCTTCCAATCAGCAGCTCCTGATTATACTGTAAATAGCGGTCGCAGTTGTGCTCGGCTAAGAATCTTGCGGATTCTGCCACGGTAGCAAGATCTGTTACAAATACCACCATTTCCTGGCCGCCCTCAAATGCCTGCTCCATAAAATCAAACGCATGCTCTAAGGCTGCTGCGGTCTTTTCTTCGATTGTTTCTAATGTCTTTCTCTGGATATCAAAGGCTGCCTTTTTTTCCTCAAAAACTTCTTTCTTTGCCCCTTCGGAATTACGGTACTCTTTCAAGGCTGCAAAGTCGCGGTCTGTCTTAGCCTTTTCTTTTCCATAGCTTCGGAACAGATTCTGTAATCCGTCCAACAAAAGATTGACCACGCTGAGTCTTTCATCAAAAGCTGCATCATAAATCCGGGCAAATACTTCCGGCCGAATCTTTCCTTCCAATATTAACGGAATTCCATAGTCATCCTTATATTTCTGGTATAAATCAAAATATGCTGCCGCATCCTCTGCCACATCCTTATGGTGTAAAAATTCTCCTACAACGGTTTCATCTACCGGAAGCCCCATTTCTTCATAGGTCTGCATCAAAATGCTTAAGTCCTCCCAGCCTCTTGCTGTGACAAACTGCAAGCCGTCTACATCTGCTTCCACCCGGTAGAAATTCTTTGGACGAAGCTCAAGATAGCTTAAAATTGCACCATGGATATGTCTTGATCTGGCATAAGCTTTCCAAACACCAAGGTCTGCCTCTACCTGCATACAGCGGACACGGTCCAAGGTTACCATATCAAATTCCCGCACCGATTTATTGTATTCCGGCGGATTGCCTGCTGCAACAATAATCCAGCCCTCCGGCACTGCCTGATTACCAAAGGTCTTGCACTGCAAAAACTGCAGCATGGTCGGTGCCAGTGTCTCAGACACACAGTTAATCTCATCTATGAAAAGGATTCCTTCCGGACAGCCTTCCTCGATTTTCCGGTATACGCTGGCAATAATCTCACTCATGGTATATTCCGTTATGGAATACTCTTTGCCTGCAAATTCCATTTCTTTGATAAAAGGAAGTCCCACTGCACTCTGTCTGGTATGATGGGTAATCGTATATGCTACCAGTCCGATTTTGCACTCCTCTGCAATCTGCTCCATAATCTGGGTCTTGCCGATTCCCGGCGGTCCCATTAATAAGACCGGTCTCTGACGAATCAGAGGAATCTTATATCTGCCCTCATCATCCTTTTTCAAATATGCTGTTACGGTATGTTTGATTTCTTCCTTTGCCTGTTTGATATTCATCTGTTTTCTTCCAATCTATATTATTTCTCTCATGCATTCTGTTCCAGCTCTTCCGGCTCCAGCTGCAGCCGCATTGCCCATGGCGGTACTGCCGTCTCATCATAGGCTCCCAAGAATAAAAATGCGGTCTTATATTCCGGCTTCTTTACCGGATAAATGCCCTTGCCATCGGTAAAGTACAAGAGTCCATCCAGATGCCGGATACTTCCTTCTTTGATTAGTTGGTTTACATAAGTAAACGCCGGTCGAAAATCTGTATTTCCGCCGCCCACTACCTGAAAGCTTTTTAGCAGCCGCTCCATTTCTTCCTGACTGCTGATTACCTCATCCATTTCCACTTTATCATCGCACTGGATAATCCGGATTCTGCATCTTCGAAAGAAGCTGTTCTGCTGGGATAAAATGCCAAATGTCTCATTTAAAAAGCCTTTGATTAAACTGCCGCTGGTGGAATAACTGGTGTCTACCACCACTACAAATTCCCGGATTTTCTTTACTTCCCGGCTCTCCACCGGTTCTATCAGGGGCATATTCTTATAAAGCCGCAGCCCATAGGTATAATAATTCAAATCATACTCATCGGGATTGCATTTTAATTCTTCCTGTAGTATGGAAAATTTCTGTAAAAATTCCTTATAACTCCGGCGGCTTTTCGCAGCACTGATCTGTGTCATCAGAAGTTCTTCTCCCTTTTCCGGCTCATCTCCATGCCGCTTCTTTGCCATACTGGTCTGCCTTGCTATCTTATTCCATTTATTTCTGGCTGCAGATGCCGCGCCATTGCCGGTTTCCTCTTTCCAGAAACGGTGGTCATCCGTATAAAATTCATGATTTAAGGTAAGAAGCTCTTCCATGGATTTTCCCCGCAGCCAGCGGTATACCACTGCTGCAGAAATCCGCCCCTCACCCTTCAACGCTTCATAGGTCTGCTGCCGCAGAAAGCTTAATGCGCGCCTGGTACAGGGCTTGTCCATGCCGTCAATGGTCTGCTCCACTACAATATCGCAGGCAAGATTCCAAAGCTTCGTATCTCTGTTTCCTTTTAAAAATAAGTGTGAAAAAATACAGTGCAATATCGTGTGCAGGTACGCCCGGTTCATAAATGCCGGATTATTCCGGAATACGCGTATTACCTGTCCTGCTGAGAAAAAGAGACTCTCTCCGTCCGTAGCCATTGTCTCTAAGCCTTCCATTGCCTGAGGCTTCAATGCAGAAAGTGCCACATCAAGATATCGCAAATCCAGATAGATTTCACTTCTTGCATGCTGCAAGATTTTTACAGACATATCATTTTCCCATTCGGTCTGGGTCTTAATATGCGCCATCTTCTACTCCTTTCTACCACTGCATATTTTCTTAATTTTCTGCTGTTTTTACCACTCAATATCATAACAGGAAGAAGCTGCTTCTTCCTTATAATATTTCTGCTGCCAGCTACTTAAGCTGACACTGCCTTCTGCCCAGCCGGCTTCTGCCGCCTGCTCGATTAATGCAGTGATTCCACTCCGCTCCACCACCTGAAGCCGGCATATCAGCTCTAATATCATATCGTATGCGGCGGCATCTACCATCCGCTCATGAAAACACTGTCTTGCCCGGAAACCTTCCCCCGCAATATTCAGTGCAAATATATGTGCCGGTCCGATTTCTTCATAGGAATCGTAATATTCCGGATAGAAAAATAAGGCTTCCTTAAATTCCACTTCCAAATCAGCCCGAACCTGATTTAAGATAAGCTGTGCGCCACTGGCTTCTTCCATGGAAGAACGAAGCACCAGCCGCTTTAAGCTCCGGCAGTTCATAAAGGCATCGCTTCCTAATTCTTTTAAGAAACGCCCCAAGGTAAGTGTTCGTAATTTGCGGCAATTATAAAATGCCAGATTCCCGATTTGTTCCACGGAATCCGGCAAAGAAATTTCTTCGATATCATTTCCACATAATGCCTTCATAAAACTGTCCACTCCGCCGATGGTAACGGCATCTGTCGGAACATGTTTGCTTTCCGAAAAACAATATGCGCCTATTCTCTTTACTGTGAATCCATCTATCTGCTCTGGAATTACAACAACCGGTGTCGTCCCATATACACGCTCTATGCTTATGGAATGTTCATCCAGCGGCTGTATCTCATAGCTGTATGCTGTGTTCATCTTACGCTCCAGTTTCCTCATCTTTTCTCTGCTACAATATAACACATCCCCGGTTATCGCACAAGTTCCGTCATTCCGCCTTCTAAAATCAGACGGTTATCTTCATAGATTCCGGCAAACTGGCTCATTGGAAGCGGGCTTACCCCCATTCCCACCTCAATGGTATAACCGGGACGATTGTATTCCTGAATAAACCAGTCTTTGAAACCGGCATAACCAGATGTAGAGGGCGTCTCTTCCACCCGGTATCCGCTGACCTCGCCAAAGTACTCTGCAATTCTTCTGGAATCTGCCGGTTCATAGTCAAGATACCGCCAGTAAATCACTTCTCCCTGGGCATGATATGCCAGAATTAACGAAAAATTATGGGCTCTTGTAAATTCATAGACACTGCGGCTTTCCGGTGCCACAAGGGGAGCCTCTCCCACATAATCTCTTGGTGCCGGTGTTGTAAATCCCATGGCAAATTTAATGTTTCTGGCATTTTCCCAGCCCGCCGGAAATTGCAGGTTCAAATCAATTCCTTCTATATTGGCTTTCCATCCATTCGGAAATGGAATCTTCGGATAATCAGCTGCAATGCGCTCTGCCTCTTCTAAGGATGCCCCCTCTTCTAATACTCCATTCACTAAATCCACGCCATCCGGGTTTACCATGGGAACAAGATACAGGGAAAATCCATAAAAAAGCCACGCTGCCTGCACAGTATAAAGCATGCGGCCCGCTGCAAATGCATGGGCATATTCTTCCGCAAATTTAAGCAGGACCGGTGTGGTAATCCATTCGTTGGCATGATATGCTCCACTGTAAAAGACTTCCCGCTCTCCTGTTCCAATCCGAAGATAGGGAATTTCCTTTCCCATCGCACTTTTTCCAATATTTCCCTGAACCAAGAAAGGATAGCGTACCGTAAGCCCTTCCAATATCCAGTCATTGAGATAAGAAGTGTAAGCCACATCTTCTGCTACAAGCGAAAAAGAGAATGGAATTGCAAGAATACTTCCGGTCCGCAGTGCCAGCGGATTTACTGTTGGATTGGCTGTCATAATCGCTGATACACTGGTGTCATAATTTGCCGCAATACCCCATAATGTATCACCGGATTTTATTTCATGCATCGTATATCCTTTTAAATAGGGGAAAAGCTTTCCCCACACTACATCATCTATTTTACAGTTAAATTCTTCCCCGCCCTTTTTCCTTAAAAACTGCCGCAATGCCCTGCAGGTATTCTCTCCCAAAATTCCATCTTTCCTTATGTCATATCCCGCACGGTTTAATGCCAGCTGCACATACTGTACCAGCACAGAGCGTTCTCCCGGATTCAATACTTTCATTCTTTCACCTGTTTCCAGTCCTTCTTATCAGTATATGCAGCTGTTTTCAAAACGTAACAAAGAATGTGCCCTGACACATTCTCGCGCCTGCGGCGGTCGCTTGCGACATCTACCTTATACGCCGCAGTGCGCATCCTCGCGGAGCGTTTTTCACTTTACAGGAAAGCAATTTCCTGTAAAGTGAAAAAGCCTTGCATACTCTGCAAGACTTCTTCTGGTTATGATATATAATACAATTTGTTTGTACCCTACGGAAATGATTTTGTTTTTGGAATTTACATTCCTGCTAACTGTTTGCCTAAGCTTTCGCATGCAGCAACTGCATCGTCATCCGGTGCTTCCTGACAAATCACACCTTCGCCATTTACAACGGTTGCTCCTGCGCTTGTCATACGGTCTACCCAGTCACGCATCCACTGTCCATCGCCCCATCCGTAAGAACCGAATAATGCGATTTTCTTTCCTGCTGCAAAGCCTTCTACTTCTTCAACGAATGGCTCCATCTCGCCTTCTTCTAAGACTTCTGCACCCATTGCAGGACATCCCATTGCAAATACGGAAGAAGCTTTTAATGCATCCATATCAGCTGTACTTACATCAACAACCTCTGCTTCTTTGCCAGCTGCTTCAATTCCTCTTCCAACAGCCTCAGCCATTGCCTGTGTGTTTCCTGACTGTGTCCAATAAACTACCTGAATCTTACTCATTTTTTCTACCTCCTAAACAGCCGCTTTCTGCGGCATGCTGTCATTATAAATACCAATGATGTCCCGCATTCCCACTCCATTGGAGAGAAGCTGGATGATGGTCTCTTTTTCCATATCATAACGTGCGAAAAGACGTTTCTTTTCCGGAACGTGCGCATACACTTTCCAGTAACCCTGATAGAGTGCATTCTGTCCATTCTGTTCCATAAACCCTCTTACATCTTCTACCGGATAGCCAAGCAGCACTCCCATTTCATGAGGAAAACCAGGTTCTCCGCACATATAACCCTGGTAACGTTTCTGAAACGTACTGAGAATATTTCCGAGCGTAAAGTCCTGATAACCGGACTCCTGCAGCAGCTCCCGTATCTCTTTACGCATCAGATACGCCTCCAACGGTTTCTTCCGAAAAAGAAGGTAACGAGCTTTTTCCCTGGTCCTGAGCAGTAGCAGGAATGAAATTCCGGATTTTCTCAGGCACTGTTTTACCGCATCCTCCATGCCTGTTGAAACGACTAAGAGATTGGATATCTTTACTCCTGCGATCAATGGGGCACATTGTAACGCTAACTGCGTCTCTGCATTGTGTAAATCCATCTGTTGTACAATTTCCAGAATTTCTGTACTCATATCTTCTTTTCCTTTCGCTCTAGTTAGCTATTCCTAACTTGTGTTTATCATAACTAATTACATTTCTGTTGTCAACATAAAATGTGCGTGGTGAGAATTCTTTATCATATTAAGAATTTCAGTTAGTTTGATATGGTTTTAGTTTGGCTGGGTGGGATGAAAATATACTTGTATAAAAATACCAGCAGTTTCGCTGCAATATTACATTTTCAAGTTCTACTCTACATTCTTCAAAGCTTCGTCCATCGGTATCTTCCGAATCTTCCGAAGGCAGAACAATGCCACTACGAAGTATGCTGCCAGCACCATAAGCAGTATCTTCCAGTAGATGTTCGGGTCATAGTAGATGCTCAGCCAGCCGGAGTAATCACTCATCATTGCCCGGTAGATGACATTAATGGTCTCGGTAGCAATTGCTTCACCCAGGATAACGGATATCACCACAATCCAGGTGGTGGCTGTCAGATATAATTTCCCGATTTCTCGGGTGTTGTAACCCAATATCTTAACCATGGATATGGATGAAGCATTCTGCTCGATAATCAGCTTTGTCATCAGGTAAATAAGGATTGCTGCCAGTGCAACAGAAAATACATTCATCAGATAGAACATGCCGCCCATAGATACATCAAGCTGTCTTGATACCTTGGTGAGGTCATCTTCTGTAATGGTCGTCATGATATAGGCATCCTCAATATCGGTAATCTTCTTATCGGAGAAATATCCATTGAAATAATCCTCCTCTTTGTCAAATACATCCCGATATTCCTCTTCCGGCATAAAAATTGCCACTGCTGCCGGATACTCATAGATTCCAGCCACCTTAAACTTGTATTTCTTATCTCCATAAGTTTCCTTTAACTCAATGGTATCGCCTTCTGCGAGCCGGTATTTTTCTGCATAACTATCCGAAATGTAGACACCTTCTTTTGGGAAATCAATATCAACATAAGCACTGTCTTTTTCAACGCCATAGACGCTAACCTCTTCGCTGTTGAATTCTGTCGGCATTGTCTTTAAACTACCGGCAAGATAAGCCTCTGCGCTATCTGTTTCCGTTGGAACCGGCGCTTTTAATACATACTGATAATCTGCAAGCATGTGGGACAGCACTTCATCCTGATAATGGTCTAAAAGTGGTGACATCATCATGCCGAAAACTAACAGAATTTCTGCAAAAGCAATACCGATAAATAAAGTCAGGTAGCCCGCACGGTTCTGTAAAATAATACGGATACGGAACCGGTTAAAAAATTTGAAATGCGGCAGTTTTACTGCTTTTTTCCGCTTTCTTCTGCTCAAATCCCTGCGCAGGAAATTCAGTGGTGAAATACGCAGTTTGGAAGAAATCAAAAGCAGATTAATAACAATCATTATGATTGCCGGAATCACCGTTGTCAGGATAAACGCATCCCCATTCCAGATGGTATGGTAGGTCGGCAGACTATAGCTTCCATAGTACAAATCTGCTACCATATTTTTAAATACGGTATAGCCAAGTATATTTCCAATAATTGCTGCTACGATTGTCACCAGTACCGGAAGATGCAGATAATGCCGCAGCAGTTCTCCTCTGGTATAGCCGGATGCACGCAGCGTTCCGATGACTGCCGCTTCTTTTGTAATCGTATTATTGGTGGTAACTGCAAAGACAAATGCCATAATCGCTATCAGGATATATAACAACGTCATTACCATTGTTTTGTCTCCACCCATATCATCTCCCGTAAAATGAATTGCCTGATTGGAAAATGCCGGTATGTATGCTACTATTGCCGCCTTACTGCCCAGCACTTTCATAAAATCTTCTGCTTTCTCTTTTGCTTCCGTATCATCAGCCGGAGTTTTTTCATATTTCCAGGAATAGCTGTAATGGAGATTGCCGGTGCCATAAGCATCAAAAGCATCCTCTGTGGCAATGGCAACGCCAAATTTTATGGCATCAAACATCAGATCCTTGCTATCGGAAAACAGAGCACTGTAATCTGATAATGCCACCAGACCACTGATGGTCTTTTTCTCGCCGCCTACTTTAATGGTGTCTCCTACTTTTAAGGAATTATTGTCCGCATACATCCGGTCAATTGCAATTTCATCTTCCTGCTGCGGCATTTCTCCATCCATCAGACATACTTTATCCACTTCGTTTCTCGGTTTAAAAATACGGAGGGTACTGTCTGACTTGCCATTTACCACCGCTTCTTCCAGATAGTAATTCTCATAAATTGTTACGCCTTCTTTTTCCAGTTCTGTAAGCAGCGTATCGTCAGCTTCTTCCATCAGTTCGAAATTACCGTCTTCAATATTGTACTTTTCAAAACTCTCATTATAGGCAGTTATCATACTGCTTCCTGCCACCAGAAATCCCGATACAAATCCGATAGTAGCTATCAGGAACAGGAAAATCACAAGATATTTTCCAAAATCTGTTTTCAATTCTCTTGGAATTCGTTTTCTTAATGGACTCTTCACTTTCATCACCGCCTTTACCAGTCAAGTTCCTGTGCAGGAATCTTCACTTCATTGGTGTAATCCTTTCGAATCTGTCCATCACGCAGCTTAATGACACGGTCTGCCATGTTTTTGATAGCATCATTATGGGTAACCATAATAACGGTATTTCCATATTTCTGATTTACATCCTCAATTAGCTTCAAAATCTCTTTGGATGTATTGTAATCCAGTGCTCCGGTCGGCTCATCACAGAGCAGAATATCCGGGTTCTTTACAATGGCACGGCCAATGGCTGTACGCTGCTGCTGTCCACCGGATAACTGGTTTGGCAGCTTATGACGATGCTCATAAAGTCCCAGTGTCTTAAGCAATTCGTCAATGTCTAATGATTTATCACTCAGATATGCTCCTACCTCGATATTTTCCTTCACATTGAGGTTTGGAATCAGATTATACATCTGAAATACATATCCTAAATGGCGGCGGCGGTAATTCGTCAGTGCCTTTTCGTTCATATCTGCTGTTTTCTCTCCATTGATGGAAATATAGCCGCTGTCTGCACTGTCAATTCCTCCGATAATATTCAAAAGTGTTGATTTACCGGAACCAGACGGTCCTAACAATACGCAAATCTCACCTTTTTCAACAGAGAAATTAATTCCTTTCAAAACTTCTGTTTTTGCCTCTCCCTGTCCAAAACTTTTTTTCAAATCCTGAATCTCCAGAAACATATTCATCCTCCTTTTTCTTTTCTGACTCTTTTTTCAGTTCTTTTATTTTGTTACTCCTGCTTCCCTCTTTCCCAATGCTGTACTATTTCCAACTTCCTGTTAGCTTTTTGTAACTTTTGTTAGTATAGTCTATCCGTTTGGTAAAAGAAAGGCGTTTACTGATTCTTTTTCTCAATAAACGCCTTTATACTATTTCTTTGCAATGCGCAGTGTCCGCATGGAATTTAAAATTGCAATGACAGATACACCTACATCTGCAAATACTGCTTCCCACATATTGGCAATACCAAATGCACCGAGTATCAGCACAATTGCTTTTACGCCAAGTGCAAATACGATATTCTGGTGCACGATGGAAAGTGTCTTTCTTGCAATCTTCACAAGAGATGCAATCTTTCGTACATCATCATCCATAAGAACTACATCTGCAGCTTCGATTGCCGCATCAGACCCCATACTTCCCATTGCAATTCCAATGTCTGCTCTGGTCAGTACTGGTGCATCGTTGATGCCATCACCCACAAATGCAAGTTTTTCTTTCTCATGCTGTTCTTTCAGAAGTGCCTCAACCTGACTTACCTTGTCACCCGGCAGTAATTCTGCATGCACTTCATCCAGTCCCAGTTCATCTGCTACTGCCTGTGCTGCTGCCTTACGGTCTCCGGTCAGCATAACGCATTTCTTCACGCCTACCTTCTTCATGCTATGGATAGCTTCTTTTACGCCCTCCTTAATGGAATCGGAAATTACAATGGTTCCGGCAAATGCTCCATCTACCGCAACATAAATTACGGTTCCGGCACTACTGTTTTCGGTATAGGAAATATTCCGGGCTGCCATCATTTTGGCATTTCCAAGCCATACTTCTTTTCCATCTACAAATGTATGAATTCCATGTCCGGCAATTTCTTCTGTTCCGGTTACCCGGTTCATATCCAGTTCTTTGCCATAGGCTTCACGCACGGAATTAGCAATTGGATGATTGGAATATCCTTCTACATGGGCTGAAAGCTCTAAGAGTTCCTCTTTGCTTCCATTTACCGGAAGTACCTCAGATACCTTGAACTCGCCTTTGGTCAGTGTACCGGTTTTGTCAAATACGATAGTGGTCATCTCAGCCACTGCCTCTAAATAGTTACTTCCTTTTACCAGAACACCTAAGTTAGAAGATGCTCCGATACCACCGAAGAATCCCAATGGGACTGAGATTACAAGGGCACACGGGCAGGAAATAACAAGGAAAATACAGGCTCTCTGAATCCACTCAGCCCAGCCGCCGCCTAAAATAATCGGTGGCAGGATTGCAAGAATTACTGCTCCAATGGTAACAACCGGAGTGTAATATTTTGCAAATCTGGTGATAAAGTTCTCCACTCTTGCTTTCTTGCTGCTGGCATTCTCCACCAGTTCCAAAATCTTGGATACTGTGGAATCTTCGAATGCTTTTGTTACTTTTACCTTTAAAGTACCGCTTCCATTGACACAGCCGCTGATGATTTCATCACCTTCTGCTGCTCTTCTTGGAACAGATTCTCCGGTCAGTGCCGCGGTATCGACCATGGACTCACCTTCTACTACAATTCCATCCAATGGAATACGCTCGCCCGGTTTTACCACAATGACAGTGCCTATTTCCACATCATCCGGATCTACCTGGACTAATTTGCCATCCTCTTCCACATTGGCATATTCCGGACAAATGTCCATCATATCTGCAATGGACTGTCTGGATTTTCCAACTGCATAACCCTGGAAAAGTTCTCCAATCTGATAAAACAGCATAACTGCAACACCCTCGGAATACTCCCGTACTCCAAATGCTCCAAACGTTGCAATCATCATCAGAAAGTTCTCATCAAATACCTGTCCATGACTGATATTTCGAAAAGCCTTAAATATAATATCATAGCCAATCAGAAGATACGGCACAAGATAAATAATAAAAATCAGGACTGGCTGTGTAATCTGTTCTAAGATACCAACGTGTTCCAATACCAGAAGTGCTACAAACAGCACTGCAGTAACCAGAATACGTTCCAGCATTTTTTTCTGATTCTTTGTCATAAGCTATCTCCTATCGCAGAATCCGGCAGTCCGGTTCTACCTTTGCACATACTTTGGCTACTTCATCCATAATTTCTTCAAAACGCTCATCTTCTGCATCGATGGTCATTTTCTGTGTCATGAAGCTTACTACTGCATCATTGACTCCCGGGATTTTCTTGATTGCTTCTTCCATTTTTGCTGCACAGTTTGCACAGTCTAAGTCTTCCAATTTAAATTTTTTCTTCATTATAATATCCTCCTCATTCTTCAATATGTTCTCTGCCCTGGTCGATAATGGTTCTTACATGTTCATCTGCCAGTGAATAAAATACGGATTTTCCTTCCCGCCTGCTGCTGACCAGCTTCGCCTGTTTTAAAATCTTAAGCTGATGGGATACTGCTGACTGCGTCATGTTCAACGTCTCTGCCAGATCACACACACATACTTCCGAGCCAAATAATACAAACAGGATCCGGATTCTGGTAGAATCACCAAATACTTTAAAAAGCTCTGCCAGATCATATAATTCATCTTCATCCGGCATCTTCTCCCGTGCCTTCTTAAGAAGCTCTGCATGAATGCAGTTTTCTTCGCAGCATTCTACATCGTTCATTGCCATCCTCTCACCTCCAGCTCGTTTCAACATATGAGCATTTGTTCATATGTTCATAATACGCTTGGGATTTCAAATTGTCAATATGAAGTTGGAAATTTTTATAAAAAATTTTTCTATGATATACTCTTATATCTATATTCAGGCAGGACAGCCTCCTACCACATACAAAGGAGTATTTATTATGCATAATTTTAACTTTGAAATGAACCAGTATTTAACCTACTGCCGCACCCAGAAACGCCTTGATGGCAAAACCTTAAAAGCATACCGCATCGACCTTACACAGTTTGGTACCAGCCTTGCGGCTGCCTTTCCTTCTGCTTCCAGTATATCTGACATCTCTCCTGCTATATTAGAGTCCTATGTTGCCACCCTTCATGAACAATTCAAGCCCAAAACCGTAAAGCGAAAGCTTGCCTCCCTCAAAGCCTTTTTCCACTACCTCGACTACCGCGACCGCATTGTCTCCAACCCTTTTAACAAATTGCATATCAAATTCCGGGAACCGGTGATTCTGCCTAAAACCATTCCGCTTCCTACGATTGAATTGCTTTTATCTTCTATCTATCACCAATACTCCCACGCTGCCACCGATTTCCAGCGTAAAAATGCGCTCCGGGATGCTGCTGTTATCGAGCTGCTCTTCGCCACCGGCATCCGAATCTCTGAGCTGTGTTCCATCACACCGGATGACATCAACCTTTCCAACCGGACTCTGCTTATCTTCGGCAAAGGTTCCAAAGAGCGGCTCCTCCAGATTGGCAATGACGATGTTGTCCACACCCTGCTGGAATACCGGAAATGTTACCTTCCTGATATTAAGCGTACCAACCGCTTCTTCGTCAACCAGGCAGGACGTCCGCTCTCCGACCAGTACGTCCGCCGAACCATCCGGAAATACTGCAGCCTTGCTTCCATTGATATGCACATCACTCCGCACATGTTCCGCCACACCTTCGCCACCAGCCTCTTAGAAGCCGATGTGGATATCCGCTACATCCAGGAAATGCTGGGTCACAGTTCCATCCACATCACGGAAATCTACACCCATGTCTCCACAGCAAAGCAGCGGGACATTCTGATAAACAAGCATCCGAGGAAGGATTTCAGGGTGGGGTAAAAATCGAAAAGGACTGTTAGAATTGGCAGCATTTTTACAGCATTTTTGCCTTTCTAACAGTCCTTTTAGGGGGGTATATTTATTCTATATTATATTTCTATTTTATTCTTTGCAGGAGTGCTTTTACTTCTCTTACGTCTGTATCTGTCATCTCTGCAATCTGCTCTGGTGAATAACCTTTTCTGCTCATGCGTGCAAAGATTTCTGCCATCCCATCTTCTTTTATTCCCTGACTCAAATTACACATAATGTTCACATCCTCTCATGTGGATTTTTCTGTGCGAAATTATTGTAACACGAAATGACAGATGAGGATAGTGGAATTTAAACGAGTGCCGCTTGGAATTGTTAATTATGGATTGTTATGGCTTGAAATGATGGATAATCCGGTATTATTTACCATAAAAATTGGAAATGGAGGGTACTATGAATATTGTGTTGGGAGTTCATGTGAAACATGACAGAAGTGCATGTATCATTATTGACGGAAGGGTTGTTGTTAATATAGCGAATGAAAGATTAGACCGAGTGAAGTACTCTGACTCTCCTGAAATCCCCTATACAGCTGTTGATGCTGTTTTGAAACATTGCAATATTGATATTTCACAGGTTTCATGCATTGGTATGTCCGGCGCAGGAATAGAAAGTGAAAAGGTAAAACAGTTCTATAAGGATGACTTTTTCGCTCACTATAGATGTCGCGAAATTCCTTTTTTCTTTCTGTCACATCATTGGGCGCACGCATATTCTTCCTTTTGTTCGTCCACTTTTTCCGAAAGCCTGATATTTGTTGCGGATGGTGGAGGTGACTATATCGGGGATAAGCAAGAAGCTGAAACTTTGTATTACGGTAGTCACGGAAAAATACAACCACTCGCCGCACGGACACAGGATATGGTTGTGCGCAAAATGGAAAATCCAGTAAATACTATATATCCTTTTATGCCGGACTATGTACGCAACCATCAAATTAGTATAGCACGAAAATATGCGCAAATTACGCATTTGACTGGCTTTGCACATGGAGAATGTGGTAAAACGATGGGACTTGCTTCGTATGGAAAATCTTATTTTGATTACTCCCAATTAGATTTTCGTGATTTAGATTTTGATTTAAAGTATAAGGATATGTTAGAAGAAATTTACGCATTGCATATCATGTCAGGAAAGTCTCATAGAGATTTTATCTTGAAAGAACGTGCGAATATATCTGCCACAGTTCAAGAGTTTACAGAATGTGCAATAATTTCGCTGTTGAAGAACTATCAGACTCGATACTCATGTGAAAACTTGTGTCTTGCAGGTGGATTATTTTTAAACTGCCTATTAAACCATAAAATACTTTGTGAATGTAATTTTAAAAATGTTTTTATTATTCCATCGGCTGGAGACGATGGTCAAGCTCTTGGCAGTGCATACTATGCTTACATGGAAATGTTCGGAACACAATCCGATTTTCACATTAATTTACCCTACATCGGTTTAGATTATACCGAGCAAGAAATTGAAGATGCAATCCGATTGAAAAATCTTTCCTACAAAAAGTATGCAGATGGTGATTTGGCAAAGATAACAGCAGAATATATATCTCAAAACAAGATTGTTGGCATGCACAGAGGAAGAACGGAGTTAGGACCGCGAGCTCTATGTCATAGAAGTATCTTGGCAAATCCAACCCATCCATACATGAAAGACATCTTAAATCGTCGCGTTAAACATCGTGAAGAATTCCGTCCTTTTGCACCTACGGTTGCGAAGGAGGATCAGTTCAAATATTTTGCATTACGGGCTTCCTCAGACTATATGTTACTTGCGCCAGTTGTTAGAGAAGAATATCGCGAAAAGTTGTCAGCCGTGACACATGTAGATAATACTGCTCGCGTTCAGGCGGTATCAAAAGAGAGCGATCCCTTTATACATCAGCTATTGCTTGAACTGAAAAAAGTTATAGGGGTATCCGTGGTACTAAATACGTCGTTCAATGTTGCTGGAGAGCCTATTGTCGAATCTCCGCAAGATGCGTTAAACACTTTTTTGAAAACTAACATTGACGTTCTAGTAATAGGAAACTGCGTAGTAACTAAGCCTTAGAGGATAAGCAGATAGCGTGTTTGCGTATCCCATAGAAGATTGGGTGGGGTGTTTTGTGCAAATAATATCTCTCTTTTTCTCGCCTTTGCATATTGCTGTACTAGAAAGGTATTAACCGGGTTATCGGATAGATTTTGGTTTGGATACGCAGAGTATTCTTGCCCCGCAAACGTAACAAGGGACATCGTTTGATAGAACTGTGATTCAAATTTACGTTCTTGTAAATAGTATCCGATATTGCTTAACGCCAAAATATTCCCTTCGCATGCATCACGATTCCCTATATATAGAAGCCCTTGCTTTTTCAGTATATCAAATACTGTGAAAAAAATTTTATAAATATGTTGAGAGTCGAACCCCATCCGTATTCCAATAATTGCTTGCAAGTTATATAAACGCCACAAATATCCTACAATCCCATAAGATGTGCTGAGATTAATAGCTCTATCTACATATTCTTTCGCTAGAAGGGTTGCCTTTTCCTCGCTTTTTAATAGATTGCATATCGCAAGCAAGAAAAAGCAGTGAATTTGAGCGCGATGCAGATTGTTTGCTTCAATATCTTGTAACATTGAATTAAGCTTTAAAATCAGCTTGTCCTGATGAACAGTAGAATTACTTAATATTTCTAATGCACAAACATCTAGAGAATTATCTGTTTCAATCCTTTTGGATGGCATCAGTGCAGTTGCTTCTATGGACTTTCGCAAGCTTTCGCTAGAAAGATCCATATTAGGATATAGAGTTATTTTAAATTTTGTTCTATATGCCAAGGCTCTTAACCTATTGTCATCCAATTTGTCAGCTAAGGTTATTGACAGAGTATTATATGTCTTAGATAAGTCTATTAAATTGAATGCCCGATAAACTGCTGCCAATCTATCATATAGATCGAACAAAGTTTCATCAGATAATATTTCTTTATTGCACAACCAATCTGCTTGGATTTCCTTTAGTAAGATTTCTCCGTCTGGATACAAGCCTGCGTTCATTAAGGCATGAGCTTTTAATTCCATAATGGAAAGACAAAATGGTCTATCATCTACCATCTTATATTGTTTAAGTTTTTTTAACACAATATCACATTCATCTACTGCTTTAATCGGGGCAAAATGATGAAGAGTGATATATACTCGCATCAGCAATGCCCTTTTTGCTAGAGGTAAATTTTTGCGAGCATGTCGAAGCAACTCAAACATATCATCTAAATATTTATAATAATTTAAGTTTACATTGACATTTGAAATATTATCCACTGCGATTAGCCATGTTTCAATCGTGTGTAGATATTCTCTTGCCTTCTTGTAATCTTTGCTGTATAAATAGAGTCTTCCGGTTTGAAAAATACCTAAAACATGATCAATGTTTGGTATGGATACAATCTCTTTTGCGAGAAAAGTTCTTATTGCTTTTTTACCTTTCAACTGTTCGCTCACGTATAGAAATAAACTTTCGTGAACAAAAGCAATCGTTTCATTTTCTTCATATTTTAATAGGCGCCGTCGCATCAATTCATTCAATTGATCAGATGAATCCTCAAAAAACATGTTAAATAACGCAAGGTTCATTTTACCATTGCATAACGCAATTTTGTACAATAGATGCAAACAGGTTTCGCCATCTTTCTCTTTTTGTAGATGAGAAAGCCGCTGATAGTAGATATCTGCAATCTGTGTTGGCATAAAACGTTTTACATGGAATTTGTTAATATCTATAATGCCTACCGTATTCCTATTTTGAATCTTTACCAAACTACAATCCAACAGATACTCTACATATTGAACAATAAAAAGTGGGTTTTTCGCACTTAGATTAAATAAACAGTCTAATGCATATGGAGGTATACCGTCAATCAACACCCTAATTAAATTTTTAGCTTCATCATCAGTAAGCGGCTCTACATTGAAGCACGACTCTGGCAAATTTTCATTTGCCCATTGAACAAACGACAAGTAATTGATGTTCCCGATGGTAAAATCGGTTCTCCCACTAATCAGCAACGTGATTGAAGATAGGTTAGACTTTAGCCTTTGTATTTCGCAAAGAAAGCTATCGTCTGCATTGTGAAAATCATCTAAAAATATTACCGCTTGATTTCCAAACGGAGTCCTACAGTTTTCTATCATAGAAACAAAATCCACATACTGCCCCTCTTGTATGTATCCATGCTCAAGCAGAAATCTTTCAATTTCTTTTTGGGGAGTATGACCCTGTTGAAGTTTACATTCATAAAGATCAAATAGCGTGCCCTGCAATCTTGAGAACAATTCTTGCACAAGTCTCGTTTTACCAATTCCGGCATCCCCCCAAAAGCAGACAATGCTTGGTGGCATGGTCGACTTTAGCCTTTCCTCAAGGTCGTTAATAATTTGGATTCTTGATTCTCCAAAAAATGGAGGTTCAAAAATCTGTGTGCCATTTATTCCATTAATCATGACAACTGATTCTGTGCTATTAATTTGAATGTGAAATAAGAGCTCTGGGATGCCATCAAAGTGTTTTTGTTCTACCGTTACTTTTTTGACGGCTGCACCACTGGGTGCAATCACAAAGGATATATTGTCTTCGGAAGTATTCCAATCCACATCTGTCCTAAGCTGTAAAACACAATGCTTTTCATTATTGGAGTAATTTCGAAAAAGCATATATAAATCATATCGATTAGTTAATTGTGAAACTACAGTATCAACCTGATACTCATAGTAAAAATCCGCATGATCTGATAAACTATACGGATTATTGAGTGCATGTTGCAACTTTGGATCTTCGAGACTTAAAAGGTACGTGCCCAATAAATACCCATCTATTAATCGGAATGATATGTTGCTTCTTTCCAGCGACTTAGTCAAATACCAGTATGTTTGCGGCAAAATTTCACTATTAGTTACCAGAACATAATAATCATACTTCTCGGTGTCTTGAAATTGCATTCTGGAACTACTAGAAGAAATTTTATCATACCTTAAAATGCTATTATCTGTACTTTTGCACTCAAAACATATTTGGATTCCTTTACCGTTAAATGAAGTAAAACTCTGACCTAAAATATTCACAGTGTTAATTTTGGTGGAAACAATAACATCCTTTCCACCATCTGCTACGCGCCGTGTCTGGAATACTTGTACTTGTGGATGTAGCTGACGCAATTGTGCCATAATAATTTTTGCAACAAAATCTTCAAAGTTTTGTCCCAAATTTGCATCCAGCTGCCATGTTAAATTGGGAGACTTCCCACTAGAATATCGCCTCATACATTTCCCTCTCCTATCACTTCTTATGGTAGATAATTTAGAATTACCCCTTATTTCTGTCAAATTCAACAGATAATACCGGATTATCCATCATTTTCATATCAACCAGACTCCTCAAAGATTTCTCTCCACTCATCTGGCTATTATTGAATACAAATTTTCCAAATACACAAATAAACACTGAACTATATTTCACAGCATCAGTTACACTACCTATGTATTTTAGTTTAGTCTCAAATGGGGATTACTGTTGGAGAATTCCAACATATCTGAATTATGTGATATTTGTACTAGCTATCGCTTATAACTCATACTCCCATTCATCAAATTACTTTTTCTGTTAATAGATTACTCTCTTTGTCATTTCTTGTCAATTATTTTGTTGGAAATCTTTCTCAAAGGACTGCATTTCCCGGAACATTTCCTTGTCTACATAGCAGCCGGCTTTCTCATGCTCGGTCAGATTGATGGCACAGTCAAACTGGTCGATGATTCCTTCTATCGGCTGTACCATTCCTTTCCAGCCATCTCCCATAGCATCCTGCAGCCGCTTCCAGTCCGTATACATTCTGACCGCTGCATTATTGTGCTTTCCTTCTATGGTCGGAAGTGAAATCTGCATATCCTTTTTCAGTACTGTCTTGCCATTTTCATCCGGCTCCGGAAAATCTTCTGACGTTTTAGTTGGAATAATAAATCTGGCTTTTGTCATTTCTATGGACAGAAATCTAAAATATAATTTGTAAATAAGTTTCTGCTCGTCTGTTACCGGCTGCCCAAGCTGAGCAATCAGAAGCATCCATCTTACCAGGTCAGGGTTGGTAATCGGAACACTAATTTCCGGTATGTTGCTGTAGTCCGGCTCCGGAACAAATTCCGGTGCTGCTATTGCCGTATTTTCATTTACCACTTTGACTCCACAGGCACCGTTCATATAAAAACAGTATCCCAGAAAATTGTAAATTGTCTTATGGGAATCATCGTTTTTGATTTCTCTGATTTCATAACGTTCTTCCGGGAATCTGACTTTAAATATATCCTTATATGCCTTAGTCAGAATCCAGATGTCAGGTGGTGTACACATATATGTGCCATCCTGTCGGTCTACTGTCTGGGAAAAAAGTGCCGGCTCTCCTGTGATTTTACTGTATACGCAATAAATAGCAGGTGCTTCCAATACCTTTTGAACAAGGGATTTTGCAATTACACCAATCCGCTTTCGGACTTCTTCTTTCTCAGCATCATCCTTTGCCGGAATTACTTTCGTTTTATACCACGCATACAAACGCCAGATTTCTGAGCAATCTGTAATGCTTAATTCATCAAGTTCTTTCTGTGAAAGTACCAGTTGTTTTGACGATACATAAGTATCTCCCAAACCGGAAATGTAGGCATCATGTACTTCTGCAACTGTTGCAGCTCTTGAATATACCATTGTTCCGCATTTTATCGGATACGTTCCTGCCTGCTCCAGTTTCAATCCTACCCGGCAGTTTTCTGCTTCACGCACAGCTTTTCCCTGTCCAACTTCTATTCCGAGCACTACTGTCACCAGTATTTCTCCATCATCATCCGAAAAATTACTCATGTAGACAGCATCACCCACCTGTATTTTTCCCTTCAGTTCACCTACAACCACGATATCATCTGTATTTCTAAGGCGGAACTTATCCTGTACTTTTAATACACACTTTCTTGCTGCTTCTTTGGAACTATTTTCCACTGCATTATCTTTATTCTTAAAAAGATGTAACTTTTCCCTGATTCCCATTGCAACCGGCTCCTTTTCGTTGTTCTAATTGTTCTGCTGTCTATCTATGATATATTCCAGCATTTTTCTCGCATTAGCTTTTTTCATTTGAAGTTCAAACAGTCTTTCCTTTTTTTCATTAAAAAACAGATATGCCACATTTCCCGGCATTGCACTAACCCCGGTGATTTGCCCGATTGGGATATTTTTTAGTTTTCTTTCTGCATAGTAAAATACTTCATTTTTCTTTATAAATACTGCCGAATATGTAAAATGCTGACACAAAAATGTTGCAAAACCAAGCTGAACCATACAGCAGCAAAAAAGAAATAGAAATAGTGACGCTATTTCTAATGAAAATAACAGAATCACCCATTCCAAAACGCTAATTATATAAAACAGAATTCCAAATATCCATATTATTTTTTTATCCCCTACATAGATAAATGCTTCTGCTTTATTATTTTTCTGCTCTTTCTTACATTCAAGCATAAACTTTAAATCAAAAATTCCTATCACAAATGCTACAATTATTAATATAATTAAAAAATATTTCATGCTATCACCTCATCTAAAATAATTCTATAAAATCCGCCAGTATTAAATATAATGCATACCATATCCCAAAAGCTAAAACTGAAAAACAACTAAAATACAGTAGAATTTTTTCTCTTTTCTCTTCTGCATTTTTTGCCATATCAAATATTCCAATTCCAGCAGCCCAAAACAGAACTCCCAAAAGAAACTTTAACCAATAAATGCATATTATTTCTCTATTTAATGGCATCAATAAATAAAAAACAACTCCAATAATATCAACTACCTGTACACCTATCGCATACATCAACCCCATAATCGAAATTTCTCCATAAGAATGCCACAACCAGGTAAATACATATAAGAATCGATATTCTGTTCCATTTCTTTTAACTATGTTTATCTGATTTGTAAAAATACCAAACAACTTTTCCTCTTCTAATTCTCTCCTCCCGTATCCGGAATAATATATATCACCTTTGATCCAAATAATTTCTTCATTTCTTCTTCAAAATTTAAATATACGGTTTTAGCTATATATACCTCTCCGGTAAAATTCATTAAAAACTTGTCCATATTATTTTTATAAATGAAACCATATTTAGAACAATTCTTGTATAATTGATGTTCAACCTTCAGTGTATTTAGTTCTTTTCTATCTTTAACCAATAATCCCGCATCAATTTCTTCAAAAAAGAGTGTTATCCACGGACAATGAACGAATTTGCCATTTTTATATATATTTACTCTTAAATTTCGTCGATAAAGATAGGTATTGGATATTATAACTGACTTCACTTCAGATAAATCTTTCTTTCGTCTTTTAAAATTATGATAATAAACTATTTTCTCATCCTGAATGTAATATCCATCTATGAAGAACCCGATTCCATAAACTAATAAGAACGCAATCCCTACATATTCAAGCAGGACAAGAATTGACACAATTCCATATCTGTCACCAGTAAGTTTTAATATAACAATTATTCCTAAAATTAGACCACAATATATTGCCAGCCCTCTCATTACATTGTGATATACTACTGAAATATAATATTTTTGTTTATTCATCATCTGTTTTCACCAGCTCTAATCACTAATTTTAAAATGAACTATATTCTTGTTCCACCTACAGTTTTGTATACTCTGTCATTTTTATCAAGGCAAAATGTTTCTACTTTTTATTAACCCGTTCATATTTTCTGAAATAATAATACATCATACCAGCATCGACCCACAAAGAGGTGAACATTGCAAGTGCAAAAAGTAGTACAACTACAATTGCATATGTCTCATTTGACCCATGCTTTCCAGTTTCGACCCGGTTTGATTTCTGCATAATCTTAGTGTCATAAAAGTCATTATTGCAACTGATGCGGCAATTTCTTTACCATTTGATCCTTTTTTCTTTCCGTTTTCATACCATCCGTCATGTATTCGTTTTCTTACTAACCAAAAGCGTCCAAAATAACACAATACAATCAGTATTGTTCCCACTATTCCTATCATTAAATAATTATTTGGTTTTCTCATTAACCCTATAAAGCACCATCCATCTACTAAAAAAATCAGCCCTAAAATTTCTCCATGAACAAAACTGCAAAATACACTTCCATATTTTTTCCTCTCCATCCTCCAACAAAGAATCAGAAGACAAATTTCTATTATGGTACAGACTGCCAATACCTTCCATGAATTCAATATTTGCACCCCTAAAAAGATAATTGTTATTAGGAAAAATCCTATCTGATCATTCCATAAATTAGCTTCGTATTTCTTTTTTGTCTTTAAAAAAGCCTGTATTTTTTCCATTGTATCCTGCCCCTCTTGGCGATGCCTCTATCTCCTTCTAACTATTCACAGAAGTTTGTGCTTCAAATACATTTCCATCCCATTCATCATAATTCAAATAATATGTATTGACTTTGTTGCTGCTCTTTCATCTATTTCATTTTTAAAATTTAGATATAGCGACTTTGTAATATATATATTTCCTATGTATTTTTCCATTATTTCAGCAATTACATCTTTCTGGTAGATAAGGCCCACTTTTTGTTTACTCGTTTGCATTTGTTCTCCTAACCTCGCCGCATGCAATTTTTCAGTTTACCGGCTCTAAATATTCACATATTTCCATTACTAAATAAACAATAGATGCAATCATAAAACAAATGGATAATATAAAGTATTTGATTTTTTCTTTCATTTCTTCTTGTTTTTTCCACTCTGCAAAGCATTCCACTGTCGCAGCCACACATGCAAAAAATATTTGAAAAGCTCCCCAAAAAAAGCATACCGTTGATGCTTTTGCATTAAGCAAATAGATAGAAAATAATGCCACACCAATTAGCATTTCATAACTCACACAAACAACCATGGAAAAAATTGTCGTTTGATTGTAAACTGCTACTGGAAATAGAAACAAATTCCTTATTTTCCCATTAATCACTATTCTCCTAAATCTCTCATCACAGTTTCTCACTCTACATGCTAAAATCATTACAATTGTTGTAATTATTAACATAATAATATATCTGTTCTGCATTGCTTAATTTTTCTCCCTTGAATTTATACACCTTTATACTCCCTTTGAATATCGTCCAAATATTTATATAGATACTTAATAGGCTCTATATTAAAAGTCTTATTCACTATATAGCATAAAAAAATACACAAAGAATCCATTACTAAAGCCATACAAACAAATAATGCTTTCTCCGTAAAAACCATATCCTGACTAAAAAGTGCAACTATCCCCAACATCATTGCTTATGTACATTCTCTCCAATCAGTAAAACTTTTTTCAATCCTCGCGGAATATTTTTGATTGTAGTTTTGGTATCGCTATCTTCACTATTAAAACCCCTTATGCCAATTCCTATACCTATGAGCGTTATAATCATGAAAATATAAATAAAATTTGTCACTTTTTTTCTCCTACCTAACAAACCAGACTATCTTATTTCAATAGTCAATCCTTCATTCCAGTATCTATTTCACATTTTTACCCCTTATCATCGACCTGTATATAACCACATATGTTTCTTCTGTTTTTCTGATAAAACATGCTCCTCATCCATTACACATATCTCCATATATTTTAAATCTTCCTGTATATAGAATATAATATATACTTGGTAATTCCCATCATGTCCTTCTTCTATTGAAGAAAAATAATAACATGTATAAGATGATTTTTTTGTATTTCCTGTAACCACATCTCCCCACAGGAATCCTACTCCATCCTGGATTCCCTCTAATATCTGACTGAATGAATTTGCTGACTTTAACTTTTTTAAATCCTCTTCATCCAGGAAAGTTATCAAGCTGCTTTCATCGACATTGGACAATTCAATTCCATAAATCATATAAGCATTTTCCTTTGATTGTATCAGAAATTCATTATCCGTTTTGTAATGTTCAGACTCTTCACTATTCATATATTCCTTCGGTATACTTGCAGCAACCTGTGACAAATGTATACCAGAATACTTCCCATAATATGTGTTTATTAAAGTATCTATTAAAATAATTGTCCATAAAATTGCTATTTCTATTGAAAAGCAACGAAGTCCCTTCAAGATTTGTTCTTTCTTATATTTCACTCTAAACATCCTTGTTCTTCTCCCTTGAATTCATTCCGTGCTATACTCCTGTTCCACATGCAATTTTATATACTCTGTCATTTTCATCAAAATAGAATGATGTTGAATAAATACCATTTTGAACCGCATATTCATTTTCTTCTTCATTACTTAAAGTTTTCTTTAATCCATATGCCAGCATAACTTCTTTTTTTGATGAGCCTACCCCAATTTGTAAAATTCCAAATCGAATACCAGGATCCGTAATTCTAACACTTTCCGGATAATTTCCAATAAAGGTATATTCTATATCTTCAAATTTAATATCCTCGCAACTTCCATATAATTTTTCTCTGCTAACAGGGTCACCTTCTTTTTCTAAAATTTCCTGTTTGCTTTGACGAAAAAAACAATTAAAATCGTGTAATCCATATGTACCGTATTTCATTTTAAGAAATATAACTAATACTATAAAAATAAGAATAATAATAATACCTATAACTACCATCTTCCTTTTCCCCTTTCTTCTATTCGTCACATTTTCCATCTAATTTACCCTCCTTATATCTAAGTTTTCCCATTGGTTCGTTCAACCATCCATTTTTTAATGATATTTTTATATAACTTTTCTGTATATTGGATAATCGATCCTCATATTCACCATATTTACTAAATGGTCTTGTCCATGTTGGACCGAATCCCACATTTCCATCATATGCATAAACATCACCACTCACTATCTTAGATAGTTCTGACGCAATATTAGCATCATACCTAAAGTATGTACTTAAATTTCCTGAATTGCAACCATATATATTCAAGGTTTCTATCTCTTTATATGATAAATCTGATATTCCTTTAATAGCTTTACCTGATTTATTTTTCCCTGAAATACTTAAAGCTTCTGTCTCTGTGTTATCTATAAAAATAAATGTTGTTTCATTTGAATGAGTATATATTTCTACATCCTCAATATTTGCAATTCCATCTGGTGTCATTCCCATATGATTCCAACCATCTACGAAATCATTTGCATTTGCAATTGGTATCATTACGACATTTTTGCCTTCACTCTCTAACTGCTCTTTTTTCCAATTTGCCTGATCTGTAAAATCAGAATTCTCTCCAGTTGTATAAAAAATGTACGATACCGTCTCATCACATTTTAACATATCCATCAATGCCTTTATCACACCTGCAGTTGGTTCCATACCATTCAAATCAACCAAATCCAACGGTCTGTTCCAGCAATAGTTATAATGGTTCATTGTATATGGTGCAGCAATATGCCCCTTTATAAAGTCTTCACTGATAAATCTGCCAACTCCGGCATCATATCGTCTTGCCTGTGCAAAGTATAGTGCACCAACGCTGTCCATCTGATAACCGGTAAATCCGAAGCTTTGCAAAGAATCTTTAAAGATATCTTTTGCAGTCCGAATATCATTACCAAATTCGTCAAATCCGTAGACTTCCTCGCTTCTTCTGCCTTTCCATCTTTAATTAAATTTCTTACAACACTCTGCTGCATTTGGTCTAATCGTTCCCTGTCAGCCTCCAGTGTTGTTCTTAATTTTTCTATATCAAGATTTCCACCATTCGGATTAATATTATCTGCTAAGTCTGTAAAATATGTAATTATTGCATTTCCTGCCGTTACCAGTCCGGCAACTGTTCCGATATATCTGGTATCAACTTGCTGTACATCTGAAAAAATTTGCTCAATCTCTTCTTTTGTTGTAGAATGCTTGCTTATAATATTCTGATAATATCCTTCCATATTATCCAAATAGTCTGAAATACCAAGTTTGCTCAACCAGTCCTGTCCCGCCTGATTAAACTCTCCTTTTCCATTCTCAATTGTTTCCCATACACCGGAAGCAATAACATCATCAACATATTGCATTAACAGTTCTTTTGCCCCTGGCGAAAAATCTCTCATCATATTTTTCTCTCCCGTTCAATTTCATTTTTTACAAGTTGTCCCAGGTTTCTTCTGTTATAGAAAACACCTCTTTCGGATAATAAATGTTTACCAACTCTCCTCCTGTAGATAAATCCTTTGCAACAACATGAATTGACCACTCTGCATTCCCATTTAATATCTGATACATTTCTGAATTAAAAAATATAATCATTAGTTCTGCCGTAAATGTAAGTCCGTTTGCCTTCTGAGCTACCTGACAATTAACTTCGGTATAATCATCCGAAACCGATATTTTATACAATTCATCTTCATCTGTTTTTTCTAATTCATTACTAATATTTTTTTCGGCTTTCTTTATCCATTTTTCCTTTTGTTTTTCATTCAACTCTATAATAATGTTCTTTTCGTCATCCAAATATATATATTGGCAATACTCAGTTGCTCCACGTATTTCTTTTATAAAATCAGTTGCATTCGTATATATAGCTGTAATTTCAAATTTCTGTAATCCTGTGTTATCGTAATTCTTGTAATAATCCTTCGTCAAATCATAATTTTCATTTATTTTTTTTATTTCCATTCCAAACGAATTTTTATCTGCACTTAATATAATTGTATCCTCTTCTTCTCCTGTTTCTGTTTTCTCCGGTATTACCTGCTCCTTTTTATATATTACAAGCGCTGCCACAATTCCTATTAACAATATGGCTATTACTATAATTCCTGCTATGTTTTTCTTCTTCATTCTTATTTTCTCCACTTTCTTATGATAATACCGCTGAAATTGCTATTGATACTCCACCTATTTTTACAGGTTGTCCCATGTTTCAATTGATAAGTTATAATCCTCATCTGGGAATTTTATATTTTCCAATTCATTTCCTGTTTCCATATCAGTTACGATAATCTGTAATGACCAGTTTTTGGTTCCATTCAATACATGATATATTTCTGAATCATATGTCAAAGTCATAAGTGAGCTCATCTTTGCCGTAAAGGTACTTTGACTGTTTAATATTTCTTTTGATACATCCAGATAAAGTATTTTGTAATCATCACTAATTCTAAAATGATATAATTCTTCATCCTTATTTTGTTCTATTACTCTTTTTATATCCTTTTCTGTTAACTCCAGCCAATTTTTTCGCTGCTGCTCTGTTATCTCTGCAACCAGTCCCTCTTCTTTACTTTCATATCCATATTGGCAATATCCGGATTCTCTCATCTCGGCAATATACGACCTTTTATCCGTAAAAATAACTGGAATGATATACTTTTGTAGTCCTGTATTGTCATAATCTTTATAATAATTTCTTGTCAAATCATAGTCTTCATTTATCTTTTTTATCTCTATTCCGAACGGATTCTCATCTGCACTTAATACTACTGTCTCCGGTTCTTCCCCGACCTGTGATTTTTCCGGCACCATCTGCATCTTTTTATATACTATCAGTGCAGCCACTATTCCAATTGCAAACAATGCTATAATGATTATCCCCACTACATTTTTCTTTTTCATTATTATGTATCTTCACTTTCCTATCTTTTGTATAAAATAATTACCATTTTACATATTGTCCCAATTTTCAATAGATATATGATATCCCTCTTCTGGGAAATTTATATTCATTAATTCACCACCTGTTTCTAAATCTTTTCCAACAATGTGTATTGCCCAATCTGTTTTTCCATTCAGTACCTGATATATTTCCGAATCATATATCAATGACATAACAAGTGCTGTATGTGTTGTTGTTTTTCCATTTAGTATTTCTTTTGAAATTTCCAATTGAAGTTCTTCATAGTTATGAGTAAATTTAAAACTATAAAACCCTTTTTCACCTTGTCCTATAATTCTATTGATATCATTTACAGTATAATTAAGCCACTCTTCTTTCTGCTGCTCTGTCATTTCTGCTATTATATTATCTTCCTCATCTATATAACCATATTGACAATATCCTGATTCCCTTAACTCGGCAATATATGTCCTTTCATCTATTGCAATATTAGGTATAACAAATTTCTCCAATCCATTATTATCATAATTTTTATAATAATTTTTTGTCAGATCATAATTTTCATTTATCTTTTTTATTTCTACTCCGAACGGATTCTCATCCATACTTAATACTACTGTCTCCGGTTCTTCCCCGACCTCTGGCTGTTCCAATGCTGTCTGTTCTCTTTTATACTGCATCAGCGCTGCAGCTATTCCGATTACAAATAATGCTATAATGATTATTCTTACTATGTTTTTCTTTTTCATTCTTCTTTTCCTTCTAAAGTATATAATTGTTATATTTTAATTCTTTCGCCTATCTTTAATGAACTAAGATTATTCTGTTACTGCATTTTATTCATCCCACATTTCTGCTGACAAATTCCATTCTTCCTTCGGAAAATTGATATTAGAAAGTTCTCGTCCCGTTTCAAAATCTTTTGTCACTATATTAACTGACCAATTATCATTTCCATTAAGTATCTGATATATTTCAATTTCCTCCAGCAAACGCATTATATTATCCATAACTTTCGTAGCATGTGCATTAATTGATACATCAGCTTCAATCATCGTATAATTCTCTGATACAGAAAATTTATACAAATCTTCTCCATCAGCCGATAATACTGTTTTATGAATAACCGCCTCTGTATTGCCAATCCAATCTTCTTTCTGCTGTTCCGTCATTTCTGCTATTATATTATCTTCCTCATCTATATAACCATATTTACAATATCCCGATTCCCTTAATGCTATAATGTATGGCCTTTCATCTGTGGTAATATTAGGTATAACAAATTTCTCCAATCCCTTATTATCATAATTTTTATAATAATTTTTTGTCAGGTCATAATTTTCATTTATCTTTTTTATTTCTACTCCGAACGGATTCTCATCCATACTTAATACTACTGTCTCCGGTTCTTCCCCGACCTCTGGCTGTTCCAATGCTGTCTGTTCTCTTTTATACTGCATCAGCGCTGCAGCTATTCCGATTACAAATAATGCTATAATGATTATTCTTACTATGTTTTTCTTTTTCATTTTTCTTTTCCTAATCCTTATGGAGCTACCAAAGCACCCATTATTGACGCTCCACCCGTGGGTGCCATAAATGCCACTGCAACTGCCCATTTTGTCAAAAAATACAAGCCATATGCTATTCCTAAAACTATAGCTAAATCGCGAACCTTTTCTCCATCTATCTGATACTCATGTTCTGGTATAGGATTCCTTTCCATAGCTGTTTCTTTTACCGTTATTGGAATTGCCTCCCATTCTGGCATTTCTGTATTGTTTGCTTTTTTTACTTCAATAGATGAAGCTACTTTTACATTATCTTCAAGAGTTTTTTCAATTTCATACTTCACACTTGATGTTCCTGGTGATATACCATGTCCTAATGACACTTCCATATTTCCTTCGGTTGCAATAATTGAAACTGAAGCCTCACCATCTTCGCTCAATTCTCCTGCTACTGAAAGTTTATTATCAAACAAATATTCACTTGATATTTTAAAAGACTGTAGCATTGTCTGTTGTTTCTCTATTGCAAAGTTAATCGTTGATTGGTTTCCAAAATTTGTTGTTCCCTTCACGCTGACACAATAGGTTGCCGTCATATCTACCCCTAGTGGAACTGTAACCTCATATAATCCATCCTCTAATTCTACTTCCGGAATGATTGATAGTACCCATGCTGCAATACGGTTTATATACTCTAATTGCTCCTTTTTAGAAAGTGCTTCAAATTCATCATACATCAGATTTAATCTTGAAACGGAAATAATATACTCTGCTGCATTTTGTCTAATCGTTCCCTGTCAGCCTCCAGTGTTGTTCTTAATTTTTCTATATCAAGATTTCCACCATTCGGATTAATATTATCTGCTAAATCTGTAAAATATGTAATTATTGCATTTCCTGCTGTTACCAGTCCTGCAACTGTTCCGATATATCTGGTATCAACCTGCTGCACATCTGAAAAAATCTGCATTAACAGTTCTTTTGCCCCTGGTGAAAAATCTCTCGTCATATTTTTCTTTCCTCTTATATCAAAACATTCTTAATATCATACTAAGCAATTTATATATTTTCCCAATTTTCATCCGATAAACGGAATCCTTCATCCGGATATTCTATATTAATTAATTCTTTTCCGGTGTCCCAATCCTCTGTAATAACTTGAACTGCCCAATCTGTATTTCCATTAAGGACCTGATATATCTCCGAATGATATAACAATGCTGTAAGATAAGACATAAAAGAAGTCATTTTCTCTTGGTCTAATACTTCTTTTGTAACATCAATTTGCAAAGTTTTATAATCTTTCTCAAAATTAAAATTGTATACTTTACTTTCTTTTTGTTGCTGTAATATATCATCTATTTTTTCTTTTAACTTACTTATCCATTTTTCCCTTTGCTCCTTAGTCATTTCTACTACTATATCCTGACTATCATCTATATAAACATACTGGCAATACTTTGTTTCTCTTATTCCAAATATGTATGATTCTTCATCCATAAACGCAATTGGAATAACATACTTTTTCAATCCTGCGTTATCATAATTCTCATAATAATCCTTGGTAATATCATAATTTTCCGGTGCATCTGTTGTTGTCATTCCAAACAAATTCTCATCTGCACTCAATACTACTTTTTCTGACGCCAGAACATTTTTCTGTTCATCCGAATATGTCTGTTCTCTTTTATACTGCATCAATGCAACAGCTATTCCGATTACAAATAATGCTATAACAATTAACCCTGCCACATTACTTTTCTTCATGTTTAAGCTCCTCTTTTATCAGGAGAACTGCCTGTTTTTTACAGGCAATCCTCCCAACTTATTTTTGCAATTATGTTATATTAAATTGTTTTATAAATTATTTGGGATACTTGCCGGAGAATTCCGACATATATGAACTTCCTTATTCTATAAAAGATGTAAGTGTTATTTTCATAGCCCACACTCCCATTGTTTACTCAACAATCACTTAATAGCTTAAACATTTTACTTTTTTCTGTCAATTAGCATTTTAGATAAAACACACTATTGTATTTGTATGATTTTCACAAAAGGGAATTATATATCATTTACATTTCATTATGTACTTCCGGAAATGTATGCTATAATGAACGCATATTTTATTTACTAAGGAGAGGTATTTTACAATGAAAGAAAAATTTAAAAATCTGTCAGCACCCGTTGGGATCGTGCTGTCTGTTGTAGCGGTTATTCTTTTTACCGGGTTACTGTTGGGACTTGGTTTTGTTATGGGAAAAATCCCGGTATTAAACGAACAAAACGACTACCTGCTTCAGGCAATCGCAGAATTTATCATTCTGATTGTTTTCCTGATTATAACCTTTGTGATTGGTTATGCCCGCATCTTTACGGAAAATGTTGCCGGCTGGCTCAGAAGTTTATATACCGGCGGTTTCTTTGTGGTTTACTGTCTGTTCAGCCTTATTGCACAGATTTATCTTTGCAGTATGTCAAAAGCGGGAAATGTAAGACCTGCTTTGGAAATTATTTTCTATGTAGTTGCTATTTTTCTGGTTGGACTGGTAGAAGAACTGGTCTTTCGAGGTGTCATTTTTAATCTGTTACTGAACAGTTTTCCAAAAACAAGAAAAGGCATTACCGGTGCCATTGTTTTAGGCGGTGTTCTCTTTGGTCTGATGCATTTTGTAAATATCCTTTCCGGAGTAAAATTTACAAGTGCGCTGATTCAGGTTATCTCTGCTGCTTTGATGGGTATTTTATTCTGTACGATATATGCATCTACCCGCAATTTCTGGATGCTTGTCATTTTCCATGCCCTTGTTGATTTTGCCAGCCTGCTTTCCACCGGAATTTTCGATGCCGGAAATATTGTGTCCCAGATCAATACTTTCTCTGCAATTAATTCCCTGTCATTTATCCTGCTGGCAATTCCAATGTTTGTTATGCTGCGCAAATCAAGACGTATCCGCTTAGAGATGCTCTATAACAACGTTCCGATTTATGATGATGAACACGAAGCAAAGATGCTTTCCATTGTATCTCTTGTTCTTGGCATCATCAGTCTGGTACTTTCCTGCATCGGCTATCTGATTGGACTTGGTATTGTGGGCATTTTTGCAGCAATTCTTTCCAAGAAAGCCAAGCCATATAACAACTCTATGGCTACTGCCGGAATGATTACTTCCATCATAGGAATTATCCTTTCTGCCATTGCTGTGGTTCTTCTCAGCGTGGTCTACTCCAGCGATATGATGGCGCAGTTTATGTAAAAGTTCAACATGGAAAGCCCGGATTGCTCCGGGCTTTTCTTATACATTGTTTAAATTTTTTCGGATACGAGGGCTATGCTTCTTCTGCCTTGTCATCCAGATTTACTACGATTATATTTTTTCTTGTAACTGCGCCAATCTCTTCCAATGCATTGAGCATACGGTATACGGTTGCTGTTCCAATGCTTTTGTCCTTCTTGGACGCTCTGTAATAAATTTCCTTACAACTGGAGCAGTTATCTTCTAAGATAATATCCAAAAGAATACGACGCTGCTTTGTCATCCGGCATCCCCGGTCTTTCAGCATCTTGATTATCTTGTCTCTGGTCTGTGTCGTCTGCGTCATGCCTGCCTCCAATCTAGATTAATGGCAATGTCCATCACAGTGCTTGCAGTTCACACCACACTGCAGTGATTTTCCTGCCTTTTTGTCTTTTACCATGCTTCGAATTATAAGTGCAACGACTGCTACAACTACAGTTCCAACAATAACTGTACCCATCGTAATCACTCCTTTCTGTTATGGCGGATTATTTTGCTTTTACTGTTACATTTAATGTCTGGCTTTCCTTATAAGGACGGAACAAAAGATAAATGAATCCGATGATTAAAAGGAATGCGACTACTGTTCCAATTCCAAATGTTCCTGCTGTAATTAAGGAACCAATCTGGAAGATACATAAGGATACAACATATGCAAGGATACACTGATATCCGATTGCGAACCAGAACCATTTTGTATTGTTCATCTCACGTTTGATTGCACCCATAGCTGCGAAACATGGTGCACACAGTAAGTTGAATACTAAGTAAGAATATGCTGCAAGTGCAGTCATGCTGCTTGCAAGGTTACCCCAGATTTCTGCTCCGTCTTCTGCAACTTCTGCAAATCCGAATAACTGTCCGATTGTTCCTACTACGTTCTCTTTTGCGATTAATCCGGTAATAGCTGCAACTGTCATCTTCCAGTTACCCCATCCAAGAGGTGCGAAAATCCATGCAACTGCATTACCAATCTTAGCTAAGATACATTCTGCCTGAGCAGCTTCCAGCGCGGTTCCTTCCAGTCCGTCAAAGCTTAACATTCCGAAGCTTCCGTCTGTCCATCCAAAGTTCATTAAGAACCAGACTACGATAGTTGATAAAAGGATGATGGTACCAGCCTTCTTAATAAAGGACCAGCCTCTCTCCCACATGCTTCTTAATACGTTTCCAACTGTTGGCCAGTGATATGCCGGTAACTCCATAACGAATGGTGCCGGATCTCCAGCGAACATCTTTGTTTTCTTTAAGATAATACCGGAGCAGATGATTGCTGCGATACCAACGAAATATGCACTTGGTGCAACCCATGAAGCTCCATCAAATAATGCACCTGCGATCAATGCGATGATTGGAAGTTTTGCTCCACATGGGATAAATGTTGTTGTCATAATTGTCATCTTACGGTCTCTGTCATTTTCAATGGTTCTTGATGCCATAACTCCAGGAACACCACAACCACTACCGATTAACATCGGGATAAATGATTTTCCGGAAAGACCGAATTTACGGAAGATACGGTCCATGATAAATGCAACACGGGCCATATATCCACAGGACTCTAAGAATGCCAGGAAGATAAATAATACCAGCATCTGAGGTACAAATCCAAGAACTGCACCAACACCGGAGATAATACCATCTACAATAAGGCCTGTCAGCCAGTCTGCACATCCGATATTTTCAAAGAAACTCTGTGCTGCCGGAATAATCCATTCACCAAATAAGGTATCATTGGTCCAGTCTGTCAGAATAGAACCTACTGTTGTTACAGATACATAATATACAATCCACATAACTACTGCGAAGATTGGCAGTGCCAGCCAGCGGTTTGTTACGATACGGTCAATCTTATCGGAAGTAGAAAGTTTTTTCTTGCCATTCTTGGTAATACACTCACCAATAATGCTTGAAATATATACATATCTTTCATTTGTGATAATACTTTCGGTATCATCATCAAATGCATCTTCCATTTCTTTGATTTCTGCAGATACATCTGCTTTCTGTTTCATCTGCTCTGCAATCTTATCATCCTTCTCAAGAAGTTTGATTGCAAAGAAACGTTTCTGTTCTTCCGGAATGTCACTTCCTAATTTTTCTTCTGCTTTGCGGATGATGTCCTCCGCTTCTTTCGAGAACTCATGTACCGGAGCTGCTGCTTTCTGTTTTGCTGCTTCGATTGCTTTCTCTGCTGCAGTCATGATTCCGTTTCCTTTTAATGCAGAAATCTCAACTACTTCGCATCCTAATTTTTTAGAAAGCTTGTCGATATGTATCTGGTCTCCGGATTTCTTTACCAAGTCCATCATGTTTACAGCCATGATAACCGGAATTCCCAGTTCCATTAACTGTGTAGAAAGATAAAGGTTTCTCTCGATGTTGGTTCCATCTACAATATTTAAGATTGCATCCGGACGTTCGTTAATCAGGTAATTTCTTGCAACAACTTCTTCCAGTGTATATGGTGATAAGGAATAGATACCTGGTAAGTCCATGATTGTTACATCCTTATGACCTTTTAACTTTCCTTCTTTTTTCTCTACAGTTACGCCCGGCCAGTTACCTACGAACTGGTTAGAACCTGTCAGAGCATTAAATAATGTGGTTTTTCCACTGTTGGGATTTCCTGCTAATGCAATTTTAATCGCCATCTTTTTTACTCCTCTTTTCTTCTTTCTTTTATCATTTTTAAATTTCCTGCATAGAGCCTTTCTATGCTGTTAGTCCGATATTTCTTTTGTTAGTCGGGCTGTTTCAATGTTAGCTTAGCATTCCTTATGTTAGCATTTACTAACCTATATGCAAAAAAAATTTATTCTACTTCAATCATTTCTGCATCTGCTTTACGAAGAGAAAGCTCATAGCCACGAACTGTCACCTCTACCGGATCACCCAGTGGAGCAACCTTTCTTACATAAACGTCCACGCCCTTGGTAATACCCATGTCCATGATACGTCTCTTTACCGGTCCCTCTCCGGACAGCTTTTTCACCTTTACGGTCTGACCGCAGGCTACTTCTTTTAATGTCTTCATAATTTCCTCCTTCTGGCTGTTACACCATAATCTTATTTGCCATGTCTTTTCCAATTGCTACTCTGGATTCTTTGACATTTACAATCATATTTCCATTTACCTCAGATACTACTGTTACTGTACCACCGGCAACAAAGCCAAGGTTCTCAAGAAATCTTCTTGTTTCTTCTTTACCGCCGACCTTCTTAATTACGTTCGGCTCTCCTTCTTTTACCATAGATAAAGGCATCATACTCTCCTCTTTTCTATTGTGCTATTGTTAATTTTTTCTCATTTCATTGGTTAGTATATTCTAACTATCATTAGTTGTCAAGAACGTTTTTGAGAATTTTTTATCATTAAGAAGCATTTTTTAGATTCATTTTATGATTTGATATGTTCGGCTTAATATGTTATACTTACCTAAATTCATGTATTATTATAGAAAAAAACATTAATGGGGGTGTTGTTATATGGCAACAAATGAATCAGCAGAAAATTATCTTGAGACTATTCTTATGCTGAGCAAAAAGCTTCCTGTGGTTCGTTCTGTAGATATTGCCAATGAACTTGGCTTTAAGAAATCCAGTGTCAGCATAGCAATGAAGAATTTAAGAGAAAAGAATCATATTACGGTAACCGATTCCGGTTTCATCTATCTTACCGATTCCGGTCGTGAAATTGCAGAAATGATTTATGAACGTCATGAATTCCTTTCTACCTGGTTAGAAAGTCTTGGTGTACCAAAGGAAATCGCAACAGAAGATGCATGCAAAATGGAACATGTTATCAGTAAAGAAAGCTTTACCGCAATCAAAAAAGCTTTGAAGCAGTAATACTACTGCTCCAAAGCTTTTTCTTTGTCTACAAACATCATAATGAATGCCATGAACAACACGGCTGCACATATCAAAATTGCTTTCTCTGCCAATAATTTCACAAAGGCATTTCCAATAATCGCCCCTATTATAAACATCAGGATAATGCCATAATACAGCATTCCTTTAAACGCGGATTCTTTATTCTTCGTATAATGGAAATCACACCAGTTCTGTGTCCCGCTTCTTAAGTTTCCGATGCACATCGTGGTTGCAATTCCATTGCCATGTATCTTCCGGAAGCTCTCCACCTGTATTCCACATGCCAGTGATGTTAAGCTGTTGGCTGCCAGATTCATGCTCTGTGGAAAAAAGCATACCACAAATAGCACCAGTGCTTCACATAATACAGAAAGCTGCCGCCAATGAAACAGGCTCTTATCTTTTGCATGTACCCGTACTACATCTGCCAGCGCTATTCCCACCGCAAATGCCAGCACCGGAAACAGATAACGCAGTGCCATTCCCCAGTTTCTCTCCGATAAATTGATTCCGAGCAATAACATATTTCCCGTCTGCGCATTAGCAAATACTTCATCCCTGCACATATAGGAATATGCATCCATAAATCCTCCAGCCAACGCCAGCACGATTCCAAGTTCTATTGATTCCGACATCTGTCTGGAACGCCTCATAATTATCATCCTCTCATCCTTGGTTTTCTTCTTATTATACTATGGGTGTCAAGGGGGATTCTATACTATAATATATAGATGACATCTTATGTTTTCATTTCTTGCCCTATAATACACCTTCTTCTTAACTTCGCTTTGAATTTGCTTTCAAAGATTCTTCCGCTATTTTGCTAAATTGAAATGGACGTGCATCAGGTTCTTCAATTCTCTTAATTCTCATATTCTTTCCAATTAACAAAGAATAATCTTTCTTCATACATTGAAACACTTTCCGATAACTTTCATATGCTATCTTTGAAGACTCATATAAATTAATAAGCCATTTTATCTCGTGATATTCCCATATAGAAATATATACCTCATCAGAAGAGAAAAAAGTTTCAAATAATTTTTTTCCACCATTTTGTTCGTTTACCATAAAGTTTTCCTGGCTTGCAAACAATGATTGTGGAACATGATGCCCCCAATTTCGCTGTTCTCTCATAGCATCAAGCAAATCTATTATTTCTTTTTCTAATGGTCTGAGTGTAAATTCTTCGTTTCCCTGTGTTACCTTTTTAGCTAATATTTTTCTAAATTGTCTATAGGAAACAGCATTTTTCGTTTCGTCTCCCAATATATTACAAATATACATTGTAAGACATTCTATTCTTTCTGCATATGCTTGATAAATAGTTGTTTTTATTTTATATTTTCCCTCATATTCCTTTAACAATTTTTCCACATCATTAATTGCATTTTTTAAACGATTCATTCTTTTATCTGTTAATACAATCATTTGATTCAAAAAAATAATTGCTTCCCTTTTATTATTAATAGGACGCATTTTCATTTGCTTGTATTCCATAATACTATCCCCTATTCTTTAGATATATCTTTTTTCTTTATTTTAGTTGATAGGAATACTTCCTTAAATCCAATTACAAACCCCATTACAATCATACATATCCCCTCTATTGCCAATACTAAAACAAAGAAAAAATCTATATATGCAAAAATTTTAGCACATTTTCCATTTGCATATCTCACTATAAAAGTTAGCACATATATAACTATTAGCTCAAGCGCTATTCTTAGCATATTTTTTTCAAATAAACTTAAATATTTATATGTCGTAATTATATTTGAATCCAAATATCCTAATCGTCTTCTTATCTTCGTATTCATTTCGTCTATATTTTTTTTAAATTTTTCATATGCCCTATTATTAAATTTAGTATCCTCCAAAGTTTCAAATACTCTTAATGTAGTTTTATCTGCATATTTCCTATATTTAGTTAAATACACTTTACATTTCTCTATATTTTTCTGAATATCTATATTACTTTTTGTTATACAATAAATTGGATAGTATATTCTATTATAGGCTATTTCTAATTTATCTAGCGGAATATTCTTATAATATTTATATTTTGTAATAAAGAAAGTAATCAAACCTGTTGCTAATACTGCTATTAAACTATCCAATTTTTCCAACATTTCCATAAGCATATTTATCATGCCTCCCTTTTCAATCCATAATATTACGATCACTTATTTTCTTCTAACTAATTAAGGCAGCTACTCTTTTTGAATCATCTTCATATCCATTTTTTAGATAATCACGTAATAATTCTAATTCCCTTTTCACAGGCTACCATTGATTGGCACCACCAATATACTGACTGCCAAAACTCTTCTGAGCAGCAGTCTTTCCTGTAATCATTATAGTTCCACTTCTAACTTGGAACTGCTGAATCCCCGTCATTCTATTCCACTCATATGGTAAAGCTAAATTCTGACGATTTGTTAAAGGTGAAAATGTTTCAAATAAATATCTTCCCTCTGTATTTGCATTTCCGCCATAAAATCTCAAACCATATGTACTGTCTCCAGCAGTTTGAAGTTTTATTGTTTCTACATTGAAAGACTCCAATATCTGTTTTCTATATACTCTTGGAACACCCTGACTCTGTAAATATTCTGATGCTTGCTTTACACCATCATAAGAATACACCGAGTTACTACCACTCTCCCCTATATTCCCCAACTGCTGCGGTCTTTTTACATTATTTACTACTTCCAGCTCTGCCTCACTGAGCGTTCCATATGTTGCCATTCCAGTTAGTGAACCAACTACAAAGCCTGCCAGTGGACTGTTGGTTGCTTCTGTCATGCTCTTTTCCACATAGCTGCTGGCTGCCACCGTCAGTCCCTGCTTTGCATACTCTGTTACTACAGCCCTTCCTATGGATGTTCCTGCACTTACTGCTGCATTTGCTGCCATTCCTCCGGTCAGTATCAGGGAAGCAGCGATTGTCAATACATTTCCTATTAAATAATAGAGTTCCGGATTGCTGGCAAATAATGTATCACGGATTGGATTAACCGATACCATTCTTGGGTCTCCTGTTACTCCTGCATAAACATCCTGACCACCTTCTACTGTATTTGAAAAGCCATATGCTGCTGTTCCTGCGCCAATTGCCATTACTCCTACTGTAGCCACTAAAGGAAGTGCCATACCACAGGTTGCTACGACAAGCATTCCTCCCAGAATCATGGTTCCGACTCCGACAAGTGTTTTCACAATGCCTTCTTCTGTTCTCAGTCGGATAGATTCCTGCCACTGCTGTTGCTGCAGTTCATAGAACTCCTCACAGGAGTTTACCCTGTCCTTCACCTGCTCGAGATATGTACTTAACATTCCATCCATCATCTGTGCCAGTTGGAAGGACTCTGTTGCATTCACAACCGATGCATCATATGCACTGATTGTAGCACTACTGCCACCTAACTGTCCACCAATAATACTACGAAGATAGCCTACCATCATATCGATGGGATACATATCTGCATGACTGTGTGCCTCTTCATATTCCCCTATCTGTGTGCGGACATTCTGCACTCCGGCAAGTGCATTATCAAAGCAACTTTCCATACAGGTTGTAGAAAATCTGCCCACATCAAGATAAGCAGACAGTTCTCTCTCAATATCCGCCACTTCCTCTGCTACCGCATCAAAGTCTGACCTGGCTCCCTGGATGTTCTCCTCCAGTCCCTCCATGGAATCCTGGGACATCTCTGCCATCTGGTCAGAATCAATATTATAATACCAGTCTGTGTAGAGTATAAAGCTGCTCCGGTAGGTTTCTATCGTATCTTTTATCATATTTGCAAGATTCATATGATAATCCCACATATAGCTTCTTACATGCTCTGCTGCCTCTCCATGCATCTCCGACATGGCAGCAATCTCTACAATACTGCTTCTTACCGCATCTATCTGAACAAGAGCGAGCTGATTTCCTACGGTTACCTGTCCTACGACAGCAACACCTGCACCAATGCCCACAATTGGAATCAGGCGATGTACGGCTTATCGAACCAGTATTTCAATCCTGATGCCTACTGCGGCGGCTACGACCTTGGACTGACCGGTTTCCGTCAGGTGGAGGACGGAACCTTTGTGGCACAGGGCAAAAAGACCATTACCGTGTCCCGCATTCTGCCTGCCACCACGCTGACCAACAACCACCTGACCATCACCGATTCCGCACAGAAAGCCGATACCGGCAGCGAAGTCAGCGGCCGCTACAACTATACCACCACCGTCTCCGGCTCGCGAGTGAATTACTCCGCCCTGGGTACTGCGACCCACGAGACCTGGAAGGAAGCTGCGCAGCAGACCACCGAGCGCACCGGCGAACAGGGCGATGGAACGTTGTCTTATACCTACCGTTCCACGCAGGATGCCAGTGTAGATGCCGAAAGCGCCCACAAAGAAGAAACTGTCGTCCGTCACGGCACTGCAGAC
>OGEU01000176.1_pt1 | contig 72428 bp, 61 predicted proteins | sample 1570651 | NCBI WGS metagenome assembly OGEU01 (sample SAMEA2582129, study PRJEB24529) | metagenome | biome: Human gut stool | place: China | collected 2011 | reverse complement strand
TTACAAAAATTTCAATTCCGGACTTGGTTTTCTGCTGACTTATGACAGCCGTGACATTCCCTCCAATGCCTACTCGGGCATGTACCTCGATTTCCGTGGAATGATGTATACCAAATTTCTCGGGAGCGATAAAAACTTTTATCGCTTGGAGATAGACTATCGTCAATATAAGACTGTCGGGAAACGTAAGGTCATTGCCTGGACAGCACAAACTAAAAACGTGTTTGGAGATGTACCTTTGACACAATACATGCTTACTGGAACTCCTTTTGACCTGCGTGGTTATTATATGGGACAATATCGTGACAAATCTTCCCATGTGGTTATGGCGGAGTATCGCCAGATGATAAACACTGATAAGAGTACCTGGCTGAAGCGTATGCTAAACCATGTAGGTTTCGTAGCTTGGACAGGTTGCGGATTCATGGGGCCCACTCCCGGCAAGATAGAAGGTGTACTTCCCAACTACGGTGTCGGACTACGTATTGAAGTACAGCCCCGTATGAATGTCCGTCTTGATTTGGGTAAAAATACAGTCAACAACCAAACACTGTTTTACTTCAATATGACAGAAGCGTTTTGATAAATCTTCCCCCTTTTCTTGCATCAGTAAAAGATTATCCATACTTTTGAGCATTATTACTTGTTTACCTTAAACAACTTTATAATGAGAACCCTCGAGATAGTATTCTGGATAAGCCTTTTTATCGTATTCTACACTTATATAGGATATGGAATTGTATTATATATTCTGGTTAAGATAAAGGAAACTTTCCGTAAGCCGATCCACTACCCCATACCTCCTGATGAAGAGTTGCCTGAACTCACACTCTTTATTGCAGCTTACAACGAAGAAGACGTTGTAGACGAAAAAATGCAAAACTGCCTGGACTTAGACTACCCTACAGAGAAACTGCAAATATTCTGGGTAACCGATGACAGTAACGACCACACTAATGAACGCCTTTCACGCTGGCCTCAAGCCACCGTACTCCATCAGCCCCAACGGCAGGGAAAAACCGCTGCCCTCAACCGGGGAATGAAGTTTGTAAAAACGCCACTCGTCATATTCACTGATGCCAATACCCACTTGAACCGTGAAGCTCTGCGTGAAATCGTTCATGCTTTTGCCAATCCTAAAGTAGGGTGTGTTGCCGGAGAAAAACGTATTGCCGTACAAAGCAAAGATAATGCAGCATCAGGTGGAGAAGGAATCTATTGGAAATATGAGTCGACTTTGAAAGCACTCGATTCACGTCTTTACTCAGCTGTAGGAGCCGCCGGAGAATTGTTCGCTGTACGCCGCGAATTATTCGAAGACATGAGAACGGATACCCTACTCGATGATTTCATCCTCTCCCTCCGCATAGCCATGCACGGTTATACCATCGCTTACTGTGCTACAGCTTACGCCACCGAAAGTGGTTCTGCCGATATGCAGGAAGAAGAAAAACGTAAAGTACGCATCGCAGCCGGAGGACTACAGTCTATCTGGCGATTACGTCCGTTACTGAACCCGTTCCGCTATGGCTGGCTTAATTTCCAATATGTATCCCATCGTGTTCTGCGATGGTCTATCACCCCTATCCTCCTGTTCCTGTTGCTGCCCCTCAATGTTATATTACTCTTTACTGGTAACTGTCCTCTATTCTACGCTATCATTCTGGGATTACAGGTTCTATTTTACCTGATGGGTATCTGGGGATATATCCTTTCAAGAAGACATATTAAAAACAAAATTCTCTTCATACCTTATTACTTCCTTTTTATGAACGTCAATGTAATAAGGGGATTCCGCTACCTAAGTAAACGTAAAGGCAATAGCAGTGGAGCTTGGGAAAAATCACGAAGGGCGGGAAAATAAGATACCTGTCCAATTATAAATCTAAATACACAAGAAGACATGAAAAGCATCCTGAAAGACAGAAACAACTCCGAAAAACTATTGAACATGGTATCAGACACACTAATACTCATGGACAAAGACGGTGTATGTGTAGATATAGCTATCCATAATGTAGATTTATGGTTCATAAAAGAAAAAAGGCTACTTGGAAAGAATTTACTATCCCTGTTACCCTCCAATACCTACCGTGAGTTTTATCCGGAATTTAAGAAAGTCTTACTCCGGAAAACAAAATCAATCCGCAATTATGAACTCACATTGCGGGGTAGAAATTATTTCTTCAAATGTATCATGCAGCCCTATGGCGACCTAATATTATGTCAATATCGTGACATTACGGAACGCAGCCAACGCAAACTGGAACTGGAAAGAAAAAATCGGGAACTGTTTGAAATACAAAAGGCCGCGCTCATTGGCAGGTGGATATATAATGCCAACGCCAAGGAATTCAGCTATTCAGGTCAGACAGGTATCATGTGTACGGAAGCAGAACAAAGTATTCTCCTATCCGACTACCTGAATTTTATTCTTCCTGAAGATAGAGACAGTTTCAGCAACTGGCTCGTCCAAAATCTCAAAGGGAATATGGAAGAAAGCATAGACTATCGTATTTCCTTAGACAAAAAAGTCTTTTATATCCGCCTGAAAGCATTCACCCGCGAACGATACAAGGACGGCAATGTTACCCTGGAAGGATATATACAAAATATCACCGACATCCAGCAGAGACGCAATGACATCAATCTGCTGACACATGCCATCAACAACTCCACCGAGGACATTTATTCGGCACACGAAGACGGCACGCTGATATTCTGCAACCGTTGCTTCAAGGAACGGCATGGCATCGGTAATGGCCAAGACATCACCCGGATGAAGATATACGACCTGCCCTCATACGGCAGGGATGAAACATCCTGGAAAGAGTTTGCCAACCGTGTCAAACGTGGAGAGACGAACCACGGATACATCGTCTACCATCCGCTGCCCAAGCGTCCGGAAGTACTCGCCATTGAAGGAAACGCTTATTGGGTGACAAGCGACAAAGGGGAAGGAACCATCTGGACATTCGGAAGAGACGTATCGACACGCATCCGGCATGAGCAGCAAATCAAACAGTTCAACCAGATTTTGGACAAAATCATCGAAAACCTCCCGGCAGGCATTGTTGTGAAGGACATCAACAACAACTTCAAATACCTCTACCGCAACCGCGAATCATATAACCGCGAAATCCCCATACAAGAGGCATTGGAAAAGGATGACTTTGACTTTTATCCCCTGGATACTGCCCAGGAAAAGAGGGCGCAAGACATCGAAATAGCCAGAACCGGCAAAGAGATGCACTGGATTGCGGAAGAACGCGACGGAAACGGAAATCCCATCTATCTGGACAAACGGAAGATGAAGATTGAAAGCAACGACTTCTCCCCCATCCTGCTGAACATCGAATGGGACATCACGGAAATGGAACAGATGAAACGGGAACTGCTCGTAGCCAAGGAGAAAGCCGAGACCTCCGACCGACTCAAATCTGCCTTTCTCGCCAACATGAGCCACGAGATACGCACACCGCTCAATGCCATTGTAGGCTTCTCACGAATTATTGCCGAAAGTACCGACGAGGAAGAACGGCTAGGCTATTACGAAATAGTGGAATCGAACAACGAACGCCTGCTCCAGCTCATTAACGAAATCCTCGACTTATCAAAAATAGAATCGGGCATCGTGGAGTTCACCATCACGCCCGTACGCCTCCATCCACTCTGCAAGGAGATACACGACGCACATATTTTCCGCTGTCCCGAAGGAGTGGAACTGATATACGAACCCTCTGACGAGAATATCGTGATTGACGGAGACAAGAACCGGATTTTCCAGGTCATTTCCAATCTGATAGGCAATGCCTTCAAGTTCACCACCACCGGGCACATCAGTTACGGGTATCGCCGGGAAGGCAAGTATGTAGCATTCCACGTCACCGATACGGGTATGGGCATTGCACCGGACAAGGTGGACCGGGTATTCGAACGTTTCGTCAAGGTGAACAACTTTGCCCAGGGCACCGGATTGGGACTTTCTATCTGCAAAACCATCATCGAACGTCTGGGTGGCAACATATCCGTCACTTCAGAGGTGGGTAAAGGCACCACATTTACTTTTGTTCTCCCGCTGGAATCCACCAGCAAAACAGAGGCGGAAAAGAAAGAAGAGGACAACCAGGAAACGACAGCAGAGACACACTCCACAGAGCAGAGGGGCAAAAATGCAGCCCCCGGAGATTCCCCGAAGAATGAAGAGGTCGGAGCACTCCCTACCCCTCCTTCCAAGACCATCCTGATTGCCGAAGATACAGAAAGCAACTTCATCCTAATTAACGCTATTTTAGGCCGACTCTATCGGCTGAAACATGCCAAAGACGGCATGGAAGCCGTAACGATGTTCGAGGAAGTCCACCCCGACCTCATCTTGATGGACATGAAAATGCCCAACCTTGGCGGAATCGACGCCACTCGCATCATCCGTGAACTGGTACCGGACGTCCCCATCATCGCCCTTACGGCCTATGCCTACGAGCACGACAAGCAAGCTGCCCTGGAAGCAGGTTGCAACGACTTCCTTACCAAACCCTTCACTCAAGAAGTGCTGAAGGAAACCATCAAGAAATGGCTGGATGATAAAGGATGACTGAAAAACAGTCATCCTCCACTTTATGCAAAAATATCACTTCGCTGGATATAAGCAATCACATCCCCTTTATTGACCACATCCCCTTGCTTGGCACAGACTTCCACCACACGTCCGGTAAATCCGGTCCATATCTTCTCGTATTCGCCCCACGGCGTAGAGATGTAGCAGAACACCTCATCATGCTGGTACTTGCGTCCGATGAAAGGAGCAGAAGAAGGACCTTCGACGGAAACCTCCCAAAGCACTTGCCCCTTGGAAGGCGCGATTATCGGGTCTGCCTTGGCACGCTTCAGCTTCTTGATTTCTTCTTCCGAGTATCCGTTTTTGGCCATCGCCGCATCCTTGGCACGCTGCAGGTCATCCTCAAAACGTTTCTTGGCAACGCCGGATTTATAGTCGCGATACTGCCGGTCGTGCATGGCAAGCTCGAAGAGTTCCTCGTCATCATCGCCATATTCCCAACCGTTTTCGTCCATCTCTTTCCGGTATGTATCCAGAGCATCCGGGTAGTTCAGCTGCGGGTCCGTATCCACGAACTCAAAGCCTTTGGACTTAGCCAGTTCCACTATCTCGGGCGCTAAAGTACCGGGGAGGCGTCCACTCTTGCCCAGAATCATGTCCCACGTATGGTTGTCTATCATCGTCCAACGCTCCTCTCCCTTTACCTGCTGCATGAGGTTCATCAAAGCCACATTCTTCACATACTGGCTGAAAGGAGTCACCAAAGGAGGATAACCCAGCTTGGGCCATACATATTCCACTTCGTCGAACAGCATGACGAGCAGGTCGTCCAGACTGAGTTCCGGCTCGTTCTTACCGCGCAGTATCATGTTGATGCCGGAATGCACTCCCTTCAAGTCGGCCATCATGGAGCCCATCATGCCACCCGGCAAACCGCACTTCAGCAAGAGTGAGGACATATGTTTATTGGTGGGGTCCATGAAATAACCCAAGAACTCGTCAATGAACTCCTGCGTCATGGCACGGGCTTTCATGTAGGCTTTCATGTTTATGTCGGGCACTTGGAAACCCAGGTCTTTCAGCATGGCCTGCACGGAGATGATGTCCGGATGAACCTTGCCCCACGACATGGGTTCCATCGCCACATCGATGATGTCGGCACCGTTCTCACAGACTTCGAGAATGGAAGCCATGGAAAGTCCGGGACCGCTATGCCCGTGGTATTGTATCAGCACATCGGGGTGCTTCTCCTTAATGGTTCTGACAAGCTGTCCCAGCATACCCGGACGTCCGATGCCCGCCATATCCTTCAAGCAGATTTCAGGTGCCCCGGCTTCAATCAACCGGTCGGCAATACTGGCATAGTATTCCACCGTATGGACGGGAGAATACGTGATGCAGAGCGTAGCCTGCGGTATCATGCCCGCTTCCAGAGCATATTTGATAGAAGGAATTATATTCCGCGTCTCGTTCAATCCGCAGAAGATACGGGTAATGTCCACACCCTGGGCATGCTTCACCTTGTACATCAGCCGGCGCACATCTGCCGGAACGGGATACATGCGCAGTGCATTTAGCCCGCGGTCGAGCATATGCGTCTGTATGCCTGCTTCCCTAAAAGGTGCGGTAAAGGCGCGTACAGCCTTGTTGGGATTTTCACCATACAGAAGGTTTACCTGCTCAAAAGCTCCTCCGTTTGTTTCAACGCGTGCAAAACAACCCATTTCAACTATCAACGGAGCAATACGTACCAACTGGTCTACCCGGGGTTGATACTTACCGGACGACTGCCACATGTCCCGGTAAACAAGACTGAATTTAATTTCCTTTTTCATCATAGTCAATAATAAGAGATTTTCCTTCGGTTAACTTAACATATACAAATATAAAGGATTATTCTGACATATAGTCAAGAATAACCCTTAAAAATTCATCATAAGCAATATGTTATATATCATATTGCTACTATCAAATTATTATCAGATGAAATCTTTCAATTCATCCTGCAACTTCTGGCGCGTAAAGAAGATGCGGCTTTTCACCGTTCCGAGCGGAAGGCCGAGGCGTTCGGCAATCTCGCGGTACTTGAAACCGGACACATGCATGGAGAAAGGGACTTTATAGTCGCGTGGAAGGGCATTGACGATGCGATGCATTTCTTTCAGGTCGTAGGCACCCTCGGTACTGGCAAAACCAGAGTCCTGGGGCATGCTGAGGTGATACTGATTGTCCGTCTGGTCCACAAAAGTCTGTTCGCGAACTATTTTCCGGTAATTATTGATAAAGATGTTGCGCATAATGGTATACATCCAACCTCTGAAATTGGTGTCGGGTTCAAATTTGTCTTCGTTATCCAAAGCCTTGAGAGACGTCTCTTGCAACAAATCATTCGCTTCTTCCCGGTCGGCAGTCAACTTGTATGCAAAGCGAAGCAGTTCTTCTTGCACTGCAAGTAAATCTTTTCTGAAACTGTAAGTATTCATACTTTGCTCAATTTTTAAATAGTTAATAATGGTTTAGGTTTTACGATTGCAAGTATAAGGAAGATTTGAAGCTCCGGGGGACGGAATACGGTTTTTATTAGGGGGGGGGGAAACTATCATTTGACAGTTTACACCCCCCTCTCTGATAGTTTACGGGTGATATTATATACTGAAAACTATCATTTTTCCGAAGATTTCGTAAATGTTACGTGATTTTTTTATAGCTTTGCCTACATATAGGAAAACACTTTTATTACATAAAAACACTTTATTTTATGAAATCATTTCAATTTAAGTCACTTCTTCTGCTGACTACCCTTATCATTTCTCTGCCCTCCTTCGGACAAGGACTGAAGGCGTTCAAGCTGAAGAACGGTCTTTCCGTATATATATGGGAAGATGAATCCAAATCGGACGTGTTCGGACTGGTAGGCGTACGTGCCGGTTCCATCAACGACCCCGAAGAGTACACGGGACTTGCACACTACCTGGAGCACGTCATGTTTAAAGGAACAGACAAGATAGGCGCGCTGAACTGGACGGAAGAAGAACCGATCTACAAGGAAATCATCGCCAAGTACGACCAGATGGCCGAAGAAGCCGACCCGGCAAAAAAAGAAGCCATCAGCAAGGAAATCAATGAGCTGACCGTCAAAGCTGGAAAATTGGGACTTCCCAACGAATACTCCAACCTGATGGAAAGCATGGGTGCCAAAGGGGTGAATGCAGGCACCTACTATGACTGGACCTTCTATCACAGCTCCTTCCCTGCCTATCAGATAAACAAATGGCTGGAAATCTCCTCACAACGTTTCCTGCATCCCGTATTCCGTTCCTTCCAGTCGGAGCTGGAAAACGTGTACGAAGAATATAACCGTTCACAAGATGACCAGGGACGTGCACAGAACCAGTTCGTGATGGAGAAAGCTTTTGAGGGACATCCTTACTCCCGTTCCATCATCGGCCTGCCCGAACATCTGAAGAATCCCCGCCTGAGCAAGCTGATTGAATTTTACGAACAATGGTATGTCCCCGAAAACATGGTACTGGTACTCGTAGGAAACATCAAAGCCCAACAAATCAGCGGACGCATCAATGCCGCCTTTGGACGTCTGGCTGCTAAACCCTCACCCGAGCGCAAGGTCTACCAGAGCCTCGAAATAAAGGGCCGCAAACAGTATTCGGCTAAAGTAGGATTCTACCCGCAAGTGGCAATGGTATTCAATGGAGTACCTGCCGGACATCCCGACGAAGACGCTCTGGACATCGCCCTGGCACTGCTGAACAACAACAGTCAGACCGGAACTATGGACAAGCTGGTACTGGACGGTGAACTGACCAGCGCCGGAGCCTACACCCGTACTTTCCGCGAACAAGGACGCGCCATCGTAGCGGCCATTCCCCTCTACGACGAAAACCAGCGCCGTTTCGAGTCGACCAAGAGCGCCGAAAAGAAAGCCTTGAAAGCCATCCAGCAAATCGCCAACGGAGAATTCGAGGACTGGAAAATTGATGCCATCAAAGCCGAGAAATGCCGCCAGTTCGACCTGGAAATGGAGTCGAACGAGGACAAGGCCATGATACTGATGAACGCCTTCTACAACGAGCAGGACTTGGGCGACATACTCAATTACAAGGACAAGATTATGGCCATCACCACTGACGACATCAAGCGAGTAGCCAAGAAATATCTGTCAGACAATTACCTGGCCCTATATATCGAAAAAGGAAAGCCTGACAAGAACGCCAAGATTGAGAAGCCGGGTTACAAACCCGTAGAACCTCCGATAGGAAAAGAATCGCTCTATGCAACACAATTCAAAAACCTGCCCATCGGACAGATGGAGGAGAAATTCGCAGACTACGGCGAAGTGCAAATCAAGCAACTGAACGACCGTTCAAAGATGTACTACACACCCAACAAGGAGAATAACGTATTCCAGTTGGTTGTACAATACGGAGCCGGTGAACGCGAATTCCCAAAACTTGGCTATGCCGCCCAGTTGATGAACAACGCAGGCATCATGGGGGCCTACGAACCGCAAGAGTTGAAAGAAGAACTCAGCAAGCTGAACGCAACCTGCCACGTGACAGCCGATGATGACAACCTCTACATCATCATGGAGGGCTACGAAGCCACCCTGCCGCAAGCCTGCCAGCTACTTTCACGCCAGATTTTGATGCCAAAACTGGACGAAAAGCAACTGGCACGTCTGAAAGGTTCGGCAATGGGTATGCGCCAGCAGCGCAAAGACAACGTCAGCATCCTGAACGAAGCACTGCGGCAGTACATGCTCTACGGAGAGAAATCAGACTACATCAAGGAACTGACCGACAAGGAGATTTACGAATTACAGATTTCAGAACTGACGGGCGACATCAACCGCGCCTCCAACTACGAGGCAAAGGTGTTCTTCACCGGAACACTCCCCTTCGACCAAGTATACGATATCCTGAGCAAGAACCTCCCATTGGTGGCCAACGAACGCCCGTCCAACTCCCCACAGGCAAAGGACATGATGCCGGTGACCGAAAACACCGTCTACTTCCTGCCTAACAACGATGCAGAACAAGCCCAAATCCACCTCTACATCCCGATGCAGAAGGCTGACAAAAAGGACGACGTGCTGCGTAGCGCATTCAACCAATACTTCGGTCTTGACTTCACCGGCATCGTTCTGAACGAAATCCGCGAAAAACGCTCCATGGCCTATACAGCCTACGCATTCGTCGGCACGCAAAGCATAGCCGGAAAAGCAAGTTATCTGCGCGGCTACATCGGTACCCAGAACGACAAGGCAAACGATGCATTGGACGTACTGATGGGTCTCGTCAACGACATGCCGAAAAATCCGGAACGTATCGACAACATCAAGAGCTACCTCCGCCAAGCCATGCTGACCAGTCACCCCAGCTTCCGCAACAAAGCCATGGAACTGGTAGACTTGGGCTACAGAGGCTACACAGACGACCCAGCAAAGGAAAACCTGCCGAAAGTAGATGCACTGACCTTTGACGACATCGTGAAATTCTACGAAGAGAACATCAAAGACAAACCTTACTGCATTTCCATCATGGGCAACCCAAAGAACATTGACCTGAAGCGACTGGAAAAATTCGGCAAGGTAGTGAAACTGAACGAACGCAAACTTTTCAACACGAAGGATGCATTGTTCTAACCTTGTTTTATCCCCTTAGCAATCCCATCCTCTTTCCCCCTTATCAGGGGAAAGAGGAATATGAAAGATTCCCCGACATTTCGGTTGCAAATGCCGGGGAATCTTATTTTTAACATCTGGAGTTCTTTTGCACATTGCCCGGAATTTCACCGGAAAATCCCTGAGATTCTCAGACAGCAGATAACGGACTACCCTTCCTGCTCCTCTTCATTGCCCGAAAGGATAGGCAGGCAAATCCTATACTTCACCGCCAGTATGCGGGTAACGAACACCGTCACACCGCCCACAATCTGACACACGAAAGACTCCATCCCCAGAAGATGGCACATCCAGTAGAAGGTTCCTCCCACCACACAAGCCATCGCATAAATCTCCTTCCGGAATATCAGCGGAATTTCGTTAATGAATACGTCACGTATCACACCTCCCGCAGCCCCGGTGATGCTGCCCATAATGATGGCCACCCAGAAGGGATAGCCCAGCGCGATGCTCTTGCCCACGCCGACCACCGTGAACAGTGCCAGGCCGATACTGTCGAATATGAAGAACGTATTGTGCAGATGGATGAGATGTTTACCGAAGAGGATGACCCACAACAAGGCCAGTCCGGTACAAATCAAGTAAATGGGATCCGTCATCCAGCCCGGGGTGACGTCCAGCAACAGGTCGCGTATCGTACCGCCGCCAATGGCCGTCACAAAACCCACCACATACGCTCCAAACCAGTCGAACCGCTTGGCCGAGGCCAGGCGTATGCCACTGATGGCAAAGGCAAATGTGCCAATGAAATCGAGTATCTGAACAAATGTTGGCATTATCACTTTGAGAATTAAAAATTATAAATTAAACATTGAATAAGTGTGTATTTTCAACAGACACTCTGAAAATAATAGGCAAAGTAACAAATAATTTCCCTAAGAAAACGTATTTTTGTCGTATCATTTTTCACCAACTACGACAATGAGAATAACAATCGTATCGGGCGCACGCCCCAACTTCATGAAAATAGCCCCCATCTGCCGCGCCATCGACGCCGCCAGAGAGGCAGGAAAGAACATCTCCTACCGCATCGTCTACACCGGTCCGCAGGATGACACCAGCCTGGATGCCTCGCTCTTCTCCGACCTTTCCATGAGGAAACCGGATGCCTACCTCGGTGTCACCGGACACAACCACTCGCAGGTGGCAGCCTCCATCATGCTCGCCTTCGAGCGGGAGTTGGACGGGCATCCGGCACAAGTCGTACTGGTGGTAGATGACATGACCGCCACTATGAGCTGCTCCATCGTCGCCAAGAAGCGCGGACTGAAGGTGGCGCACGTCATAGCCGGCACACGCTCTTTCGACATGAACATGCCCCGCGAGGTGAACCGCACCATCGTGGACGCCATTTCCGACTATCTCTTCACCGCCGGCATGGTGGCCAACCGCAACCTCAACCAGGAGGGCATGATACCCGAATATATCCACTACGTGGGCAACATACTGATTGACACCATCCGTTTCAACCGCCACCGCCTGGTGCAGCCCATGTGGTTCTCCAGCCTCGGCCTGCGGAAAGGGAACTACCTGCTGCTCACCCTCAACCGCCGCGACCTGCTGGAGAAGAAAGCCGTACTGCACTCCCTGCTCCAGACCGTCATCGAGAAGGCCGGCGGCATGCCTATCGTCGCCCCGCTACACCCCTACGTGCAAAAGGCGGTGAAGTCGCTGGAAGTGAATGCTCCCAACCTGCACATCCTGCCTCCGCAGAGTTACCTGCACTTCGGATTCCTCATCAACCAGGCACGGGGCATCGTCACCGACTCGGGAAACATCGCCGAAGAAGCTACCTTCCTCGACGTCCCCTGCATCACCCTCAATACCTATGCCGAGCATCCCGAAACCTGGCGCATCGGTACCAACGAGCTGGTAGGCGAAAATTCCTTCGCTCTCTCCGCCTCGCTCGACAAGCTGCTGCACGGAGAATGGAAGCACACCACCCTGCCCGACCGCTGGGACGGACGAACGGCGGAACGCATCGTACAGACACTACTGAACGGCAACAATTCATAATCCTCCATAAACTCTATCCCAAGCTTGCAAACGTCTATCCCAAACCTACGGACGCTTATCCCAAGCTTGGGTCTTTCTATCCCAAGGCTTGGGATAGAACTTTATCCATACGTTGTGCAACTTTATCCTTTATATCCGGCAACTTTTCTATAAGGCTTCTGTACGTTTTTTATCTGTATCCGGTAAACAAGACATACGACTTTCACGTTCATTTAACCATATCTCCCGTTTCTTTAGTCTATATTTGCTTCTTGATTAACCTTAATTTGTTAACTTTGCGCCCGAATTATCTGTAACTTATGAAGCAAAGATATACAATTTACGCCCTTTTCCTGCTGTCACTGTTCGTCTCCATCAGCGCATCCGCCCAGATAAAGGGTGTCATCACAGACTCCCTCACGAACGAACCGCTGATGTACATCACCGTACAGTATGAAGGGAAAGGTGTAGGCGGCATCTCCAACGCAAACGGTGAATACCAGGTGGAAACCCGCAAAGGCTGGGATGAGCTGACGTTCTCCGCCGTAGGCTATATCACCAAGAAAGTAAAACTGAAACCCGGCACCCGGGTGCTGAACGTCAAACTGCAATCGGATGACATCATGCTCTCCGAGGTCGTGGTGAAGCCCCAAAAGGAGAAATATTCCCGCAAGAACAACCCCGCCGTGGAGTTCATGAAGAAGGTCATCGAGAACAAGAAGGCGCTGAAACTGGAAGAGAACGACTACTACCAGTACCAGAAGTACGAAAAGATGAAGATGTCGCTCAACGACGTCACCCCTGACAAAATGGAAAAAGGCATCTACAAGAAATTCTCCTTCTTCAAAGACCAGGTGGAGGTATCACCCAAGACCAACAAAATGATTCTACCCATCTCCATCAAGGAGACGGCCAGCAAGACCATTTTCCGTAAAAGCCCCAAAAGCGAAAAGACCATCATCGAAGGTATGAACTCCACCGGTATCGAAGAGTTCTTCAACACCGGAGACATGCTGGGGACCATCCTTACGGACGTATTTTCCGACATCAACATCTATGACGACGACATCCGCCTGCTGCAACGCCGCTTCGTCAGCCCCATCGGCCGCGGAGCCATCAGCTTCTACAAATACTACTTGATGGACACGCTCATGGTGGATAGGCAGGAGTGCGTGCACCTCACCTTCGTTCCCCAGAACCCACAGGACTTCGGTTTCACGGGGCACCTCTACGTGGTGAAGGACTCCACCTATGCCGTGAAGAAATGTACCATGAACCTGCCCAAGAAGACGGGTGTCAACTTCGTGGAAAACCTCGACATCGTGCAGCAGTTCGAACAACTGCCCGACGGAAACTGGGTGCTGACCGATGATGACATGACCGTGGAACTGCACTTTGTGAAAGGCATCCAAGGCCTGGAAGTGCAACGGACCACCAAATACAGCGACTATCAGTTCACGGAGATAGAACCCCGCCTCTTCCGCCTGAAAGGAAATGTCATCAAGGAGGCGAACATGCTTGCCAAGAGCGACGAGTATTGGGCGAAAGTGCGCCAAGTGCCCCTCACCAAGAAGGAGAGCACGATGGACGTATTCATGAACCGCATCGAACAGATTCCCGGCTTCAAGTACGTCATCTTCGGGGCGAAAGCCTTGATTGAGAACTTCGTGGAGACGGGCAGCAAGAACCATCCCAGCAAGTTCGACTTCGGCCCTATCAATACAATGATAACCAGCAACTACGTCAACGGCACGCGCTTCCGTCTGAGCGGCATGACGACCGGTAACCTCGACCCGCATTGGAGCCTAAGCGGTTACGGTGCCTACGGAACCAAGGACAAGAAATGGTTCTACTCCGGGCAGGTGGCCTATTCCTTCAACAAACGAGAATACGTATTGTGGGAGTTCCCGAAGCACTACATCGCCTTCAAGTACACCTACGACGTGATGTCTCCCATGGACAAGTACCTCGCCACGGACAAGGACAACTTGTTTGTCGGTTGGAAATGGACTACGGTAGACCAAATGTCCTACATGCGCGACGCCACGCTGACCTACGAGCTGGAGACCAATACCGGCTTCTCCGTACAGGCCATGGCACGCCACCGCAACGACCAGCCTGCGGGGCAACTGCAATACTGGAAGAACAACGGAGAAACACCCGGACAGTGGGATGAAAAGAATACGCTGGTGCACGACATCACCACTACCGAGCTGGGTGTGACCCTGCGTTACGCTCCTGGTGAAACCTTCGTCAACACCAAACAGCGCCGCGTGCCCGTATCGTTGGATGCGCCCACCTTCACCCTCTCCCACACCGCCGGATTCAAGGGCGTGCTGGGTGGAGAGTACAACTTCAACTTGACGGAAGCCAGCATCCGGAAGCGCTTCTGGCTCGGCTCGTGGGGCAAGCTGGACGTAACGGCACGTGCCGGTGCGCAATGGAACACCGTTCCCTTCCCCCTGCTGAACCTACCGATGGCGAACCTCTCGTACATTACGCAGAACAACGAGTCCTTCAACCTCATCAACAACATGGAGTTCCTGAACGACCGTTACGCCTCCCTCAACCTAAGCTACGACATGAACGGAAAACTCTTCAACCGCATCCCGCTCATCAAGAAGCTGAAGTGGCGCGAGATGTTCCGCATCCGTGGTCTGTGGGGCACGCTGACGGACAAGAACAACCCATACAAGAGCAACAATCCCGACTTGTTCCTCTTCCCCATGCGCGACGGTGTACCCACCAGCCACGTCATGGGCAAGACTCCCTATGTGGAAGCCAGTGTAGGTATCTACAATATCTTCAAGCTGCTCCACATAGAATATGTACGCCGACTGACCTATACGGATATACCGGGAGTGAAGAAGGGCGGTATACGCTTCATGATATTAATGATTTTTTAAGAGTTACATACTATGCAACCATTAGCAGAACGGCTTAGACCAAGAACATTAGATGAATATATCGGTCAGAAACATTTAGTGGGACCGGGTGCAGTGCTGCGTAAGATGATTGATGCAGGACGTATCTCTTCGTTTATCTTATGGGGCCCTCCGGGAGTGGGAAAGACAACCCTGGCACAGATTATCGCCAACAAGCTGGAAACCCCTTTCTATACACTTAGTGCCGTGACCAGCGGTGTGAAGGATGTACGCGACGTGATAGAGCGTGCCAAGAGCAACCGCTTCTTCTCGCAAGCCAGTCCCATCCTCTTCATCGACGAGATACACCGTTTCAGCAAGTCGCAGCAAGACTCGCTGTTGGGAGCCGTGGAGCAAGGCACCGTGACGCTGATAGGCGCCACCACGGAGAACCCTTCGTTCGAGGTCATCCGCCCGCTACTATCCCGCTGCCAGCTCTATACCCTGAAGTCACTGGAGAAGGACGACCTGCTGGAACTGCTGCAACGCGCCATCACCACGGACACCGTGCTGAAGGAACGGAAAATAGAACTGAAAGAAACCACTGCCATGCTCCGCTTCAGCGGAGGAGACGCCCGCAAGCTGCTCAACATCCTCGAACTGGTGATAGATTCCGAAGCCACCGACCCTGTCCTCATCACGGATGACATGGTGACCGAACGCCTTCAACAGAACCCTCTTGCTTACGATAAGGATGGCGAGATGCACTACGACATCATCTCCGCCTTCATCAAATCCATTCGCGGCAGCGACCCGGATGGCGCCATTTACTGGCTGGCACGCATGGTAGAAGGCGGTGAAGACCCTGCCTTCATAGCTCGCCGCCTCGTCATCTCCGCTTCCGAAGACATCGGACTGGCCAACCCCAACGCGCTGCTGCTTGCCAACGCCTGCTTCGACACGTTGATGAAAGTGGGATGGCCCGAAGGACGTATCCCCCTGGCAGAAGCCACCATATACCTTGCCACCAGCCCCAAGAGTAATTCAGCCTATATGGCCATCAACAATGCCCTGGAACTGGTACGCGAAACGGGCAACCTCCCCGTCCCCCTGCACCTGCGCAATGCGCCCACCAAGCTGATGAAGCAGTTGGGCTACGGCGAGAAGTACAAGTACGCCCACGACTACCCCGGCAACTTCGTCAAGCAGCAATTCCTGCCCGACGAATTGAAAGACCGCCGTATCTGGGAGCCACAACTCAACCCTGCCGAGCAGAAGCACAAGGAACGGATGCAGCAACTCTGGGGAGAGGAAAAGAAATGGTAAACTATCAATTAAAATTAAAAATTAAAAGTTAGAGATTAAAAGTCGGATACAGAAAATCCCCACAACAAATAACTTATAACTCATAACTCCATGAATATAGTAGTATTAGACGGCTATGCCGCCAACCCCGGTGACCTTTGCTGGGACGAATTGCAAGCCTTGGGCGAGTGCACCATCTACGACCGCACCGCCCCTGCGGAAGTATTGGAACGCGCCGCTGGTGCAGAAATCCTGCTGACCAACAAAACCGTGCTCACCGCCGAGCACATGGCGGCACTGCCCGAACTGAAATACATCGGTGTGCTGGCTACCGGATACAACATCGTAGACACCGCCGCTGCCAAAGAACGCGGCATCATTGTCACCAATATTCCCGCCTACAGCACCGACTCCGTTGCCCAGATGGTCTTTGCCCATATTCTGAACATCACCCAGCAAGTGCAACACCACTCTGAAGAGGTGCACCGGGGCCGCTGGACAGCAAGCAAGGACTTCTGCTTCTGGGACACGCCTCTCATCGAACTGCGCGAAAAGAAGCTTGGAATCGTAGGCCTGGGCCACACCGGCTTCACCACCGCCCGCATCGCCATCGGCTTCGGTATGAAGGTATGTGCCTACACCTCCAAGACCAACTTCCAGCTTCCTCCCGAAATCCGCAAGATGGAGCTGGACGAGTTGTTCCGCGAATGTGACATCATCAGTCTGCACTGTCCCCTCACCGACTCCACCCGCGAGATGGTGAATGCAGAACGGCTTCGGTTGATGAAGCCCACCGCCATTCTCATCAATACCGGACGCGGCCCGCTCATCAACGAACAAGACCTTGCCGACGCACTTAACAACGGTACCATCTATGCCGCCGGCGTAGACGTACTCTCGCAAGAACCTCCCCGTGCCGACAATCCGTTGCTCTCCGCCCGCAACTGCTACATCACTCCGCACATTGCCTGGGCAAGCACCGCCGCGCGCGAACGCCTCATGCAGATTATGCTCGAGAACATCAAGGCCTACCAAGACGGCAAGCCGGTGAACGTAGTGAATAAATAAGCAAACAACATGGGAAAGTCCGCCGTAAAAGGTCTGTTCTACATCTGTCTGATAGCAGCGACATTCGTCTTGGCCACCATCACCATAATGGCAGCCTTCTCAGGAAATGTAGCTCCGGTCGATTCCGTCATCATGCCATTACTGGGGCTGGCAGTGCCCGTACTCCTGATTGTCAATCTGATAACGGCACTCTGCTGGGCATTGGCCCGTAAGCGCTGGGCACTGGTTCCGCTGGTGGCATTCTTCTGCAACTGGGGATATCTGACGTCTGTCTTCCAGCTCCACCTGCCGAAAGACAAAACCCCGGCAGGCAAGTATCTGAAGATAGCCACCTACAACATACACAACTTCGGAGGTGAGATTACCGGTTATTCCTGCAAGGAGATAGCCCGGTACATGCAGCAGGAAGGCGTGGATGTGCTGTGCTTCCAGGAGTTCGGAGACAACAGCGACTTCCCCACAGACAGCATACGGCGCGTACTCTCGCATTGGTCACATGCGCTCATCCCTTCTGAAGACTCCGTCAAGGGCGTACTGCCTATCGCCGTATTCAGCCGCTATCCATTGGCGAACCACCGTTTCATCACTTACCAGCACAGCTCCAACTGTAGCATGATGTGCGATGTAGTGATGGGTACGGATACCATACGTCTGATAAACAACCACCTGCAGACCACCAGCGTTAGCCAGAAGCGCAGGAAGTGGGAACGCGAGCTGGCCACCGATGACACCCGCCGCGAAGTCCAGGCAGCCAAAGATGCCGCAGGCACCCTGCACGAAAACTTCATGAAGCGGGCCACGCAGACTTACGTCATCAGCCACTACGCTAAGACCAGCCCCTATCCCGTGCTGCTATGCGGCGACTTCAACTCAATACCTTCCTCCTACACCTACCATCATTTGAGGAAAACCCTCAAAGACGGATTCCGCACTGCCGGAAACGGATACATGTACACCTACCGCTATGCCAAACGCATGTTGCGTATTGATTACATCTTCCACTCCCCTAGCTTGAAGGGTATCGAATACTACTCTCCGGACCTGGATTTGTGCAGCGACCACAATCCAGTGATTATGGAGGTTGAAATACAATAAAGTAAAGAAAGCCAAAAATAATAAGGGCTGTCCCGGAAATCCCGGAACAGCCCTTGCCTTATCATATTCTGCCATTCAACGGAGGTTATCTGCACCCGATTAGTTGAACACGTAACGGATACCGACTTGCAACTTCCAGCATTCGCTGTAGTTCTGATAGGTGTCGTAAGTCTTGGTAGGATATTCACCGTTCACCTTATACATGGAGAATACCGGAGTCAGGTCAGTGGCGCTCTTCACCCCTTCATACTTCAGGATTCGGTTGCTGTTGGAAACGGTATTGGTCTTGGAGATACCCCATTTGGAGTTGATGAGGTTACCCACGTTCATGATGTCAAAACTCAACTGGAAGCAATGCTTGGTCTTGCCAATCTTGAATTCGAAATCCTCCAGCAGACGGAAGTCAAAGCGGTGCACCCACGGAGCGCGGGCAGCATAAGCCTCGGCATACTGTCCTTTGTGATTCTTCAAGTACGAATCCTGCTCTACGAATTTCCAGAAGGCAACGCGGTCTTCCTCTGTCTTGAAGTTGATTTCACTATCGTCCTTCGGAATGTACATCAAGTCGTTGTTGATACCATCGCCGTTCATGTCGTTGGTGTAGCAGAAGCTGTAACCGCCGGAAGAATAGCCGGAATAGAACAGATTCAGGTGTGTACCGCGAAGCAGGCCTTTGTGTCTGAAGGGAATGTAGTAGCCCACAGAAGCAATCACCTTGTCGGGAACCACATACTGTGAACGTTGTGCATCCACATAATTGGAACCGTCAATCGTGTTCAGTCCCTGCCAAGTAGAGATGGGGTCGCTGCCCGGAAGACCGGAAACTTCTTTGGACTCCGTGTGCGTATAGGCCAGCATCAGCATCAGGTCGTCCACCGGCTGGGCATTCACCGTAATGTTTGCCGTATAGCCGTAGCCTTTGGATGTATTGTCGAGCACCACGGCATTCTTGCCATTGTAATGCACGAAGTCGCCTGCATATTTCACATTCTTGTCGGGGTTGTCATAAAGAGAATAAGAGTACACCATGCGGTTATCCGCACCATTGAAACGTTGCATACCCGTATGCAGCAGTTCCGTAGTTGTCACGTCTTTTCCATCAGCGCCCTTGACGGTGGTCAGCTTATTGTATTTCCATTCGTCGGGGTTCTTGATATTGATATTGTTGATGGTAACGGCATTCACATTCTTCGTAAACATGAACTCTCCCGTCACGGTCAAGGGGAAAGATACGGGTACCTGATAGTCCACCGCGATAGACGACTTCCACACCTGCGGCATCTTGAAGTCCTGAGCCACACCGGAAATCTTGCTTCCCGCCACGTGTTTCTCAATCGTGGTGGGGAGGTTGAACTTGTCGATTATCTGGTTCATGTCCGTAATCATGCCGCCTGCCAACTGGTCCAGACGGGAATCATGACCCACCACCTTTCCATTGTCATATTGGGTCTTAAAGGTAACGGAGTTCTGTACCATAGAAGCATTGGTCGGCATATTGGTGAAGAAAACCAACGGCAGACGTCCGGTAAACACACCCGTACCTCCACGTACTTTCAGCGACTTGTCCTTGAACACGTCCCAAACGAAACCTATACGGGGAGAAATCTGCCATCTGGAATCCGGCCACTTGCCAGTGTCGATGTGCTGCCCGTCGAAGTCAAGCTCATAGATGGCATCGTTTCTCTGGAGGTCGTCGTTGTCGAACATCAAGTTGTCGAAACGGATACCGTAGGTCAGTTTCAGACTGTTGCCGAGGTTCCATTCATCCTGGGCATAGAAACCAAGCTGGTTGAAGGTAACCTGAGCATTGGGGTTGGCCACACCGTTGAAGCCATAAGTCAAAGCGAATGATTCGGGAGCTGCGCCACTCAGGAAATCTTCCAGACTGTTATAGCGGTAATATCCCGTACCGTTACGCATATAGGCGTTGTTGGCAAACTGGTGCTCATAGCTAAGACCTGCCGTCAGCTTGTGGTTACCGGTGAAGAAGGTGAAGTTATCGGTAATGTTCGTAATCTTGTTCTTCACACCGTTGTTGTAGGTGAACAACTCGTAACCGGCGCTCATGTACGGTTCCAGAATCTGGTTTCCATTCTCGTCCTTGCCTGCCATGATGTCGATGAAGGGGAAAGGAGAAGAATTGGTGCCGCGCATGTCCTCTATATTGGTGTAGGTGAACAGCAACTGATTGGAAATCTTATCGGTGAAGCGGCTGTTCAAATCTGTCGCCCAAGACTGCACCTTGTTGTCCATGGAATACATGCTGTTGGCAAACGCCATAGACTGCGTACCTACGCGATAAGTATTGTTCAAGCGATATCCCGTATCGGAAGAGTTACCGTTCGGGGCATTCCAAGCCGTATTCTTCGTATTGTTGTAGCGGAGGCTCAAGCGATGGCGGTCCGTGATGTTCCAGTCGATGCGGGCCAGAATCTTGGTGTTCTCCTCGTCAGCAGGAAAACTTGTGTAAGAGCCTGCGTCGTAGCCGTACTTGTCCTTCAGATGGTTGTACACCTTCTCCATATCCGACTTCAGCGTACGGGACACCATACCTTTTGCCTCTTCACCGTCCTCACGCGCGCGATACTTTATAACCTCTCCCGGAGTCTTCTCCTTTTCGTAGTTTACGAAGAAGAACAGTTTGTTCTTGATGATAGGACCGCCCAGCGTGAAGCCGTAGGTAGTCTTGGACTCGTCGGAACGTGCTCCCAGGTCCTCGCCGTTGATGCGGTTACCGCGCATGTCCTGGTTGCGGTAATAGGTATAGGCAGTACCTCTGAACGTGTTCGTACCACTCTTGGTAATGGCGTTGATGCCGCCGCCTATGAAGTTCGTCTGGCGCACGTCGAAGGGAGCCACCACTACCTGCACCTCTTCGATGGCATCCATGGAGATGGGGTTGCCGCCGCCGGGGAGGTTGGAACTAAGTCCGAAGTTATTGTTGAAGTTGGCACCGTCGATAGTGAAGTTCGTGGAACGTCCGTCACCGCCGGCAAAACTCATGCCGTTGGCATAGGGAGAAAGGCGGGCAATGTCACTGATGCTGCGGTTCACGGTGGGAAGCTGCGTTATCTGTGCAGAAGAGATGTTGGTAGTGGCACCCGTCTTTTCAGCAGTGAACTTGGTCTTGGCAGCCGTCACAATCACTTCGTTCAGCAACTCGGAAGATTCACTCATCTCTACGTTCAGGTTGTATACCTCACCCAGCTGAAGGGTGATGTCCTTATAAATAACCGTCTGATAGCCGATATAGGAAATCTCCACCCGGTAGGGACCACCAGTGCGCATACCCTGGATAGAATAGCGTCCATCGACGTTGGTCACGGTTCCGTAGCGCGAACCGGAAGGCTGATGAACAGCCTGTACAGTGGCGCCGATAATGGGCTCATTACTTGCATCCGTCACCTTACCTGCCATAGAGGCGGTGGTGACCTGCGCATTTACACCTACGGCAGCCAGTAGCAGTAACGCTGTCAGTGCAATTCTTACTCTCTTTAACATAATGTCTTTTAAATTAGTTCCTAAAACGTTATATTTCTTAAAACACTGGCAAAGATACGCAAAATTATATATAAGAACATTACAATATGATTACATTTTTTTAAGGATTTATTCAATACAAGGCAGCACCACCGTGAAACGGCTTCCACGACCTTCCTCGGAGCGGAGTTCGATGCGTCCTCCCATCTTTTCGACGATGAGCACACAGATGGACAAGCCTAGCCCGACGCCTTGGGAAAACTCGCTACGCTTGTAGAAACGCTCAAAAATCATCTTCTGCTCGCTGTGCGGAATGCCTATGCCGGTATCTTCCACATAAAGATGTACCTCGCTCATGCCGGACGGACAACAATACCCCAGCTGGATGCTGCCTTCTTTCGTAAACTTGTTGGCATTGTTCAGGAAGTTGGTGAGTACCTGTGTCAGTCGCATGGGATCTACATTCACCTGCACATCTTCGGGAGGGAAATCCTTGAGGAACTGCAACGGCGGCTGGATAAGCAGGCTATGCGTCTGATAGACGTCATCGAGCAGCTGGCGCACACTCTCCCGCTGAAAGATGAACGAGAGGTTACCCGACTCGATGCGCGACAGTTCCAGCACATCGCCCACCAGTTTCAGCAGCAGTTTGGTATTGGTGTTGATAATGTCCACAAACTCCTGCCGCTCTTCGTCGGAGAACTCCGGCTCGTTAGCCAGCATGTCCGAGAAGCCGACAATGGCATTGAGCGGAGTGCGTATTTCGTGACTCATGTTATTGAGGAACGACTGTTTCAGTTCGGCTTGCTCCGCAAGCTCGCGGGATTCTATCAGCTCCTGCTCGTGGTCTTTCAGTTCCTGGATGTTCTGCAGCAGTCCGGCTATGATGGGTGCGTGTCCGGGGGTGTGGATGGTATTGTAGCTGAACTCCCACCACTGGAACTCGCCGGTGAAGTTACAGCGGTACTGTCCCTTGTGGTGCGTACGTTCGTGCCTTGACGCTATGTTCTTGCGGAAAACGGGTAAGTCGCCGGGATGGATGTAGGGAGTGATTTCATTGAGCAGAAGACGACCGGAGCGGTGGTGAATAAGCTCGCAGAACTGCGAGTCGCAGGACACGGAATCTCCCTCCAGTCGCCAGGCGTAGGTAGAATTTCCTTCGATGGCCAGGCAGAGGGTCTCATGCTCGTAGAGGAGGTTTCGCAGTGCCTCACGCTTGCGCCTGCGTTCGTGCAGTAGGCTGAAAGAGAGCAAGACTATCACCGTCAGCACGAAGACAGCGCCCAGAATGGAGCCTACGAGTATATGGTAACGATAGCGCTCCGAGAAAGGGATGTACATCACGGTGTACTCCACCGGAATGCTCTCGAGCGGGATGCCATACTTCTGCAGCACATGCCAGTTCAGCACGTACTGCTTAGCGCATTCCGTCACCTGCTGCCGGGGCATCCGCCCTTCGAGGCGTTCCTTGATACCGGTCGCCATGTATCTTATCTGGCTCTCCAGCGGGGTGAAATATCCTCCCAGCAAGTAGTCGGCAAAGCCGAAGCCCTCGTTGATGGTCTGAAACGTGGGATTGTCAAAGAGCATGCCCACGCGCTTGGTGGTATAGTCCCGCTTGGTATAGAGCAGCAACGTGTTGTCGCCGCGTCCCAGCCACATCAGATGGCGTATCGCTATGGAGTCGCTCGTCATGCGCACAATCTTCGTGGTGTCCAGCAGCATGTCTATGTTCTGCCGTTTCAGTATGGGGCTGATAGTCTCCCCCTCGCGCACGCAGTGATAGGAGGAACCAGCAAAGTAAAAGCCTTGGGCGGAGGTCACGATGTCGGGCCCCTGCCCTTCGCACTGTTCGTTCAGCGCGTGCCATATCTTGCGGTCCAGAAAAGTCTGGCCGTTCATCAGACAGATGCGTGCCTTGCCCATGATACTCTCTATCATGCGGATGGTGCGCAGGTAATCGGGCGTGTCGGCATAGCCCGTGATGTTGGGATATTGCAGGAGCAGGGAGATGTTGGGATAGTTCACACCGCTAAACACGACGGGTATTTCGTGCGCCAGCGGATGCCCGCATGCCATCAGCGCATAGGCAGCCTGGTCGTCGAGCACGGCTATTAGCTCGGCTCCCCAAGCGGAGAGGTCGTCCACGAAGCCGGCCATGCGGAAGTTCTCCACCTCCTCCATGTAGCGGTCGCAGTCCAGGTAGTATTCGCGTACATCGCAGTCCAAGCCGAGACGGCGGAACTCTTTCTGCAGCAGTTCCAGAGCTTTCGTGGCAGGCGGATAGCCCGGCTCGAAAGAGTGTATCAGTGCGATGTGCCGCGTCTCCGCATGGGCGGGGCAGGCACACCACACGAGGCAGAGGGAAAGCGTCAATATATATACGGTAACTACCGTTGTTTGCTTCATATCCGGAAGGTCCTTTCGACTTGTACCAGCAAAGATACGAATGTTTTTTAAGAATAATGGACTATTTCTTCTGTTTCTGTAACAAAGAATACGTTTTCTTAAATCATTGACACATCCCAACTTATCTTTCAGAGGATTTACCGAATATCCCTAAAGAACCGATTCTTCGTCCAGTATTCCAAAGTGGAGATCTATTTGTTCTTAACCTTCGGCAACACCGCATTCAGTACCATATATCCCAACATACCGGCAACAATCGTTCCCAGCAATACACCAAACTTCGCCTGGTTCAGCAAATCTGGATATTCTCCTGCAAAAGAAAGGTTGGCAATAAATAAAGATACCGTAAAGCCAATACCCCCCAACAAGGATACTCCGGCAACACTTCTCCAATTCATTCCCGGAGGCATTGAGGACAAACCACTCTTGACCGCCAGCCAGGTAAACAGAAAAATACCGATAAACTTGCCAAGAAGCAATCCTGCAGCCACCGCTATACTAACAGCTCCAACAACGCCACCGCCTCCACTGAACACCACACCGGCATTGGCAAAGGCAAAGAGCGGCAGTATCACAAAGTTTACCGCACCATGCAAATTGTCTTCCAGGGATTGCAAAGGACTAATTACATGATCAGAAGCGCGCTCCACTTGTTTTAGAGTGGCAATCTGCTCATTGGTCAATATAATATTATCTGATTTGGTAACCGGAAAATCACCGATAATGTCGCGGATGCGTTTAATGTATTTCCCGGCATCCAAACGGGGACGGGCCGGTATTACAAAGGCCAGTATCACTCCGGAAATAGTGCTGTGAATGCCCGACTGAAGGAACAAATACCAAATAATTACCCCGATAAGCAGGAAGAATATCTTCTGTGTCATACCGAATTTCCCCATATAGTAAAGGAAGAAATAAAGGACAGCAGCTACAATAAGATATCCGTATGCCACTTCGGAACTATAGAAAATGGCAATAACCAGAATGCCGCCAATATCATCGACCACTGCAAATGCCGTCAGGAAAATTTTCAGGCTCAAAGGCACCCGTTTACCCAGCAGACTGAGTACACCCAATGAAAAAGCAATATCCGTAGCCATCGGTATAGCCATACCGCGCGTTTCCGGAGTACCCTGAACGACCAAAAGTGAATAGACAATGACCGGCACCAACATACCGCCACATGCCGCTACAAAGGGTAAAGAAGCCTTACGAAAGGAAGAAAGTTCACCCACCAGCAGTTCCCGCTTTATCTCCAACCCCACAGCCAGAAAGAAAACAGTCATCAGGCAGTCGTTTATAAACTCAATCATTTTCAACGGATGACCGCCATGGGAGAACAAATTAAAGTCTCCGATGCGCAGATGCAGTTCCTGCAAAAGAAAGCCCTGATACAACGGAGCCATCGGCGAATTAGCAATAACGGCCGCCAAAATAGCCATCAAAAACAGCAAGATGCTCGCCGCTATATTCAGCGACGAGAAGTTTTTCACAGTACGTAAAATAATCATAAAGAAGTATATTTGATTTAAGATTTCATCCTTTCGACATCAATCCAGCTTCAAGACTGCCAGGAACGCTTTCTGAGGTACCTCCACATTACCAATCTGTTTCATACGCTTCTTACCTCTCTTCTGTTTCTCAAGCAATTTTCGTTTACGGCTCACGTCACCTCCATAACATTTGGCCGTTACGTCCTTACGCACAGCCTTAATCGTTTCCCGGGAAATAATCTTGGCACCGATAGCAGCCTGAATGGCGATATCGAACTGCTGTCTCGGAATCAGGTCTTTCAACTTCTCGCACATCCGGCGTCCCAATTCGTAGGCATTGTCAAAGTGTGTCAAGGTAGAAAGAGCATCCACCGGCTCACCGTTCAGCAAAATATCCAGCTTCACCAGTTTGGAAGGACGAAAACCGTTGGGATGATAGTCAAAAGAGGCATATCCCTTAGAGATACTCTTCAATTTATCATAGAAATCGATAACTATTTCGCCAAGAGGCATATCATAGTATATTTCTACACGGTTACCTGAAATATATTCCTGCTTCACCAGCTCGCCACGCTTGCCCAGACAAAGAGTCATGATAGGGCCGATGTAATCAGTGGTGGTAATCACCGAGGCACGGATATAGGGCTCCTCAATACGGTCTATCATAGTAGGGTCGGGCATGCTGCCGGGGTTATGCACCTCAGTCATATTTCCCTGCTTGTCATAGATATTGTAGGAAACGTTGGGCACGGTGGTGATAACGTTCATGTCAAATTCACGGTCAAGGCGTTCCTGCACAATCTCCATATGGAGCAGCCCAAGGAAACCGCAACGGAAACCAAAGCCCAAAGCCAATGAAGACTCAGGCTGGAAAGTCAGCGAAGCATCATTCAACTGCAGCTTCTCCAAAGAAGAACGCAGGTCCTCGAAATCTTCCGCCTCGATGGGGTACACACCGGCAAAAACCATCGGCTTCACTTCCTCAAAACCGGCGATGGCCACTTCGCAAGGACGGGCAATATGCGTAATCGTATCACCTACTTTCACTTCCTTAGAGGTTTTGATACCCGAGATGATATAGCCCACATCCCCCGTACGCAACTCCGGACGTGGCATCATTTCCATTTTGAGCACTCCGATTTCATCCGCATCATATTCCTTGCCTGTATTGAAGAATTTCACTTTATCCCCTTTACGAATCACACCGTTCACTATCTTGAAATATGCAATGATACCACGGAAAGAATTGAAGACAGAATCGAAAATCAACGCCTGCAACGGAGCTTCCTCGTCACCCTCCGGATGAGGGATACGCTCAATGACCGCAGCCAGAATCTCTTCCACTCCCATGCCTGTTTTGCCGGAAGCACGGATAATCTCATCACGCTTGCAGCCCAACAGTTCAACGATTTCGTCCTCCACTTCCTCGGGCATGGCGCTTGCCATGTCACATTTGTTGATGACGGGGATAATCTCCAAATCATGCTCAATCGCCATATAGAGGTTTGAAATGGTCTGTGCCTGCACTCCTTGCGAAGCATCTACAATAAGCAAGGCTCCTTCACAAGCGGCGATGGAACGTGACACCTCGTACGAGAAGTCCACGTGTCCCGGAGTGTCTATCAAGTTCAGAATATACTTTTCACCTTTATAGGTATACTCCATTTGTATGGCATGGCTCTTGATGGTGATACCTCTTTCCTTCTCAAGGTCCATGTCATCCAGCATCTGTCCGTTAGTTACTTGTATAGTATTGGTAAATTCCAGCAGACGGTCTGCCAAGGTTGATTTACCGTGGTCGATATGGGCTATAATGCAAAAATTTCGTATATTCTTCATTGTCAATAACTATCTATTAATTGGGTGCGCAAAGATAATGAAAACAGAGCAAATAAAAAAAATGCGTTGATAACATATTCATGTACCAACGCATCTTTTTATAACATTCCAATCAATTCCTCGCTTAGTTCAGCTTTACAAACAATTCGCCTTCCACTTCAGAAGTAGAAACCTTGTCTTCTCTTAACAACCAGCCCAATCCCAGGAAGAAGTCCTTGTCGATCAGTTTAGTTGCTTTCTTGATTTGCTTGTGAGTCAAGCCATCTGTGCCATTCAGTGCAGTCCAAATCTGTCCTGCAACATTACCAGCTTTTTCTTTTAACATTTCTATTTGCTTTTAGTTAAACGTTATCCTCATCTCCAAAGATAGAGATGTCGGTGTTTTTATATCGCTGCAAAGATAGGTATATTTATGTTATACAACACATTATTAGGCACTTTTTTTCTTACTAAGGGGTAAAAAAGTTCTTTTTTCTTACTTTGAGGACGTTTTTTCCAGGTATTCGGTCCAAATTTGGGCAGCTACCTCTACCATCCTGGCACACGGGCGTTTAGCATAATACTGCTCGGTACGGGCTTCCGGAACGGACGAACCTTCCGGTTTTCTCAATCCCAACAGTTCAGCACATATCAAAGAGCCGTTTCGTTTCTTGAACTCAGCAGCCAGCTCCTGCACCAACGCATAGTTTGCCGCCTTACCTTCACGATCCTTGCCTTCCACAGCTCCTTTTTCCAATCCGGCCAATAGGAACATGCCGCATGCAGCACCGCATGTCTGCCTCATACGACCTATGCCACCACCAAAAGAGGCGGACATCCGGAAAGCCTGCTCTTCTGTAAAGCCATACATATCTGCAAAAGCTCCCACTACCGACTGCGAGCAGTTATAGCCACTCTTGAAAAGCTCCACAGCTTTTTCTATTCTGTCTTTTGTTTCCATAATCATTATTCTGTAATTTCCAACAACATCGGACAATGGTCCGAATGAACAACGTCACCCAATATTCTCGCCTCCTTCAACATCGGGCGCACCGGTTCATTCACCATGCAATAATCAATGCGCCACCCTTTGTTCTTGGCACGTGAATTAAAGCGATAGCTCCACCACGTATATTCCTGCTTGTCAGGATGAAGCCAACGGAAGGAATCTATGAATCCCGCATTGAGAAAGCGCGTCATCCACTCCCGCTCTTCAGGCAGGAAGCCACTGTTGGTGGCATTCCTGATAGGGTCGTGAATGTCTATTGCCTCATGGCAGATATTATAATCGCCGCAAAGAATGAGTTTAGGACGCGTACGTTCCAGCTCCAATACATATTCCTGGAATTTCTCCAACCAGACCATCTTGAAGGCCTGGCGTTCATCACCGCTGGTACCGGAAGGATGATAAACACTCACAACAGACACATCACCGAAGTCGGCACGGATAAAGCGCCCTTCGTTATCATATTCTTCAATGCCCATGCCGTACTCCACATGGTCCGGTTCTTGCTTGCTCAGAATAGCGACTCCACTATACCCTTTCTTCTGTGCAGAATATAGGTAATGCTTATACCCCAAAGCATCCAGCGCCTCTGCCGGATACTGTTCCGGTTGCAGCTTTGTTTCCTGCAAACAAAGCACATCCGGCTGCTCTTGTGCCAGCCACTCGGGAAAACCTTTTGTCACGGCAGCCCGTAGCCCATTTACGTTATATGTAATAATCTTCATACTTATTTGATTTCTTAGAAATGAATTATTCAAGATGTCAACTCGGATACCAGCAGCATGATATTCAGCACAGTGACCACCGCAGCAATGGCATAAAGTACAAATGTACTCCATTTGCTGTTTACATACTGCCCCATCACTTTGCGCGAAGAAGTCAGTCCTACTTGCAGGAAAACCGTGAACGGCAGCTGGATGCTCAGTATCATCTGTGAAATCAGCAGTCCTTTGAACGGGTCTCCGATAAAGAAAATCAGCAGCAGTGCAATGCCCAGCGACAGAATCACACCCACCTGCGAGTGACTGTCTTTGATATGATAGGATTCTCCGAAAATACCGGCAAAGATAGAACCTGCCGCCATACCGCTGGTTATCGTAGAAGATATACCCGCCATCAGTAATGCCAATGCAAAAACCACGGCAGCACTGTTCCCCAGCAACGGCTCCAGCAAGGATTTGGCCTGCTGCAACTCTTCCACCTGAATACCGCTTTTAAAGAAAGTTGCCGCAGCCAGCAGTATCATGGCACTGTTGATGGCCCATCCCACAATCATAGAGAACAGCGTGTCGAACAATTCATATTTCAACACCTTGCGGATGGACGCATCATCTTTCTTATTATATTCATGGCTCTGTATCACTTCCGAGTGCAGAAACAGATTATGCGGCATCACCACCGCACCGAGCACACTCATGATAATCAGCATACTCCCATGCGGAAACGAAGGTGTCACCCACCCTTGTGCAGCCAGCGGCCAATCTATCTTCACCAGAAACAGCTCATAGATAAAGGAGAGCCCGATGACCGAAACAAAAGCAATGATGGAACGTTCTATCTTCTTGTAGGAATTAGTGAAAAGCATGACGACTACAAATACGGTAGTCAAGATAGAGCCCCATATGATGGGAATGTCAAACAGCATCTGCAAAGCGATGGCACCTCCCAATATCTCTGCCAGCGAAGTCGAGATGGAAGCCAGCACTGCTGTACCCAATATGGGACGCGACACCCAGGAAGGAGTATATTTGGTAGCGGCTTCGGACAAGCACAAGCCGGTTACAATGCCAAGATGCGCCACATTATGCTGCAATACAATCAGCATGATAGTGGATAAAGTCACGACCCACAGCAATGAATAGCCAAATTCAGACCCTGCCGCAAAATTAGATGCCCAGTTCCCCGGGTCAATAAAGCCCACAGTCACCAGCAGTCCGGGACCTATATATTTAAAAACGTCCAGACCGCCCAGATAGCGTTTGTGGTCTCTCCGTTTCAAGTCTTTAAAAATATTCTTCATTGTGTCTGTTCAATTAAGAGCGTAAAAATACTCAAATAATAACAAATACCTCCATGTTAGGTTCAAAAAAAGCCCCTGGCATCTTTCAATGTCAAGGGCTCTCATCCATTCTTTCAGGCAGTAGGCTCAATACCCCATCTCGTGCAATGCCTTGCACAATTGGTCGGGGCAGGAAGTGGAACGTCTTCCGCAGCGAATTCCTTCCAAACGGGCAATCACCGCATCTACCGGCATGCCTTTCACCAAACGTGAAAGTCCTTGCAGGTTTCCATTACATCCACCCCAAAATGCCACTTCTTTCACAATACCATCTTCCACATCCAGTTCGATGTTACTGCTACACGTACCTTGTGTCTTGTATGTATATGTCATTATTCTCCGCCTTCTTCCGGTTTCATGTTAGTATAAACCGTCTGTACATCATCAAACTCTTCGAGACGCTCTATCATCTTGTCGATGGTTTCGCGTTGCTCAGGAGTCACATCCTTCATATCGTTCGGGATATAGGTAAACTCACCGCCGACATCTTCAAAACCGCACTCTTCCAAATGTTTCTGGATAGCTGCATAGCTTTTCGGATCACCATAAATAGTGATAGTACCTTCTTCTTCATCCTCTTCGTAGTCTTCCTCTACGTCATAGTCTATCAAGTCAAGAATAAGTTCCTCCATATCGATACCGTCTTTCTTCTTGAAAGTGAACACGCACTTGTGGTCAAACAAGAAAGCCAGTGAACCCATTGTTCCCAAGTTACCGCCGAACTTGTTGAATACGGAACGCACATCGGCTACTGTACGGGTAGTGTTATCGGTCAGTGTATCCACAAAAACAGCTACACCGTGAGGACCGTATCCTTCATAAGTCATACCCTTATAGTCGCTCTGGTCCTTACCCATCGCATTCTTGATAGCACGTTCAATATTATCCTTCGGCATGTTTTCACGCTTACAAGTAGCGATAACCGAACGCAGTGTCGGGTTGTTTTCCGGCTCCGGACCACCGGCCTTCACCGCAATAGCAATTTGTTTACCCAGTCTTGTAAAGGTCTTTGCCATGTGACCCCATCTTTTCAATTTGGCAGCTTTTCTATATTCAAACGCTCTTCCCATTGGAACTGTATTTTAAATTATGAATTATAAATTCTGAATAATGAATCAACGCAGCTTGGCACCCAACTTGTCCTCCAGGTTCTTCACTAGTTTGGACATAATCTTGTCAATCTGCTTATCGTTCAACGTGGCATTCTCATCCTGCAGCAGGAAGCTCACCGCGTAACTCTTCTTACCGGCTTCCAGATTCTTACCCTCGTAAACGTCGAAGAGAGAAACCTCCTTCAGCAGCTTTTTCTCCGTCTCGTAGGCAATCTTCTCGATTTCCGCAAACTGCACTTTCTTGTCGAGCAGCAACGCCAAGTCGCGTTTCACGGCAGGGAACTTGGAGATTTCCGTATAGCTCACCTTCACATTGCGGATGGCCTTCAACAATTCTTTCCAGTTGAAATCGGCATAGTAAACCTCGTTGTCAATATCGAATGCCTTCAGCAGCTTCTTTGTTACAATACCGAAAGTAGCCAACCGCTTTCCACCCCTTGTCTGTACGGATAAACCGGCAGCATAGATGTCATCAGTCAGATTGCCGACAACCAAATCATGCATGTGCAGCCCCAATCTGGCAAAGACATTCTCAACGTATGCCTTCAGCTCATATACCGAGCTGTTCTCGTCCGGATGAGCCCATGAGTTGGCCACCCTCTTGCCAGTCACCCACAAACCAAGATGATAGTCTTCGGAATAAGCGGCAAGCACTTTCTCCGGATTCTTCTTTTCCTCGTTGAAGTGATAACAATTACCGAATTCAAAGAATTTCAGGTCTGCATTCTTACGGTTGGCGTTGTGCGAGATGCTTTCCAATCCACCGAAAAGCAGTGTCTGACGCATGGCATTCAAGTCTGCACTCAACGGATTCAGCAACATTACCAGATTCTTTGACGGATAAGACTCCAAGTTGTCATAGTAAGCGGCACGGGTCAACGAGTTGTTCAGAATCTCATTGAAACCACAGCCCACCAGCTGCTCGGCAACCAGGTTTTGCAGTTTGTTGGATTTATCATATTCACCCTTGGTAGTCAGACAAGACTTCAAGGTAGTCGGAATCTCCACATTATTATATCCGTAGATACGCAGGATATCCTCTATTACATCGCAATCGCGCTGCACGTCCACACGGTAAGGAGGAACATCCAGTGTAAGCCCTTCGGCTGTCTCGTCTACAATCTTCATTTCCAGACTTGTCACGATGCTCTTGATGGTATCCACCGGAATAACTTTACCAATCAGTGAGTTCACTTTCTCATAGGCAAGTTCCACACGGAAATCCTTGGCAGGAGCGGCGCACACATCTTTTATTTCAGAAGAGATGGTACCTCCGGCAAGTTCCTTTACCATCAAAGCAGCCAGCTTCAGGCAGTAAATAGTGGCATTCGGGTCAATACCTCTTTCAAAACGGAAAGAAGCATCTGTGTTCAATCCATGACGACGGGCTGTCTTGCGTACCCATGTCGGATGGAAGTAGGCACTTTCAAGGAACACATCCTTGGTGGTTTCCGTAGAACCGGAATCCAGACCGCCGAACACACCTGCAATACACATCGCCTCTTCCTCGTTGCAAATCATCAGGTCGCGTTCGTTCAATTTACGCTCCACGCCATCAAGAGTTACAAACGGAGTACCTTCCGGCATGGTCTTTACAATCACCTCACCGCCTTTAATCTTATCTGCATCGAAGCAGTGCAGCGGCTGGCCGAAAGCATGGACGATATAGTTGGTAATATCCACCACATTATTGATAGGACGCAGACCGATAATACGCAACTTGTTCTGCAACCATTCGGGGCTTTCTTTCACTGTAACCCCTTTCACCGTAACGCCGGCATACCGGGGACATGCCTCGCTGTTCTCTACAGTTACTTTAATATCCAAGTCGTGATTTTCTACCGCAAAAGCGTCTACCGAAGGTTTCTTTAAAGTAGCCGGCTTACCGTTCTGTATTAAGTAGGCGTACAAGTCGCGTGCCACCCCATAATGTGAGCACGCATCGGCACGGTTGGGAGTGATGTCCACTTCCAGTACGTAATCGCTCTTGATGTTATAGTAGTCCTTGGCAAGCGTACCCGGAACAGCTGTCTCCGGCAGTACGATGATGCCTGCGTGGTCCGTACCGATACCTATTTCATCTTCAGCACAAATCATGCCGACAGATTCCACGCCACGAAGTTTTGATTTCTTGATGGTAAAGCATTCGTCACCGTCATACAGTTTTGTACCCAACGTGGCTACTACCACTTTCTGTCCGGCAGCTACATTCGGAGCGCCGCATACAATCTGTACGGGTTCACCTTGTCCCAGGTTCACCGTAGTGACGTGCATATGGTCTGAGTTAGGATGAGCTTCGCATGTCAGCACTTCGCCGATGACCAGTCCTTCCAGTCCGCCTTTAATGGTTTGCACCTCTTCCACACTTCCCGTTTCCAGTCCGATGGAGGTCAGTGCCGCAGCAACTTCATCCGGTGTCAAATCGAAATCGACATACTCTTTCAACCAATTATAAGAGATATTCATATCATTATATTTTTATTGTTTCCAAAAGTGACCTGCAAAGGTAATAAGATTTTTTGGTTGGCAGGGAATTATAAATGAAGAAAATAACAAAAAGGCGATGAAGTGCTTTTCCTTCACCGCCTTTCTCCTAATATTACTACACGAATCTACAAATTATACATTCATTGCATTGGCTCCCAAAGCTCCCAATATGGCGGAAGCAACAGCTATCACTACCTTCAAGATCTTGTCCCAAACGTTTTTTTTCATAGTCTTAATCCAATCTTTTAAAATCAGTAAACACTTCTTATCCTAACGGGTTCTCTCCTTGGTTACCGTCCGATCCGCCACCGGAATTGCCACTGTCACCGTCATCATCCTTACTGTCAGTCACCACTCCCGTCCATTTCTCAAACTCCACACCCTGGAGCATGGCACGCGTAGTACCGATGGCAGCCGGGCGCGTGTATTCCGGAGTAAACTGGCAGCGTAGAGCCGTCACCTGATTGGGATTCACATCTTTAGATTCTGTCACTCCCTTACCTCGCGTACGGGCCTTCATGGTGAATGTGCCCAAACCATCCAGACGCACCGTACGGCTGTTCAGCAACTGGCTCCTCATCACCGTCATCAGGTTACGGATCACATTATGTACATCACCCGGAGTCAGGGAAGACTTCTCGGCAATCACCTCAGCCAGCTGTTGCGCATCCACGGCTCTTCCCACTTTCTTCAAACTCAGATGCCAAAGTCTGGCACCCTCTTTCGTCGCCAGAGACGACTGTCTTGCATAATAAAATAAAGGCATACTTTCTTTCTCCTTTTTACATTTTTAATTCAACATGGTTTTTAATCTCGTTTTGTTGATCAACAATGCAAAGGTGAGGATATATTTGCCTGTAAACAAAGAAAACAGCCTCGCTGAAGCTGTTTTCTGAGATAAGTTCATAAAGTATTGATTTACAAGTTATCAGTTCAAGTAAGCCAACTTAATCAAGATATGCTTTCAAGAAAAGATTTAGGAGACGTAATACTTATTTGTGAAAAATAAAAATCCTTTTCATTCCTTGTCACAATAACATCAGCTTGTATATTGGCTGCAGAAAAATATTGCAATGCATCTTCAAAGTCAGTAGCTTGTAACATTAGAGCCGATTCAACATTATCAGCTGTCAAACTAACAACAGAAAAGAATGTCTTCAGTTTATTTAAAGCATTATATAGTGCTATTCCTTTAAATTTCTTTCTAAGAATATATGCAATATTTGCCATAGTCAATGATGACAAAAACAAAGAACATTTCTGCTCTTTTTGACACAACAGAATAGTGGCAGCATCTTGACATCCGTCTCTTTCCAATAACAAGTCTATTAAGACATTTGTATCAATAAAAGCTTTTATCATTTGTTCAATAGATAATTAAGACGTTCATCTTCTGCATCTTCTATCCCCGAAGCTATACCTATTAATTCCTGAATATCCTTGGGCAACACAAAATCATTTTTCTCAGTCTTCACTTTTCCAACATGTACATGCCGCCTACTGCCATTATTTAATAAACTTTCCGACAGTTTATTTATAATGCGCAATTTCATCTCATCACTTAGTGACAATAATTTATCCAAATAATTATCTGACAAATTAATAGAAGTATCCATATTACTTTCTCCTTTCAATGACAAAGATAATATTAATTCCTACAATCATCAAGAAAAGGAAAGCTTATTTCAAATTGATTGATGTAATCCAAAATACCTCTTCATGAAACAGACATAAATAAGACTTAACAAGAGGATGGTACATAGCAGATACCAGTAACCTGAATCCAAACACATTATATATCCTACGATGATGATTGCCTATACTGCCATGTAAATAGAAGAAACCATTACATGAGGAATCTTCAGCTCATTCGCCATAATCTGATAAGATGTTTGCGATGCGGTAGTCCGATATTCTCATGAAGCATCAGGCGGTGAATATTTGGCACGCTTGCAGAAATTGAAGAAGCAGAAAACTAGAACGGAACAGACAACGGTATAGATGAAATCCGCATTGACAAACGTATTGGCAACCGACAGCGTTGTCAAGGGTTAACACTCAATTTAGAGCATATCCTTTTTATAAGGCACCAGAATGGATGCCTCACAAAAAATTGCTATTAAATTCGATTGATTTTTAACTATTGGCATACAGCCAAGTCTATAATGTATAAACAACTTTTGATAACTTTGCAAATAGAAGATAAGACGGTATACTTTTAGATTATTTTTTGGTATACTTTCATGTTATTATTTACACATATTGCAACCTTTGTCTCAAATCATCAATGACCAGTTCTGCAAATGCTCTCTGGTCATCCTTGCTCATGTATGGTGCATACTTCTTGAAAAGCTCAACACGCTTGAACGAATGACGGTTTTGCGTCAAAATCTTCAGCAGACATGTATATTGCTTCTCCTCAACAATCATATCGCACACCAAAGCGCAATCCCCATCCGTGATGTTAGGGATGTCCTCAAACATCTTTACGGCAAACTCATCCCATTCCTCCTTCGGGACAATCACCTTGAGCCGCTCCATACACATCCGCTTGTTGCTCAGGTGCTGACGAAACACTCTACGGTATTCCTCTGCCACACCCTTCATATCTATAATCCTTCCATTCTTCACTTTCTCTGGTAGATTGATGAGATAGAATGTTATGAGCTTCATCAACAATGATATTTAGGTACTTTTGAGCTCTGCCCACTGCTTTATGCTCGTTATATAACTTGTTTGTCAACAACAACGGTATTCTCTTCTTCGTATCTGTATTGACATCAGAAAGATCGATGATAACTATATTGGAATCACCCCAGAAAGACTCAATGTTGTCCGATGAATTAAATACCTTTTCAATATCCTTCTCAGACTGGCGCAATTTATTTATGGCAGGTGCAATATGCTCATTCATTGCACGGTTAGTCAGCATATCATAAATAAGCTGCAGATACATGATGCATATAAAATTCTTAATGAAGTTTCCGGTAAAAGCAAACCTATCAACCTGTTTGTAAATAGCTAACGAATGAATAGCTTGCGGCAGTTCCTGAAAATTCATGAATCTCCCTTGTTGATGACAATAGTAGCATCCCTGGGTATTATGAAATGAGAAGTCTGCATGCAATCCCACATCCATGCCATTAACAATGTTCAAAGGTAGTATAGCCTCGACATAGTCTATCAACTGGTCACCTTTTACCTTATCAGACATTTGCAGTATCTCGATAACCTGACTCTGTAAATATCTTTTGAACTTATCATCATCTTTTGCAATGTTCTCATACAATCGAATACAACGAGACAAGAATGGTCTTTGTGTCTTCTCCGTCGCATTCGAGAATATGCTTAAAAGATTAACATCCAGGAAGTCATTGTCAGCAAGGGGTATCTTATCACAATCGTCCTTGCGAGTCGAAAGTTTATACACTTTCTTCCCTTCAACAATCACTTTATCTCCAGAATATTCACCATTAAAGTCAAAAAACAGAAAGCGAGAATTGTCTTTGAATTTATCATTACCTGCATAATGAGTGAACAACTGTCGGTAAAGTTTGGATAATGTGTAAGACTTACCACTACCCGTATTACCAAATATACCTATGTGACTGGAAAACAATTTACCTACGCCTATAGATACAGGAACGAGTGGGTCATTTGATAGATGACCGATCTGAATCAGTTCATCATTCTTTCCACCAAACGTGTGTATCATTTTGAATTCTTCACTCGTCAACAGGTGGCACTCATTATCTATTAGAGGAAGCTCATTTATGCCTCTGCGGAATCTTAGTCCATCAATAAAACCAATCAACTTAACAATAAGAATACGATTGATTGAATCCTCTGCAGAATGTATTTGGCTTTCATTATTCTTACTCTCTACAATATACTCAGTTTCTACCTTACCAATTATAGGCATGAAGCCCTTTAAGATCTTTACGTAGCTACCGACAGAGACATTTTTTATCAACTGTCCCCGATATATTAAGTGAGAGGCATTCTTGTTTCGGTCCATTCGCACTTTCACCTCCCTTCCATCCACCGAGCATACAACACCGACGCGGAAAACAGAATTATGAATACTTCTTTCTTTGTTTTCCATATAATCAACCATAGATATGCTTCTCAATGTAGTTAAATACATTCGAAATCGTTTTCATGTCAAAATAAGTAATAGTATCAACCAAAACTTTGTATTCATCCTCAGGATTATCTTGCTTAAATTTTGAAGGTGTAAGGATGGTAATATTATTATTCACGCATGCTGGTGTAAGTCCCAATCTTTTCTTGAAGGAATCTTCTTCAACATCATTAAAGGCGAACACTATTATTTGTAAGGTTGGATTGACATCAGCAGCTCTTTTAGTAATTGAGGCAATATGCTCATCGGCAAATGAAAAACCTGCTGCAAACATTAATGCATTCTCTTTCTCCAAAGCATTTGCATACATACGCATAAGTTCGTAGAAATGGAAATCCATTACAGTTTCTTCAAACTTATGCTTTGTAGGATTAACAATAATGAGTGATTTATAATATTTCAAAAAGTCATCATAAATCGTAGTATCTGCAATAGCCAATGCTCGAGCTTCTACAACTAACTCATCATAAGTCTTTTCTTTTTGTGTTCCATCTGGAAGAATATGATGTATATCTATAAACTTATCTGAAGGTATTGCTTTGATGGCTTCTTCAATATACCAATACCATAAAATATTATTCTTGATTCCTGTATTTCCCGTTTGACCCCAATTTATCGAACCATGTACTTTCATCAAATTAAACACAGGAATCTCAGATACATACTGGAAATGAAGGCTTGTTTTATTCACAGACTTCATGAAATTTGATTCATCGTAGAGTTGTTCGACACTGCCTTGGAAACCATCATTCAATTCTATACCCATTCCTGTTGATGAATGCTCAAACATCAAATCAACGTTTGTAGTAAACAGATTCACTTGTTTGTTATGGATTCGCGAATTTCGCTTATTCATAATACCGTTCCACGCAGCCAAAAAGGTTTTGTAGTTATTCTTTGTTTCGGTATAATTGACATCTAAATCACTAATAAGATGATTAGGCTTAATTACGGTCTCATAGAAAGCCTTGTATATGGAGGCTTCTATAACAGCATATTCTGCTTTCTCACTTTTTCTATCATCTGCAAGTTGTGTAAGCCAAGTTTCTATAGAACCAAGTGTTGCCAAGTAAGGACGAGAAGCTCCTGAGCCAATCATAAAATTGATATTGGCTGATTGTATATACTGAATCAGTTCTTTTATTTTCATTGTTTCACATTATTTTTTATTCTGACCGATGTTACGATACTCGTAAAGACCAAATCGTCAGACATTATTCATTTCGGTTTTCTTCCTTCTACCCCCAGTATGCTCGGTTGAACGAGTGGCGAGTAATGATTCAAACATCACACGCTTCTCTTCTTCGAGGGTTCCTTCTTTTATCTTTCGCTTTTGGTATTTTGCCCACGAAAGGAGAGCTCTCGACTCTATTTTATGCTTATCGGGAAGATGCCCATGTTCTTCTATGTACGCTTTCAGCGCCTCATAGTTAGCCATCCATTTATCTTCGTTCTTTGATGCCATATCTAAAATTAGATTTATAGGTTACAATGAAGAAACAGACCATAGTCGGTGCAGGCTTCGTAGGTCTTGATTTCTGTCCATCCTTTGTGGAGGTATTCCTTCACATCCTCGGGCAACTTGCCTTGGGTGAGGAGCCGGTTGAAATAATCGACCAGACTTTGTATGGTGTATTCAGGGGCATACAGGTCATCGAAGTAGTTATAATGCTCGTCTTCGATGAAATGCTTGCACATGGACTTGGTCAGTTGTAAGAAACAGGTGGCGGCAGTCATATAATCACCTTTGTCTGCAAGGGCTCTTATCCTATCACATTCAGAACCTACCTGAATATCGATTATAGCAAACTCCCATGAGACATGACGTCTGTTGAATATCATGGTCTCATAGTCTGGATTCAGCGGTATTAGCGACTTCGCTTCTCTCTCCTCTGCCAATCGGACACGTTCTTCAAACTCCCTGCGTCTTTGCTCCTGGCGTAACTGATATGCTTCATCATCACTCATTTCACGAGTCACTTGCACAGGTTCACCAACAAAAGGCTCAGAAATCATCATCTGAATGAGCGTTTTCTGCAATCCTTTGAACTCCCCATATTGTTTCGACTGCTCAAAGATGAAATTATTCACATACAAGCGCTTCTCCTCGTTGTTCCATGCTTTAACAGCAGTAACCAATGCGGAGAAACTCCCCACAATCATCTTCTTAATCCTGACCTTATACTCCTGGATATACCCTTGCAGATCATCCCGATTCAAGAATAGCGGAATATGACGGCAAAGCTCTATGGCAATCGCATAGGCAGCATCCGGTCTGCCCATCTCTATAATCTGAGGTACCGACTTATCCAGCCATCGGTTCAACAGCCGGAACTGATATAGGAAATCATCCGAGTCAATAGGGCTATACGCCACCTCCTGGTCAAAGAATACAGCATACTCCTTCTCATAATCCACAGTCAATCCTTTCGGGATAAAGGTAATCTTGGGACGAGACATTACCTTACGCCTCTTATAATCCTCACGCTCCTTTTCTTTACGAAGTTCGAACCTCAATGCCCTTTCGCGATCCTTCCGTACCTTTTCCACCGCAGCCTTGAATTCCAGAGTCTCAATAGCGTCAGGAGTGAGTAATTCCCCAATCATCTTGGTGAGGTACTCCGCCCATACAGGTTCATCCTCCTTAGCAATTACAAGATTCCTGTCAAAAGATGGCGCATAACATCGGGAGCACCTCCCGTCATTGAACCAAATATCTATCTTCATGGAATTTTAAGATTATATTGTTTCGAACTGTATGCAATAACCTTCGTTATACCCCCATCTTCGCAACTTGTGGTGAGTCACATCGAAGCCATACACTTCTCTACCTCCTCTAATGGAACATTGAGCATACGAGAGACGTAGAGTGGTGAGATGGCATCCATGCTACCAGATTGGCGCTCCATGCCGATGAGGTAGGTGATCTGACTTTTCAGGTCACCAAGGCATGATTCGGGAGTTGATGTCTGTGATGGAGACTGAGCAATCTTGGCTTTGTACTCTTCTAAAGTTTCGGAGCCATCCTCACCGTACTTGCCATCCTTCGCCTCATAGATTACAGATGGTTCGAGTAATTCGACAGTATGCCATGCACCAGCAGGAACTACACAGCCGAAATTACCTGTTGAAGGATCAAGGTGGATGCGCTCTGTCTCATTGCCTTCGGCATCATAGAGAACTTCCACTAATTTGCCGCAAATGAGAAGGACATTCTCATTGCTTAATGGGTGTCTATGAATAGGTACAATAGTCCCCGGCAATAAGGCATTAAGCATTCTCTGGCTTCCATCGTTCGGAGAGGTGCGTAGGTCATAGTTCATGCGCTTGCGCTCAGAAACAACTGCCTTGTCGAATAGTTCTGAAATGAGAGTCTTATCTATTTTTATCATAGTCATCATCAATATTATTTGTTCAACGATGCAAGATACTCCTCATGCATCCAATAATACCTCCTCATAAACGCCACATACGCCACCGCCAGCACCACAGCAGCACCAATCAGATACACCCAGTGCGCCAGCACAATGTCATCGTTATCGTTATGGTTATCGTGCATGACCCAAGTCATGCCAATGAACCCCAACGACACCACTAGCTGCAACGCCATATACAGCAGACTCACCTTGACATGCCCAATCTTCAGCTCATTGGCCATCAGCTGATAGGCGTGCTTACGGTGTGCCTCACCCAGATTCTCGTGCAGCATGATGCGGTGGCAGATAGTCAGCACACCATCCACACCATAGACGAGAAGGAAAATAAGATACGTCATGTCACCGGTCGAGATGATTACCTTGCCAATAAAGAAAAGCATGATGAATGCAATTCCTATCGACCCCACATCGCCCGCAAAGCACTTCGCCTTGCCCTTTGGCCTGAAATTAAAGATGCAAAACACCACCACCGACAGTATCGCCACCACCACCAGCGACTGGTCAAAGAATACCCCATTCGTGCAATTCGTGAGATCCGTGTTCAAAAGCATTAGTGGCACAAGCACAGCTAAAGCGTATCCTGCCGTGATGCCATTGATCCCGTCCATAAAGTTGATTACATTCGTAGCACCAACATACACAATAAGCGCCAACAGGATCAGAATCGCGCCCATCAGCACGCCATTCACCTCGAACCATTCGCAAGAAAGCATCCCTAACTGATAGAAAGCCAATCCTGCAGCCGTAAATTGCGCCACCAGCCTTACACTATCTGGCAATGAGCGAATATCATCTATAAAAGACACTCCTGCCACCAGCGTTATAGCCATTAGAAACCAAGGATATTGGAAACCGAATGCTATTGCCCATACCCACGCACCAATCAGGAAAATGATGCCTCCTCCTCGAAGTACAATCGTCGAGTGACTCGACCTCTCGTTCGGCTTATCGATGATATTAAACTTGTCAGCAATTTTAAAGTAAACAAGTTCCAACGTCAGAAGAACGACGAAAATAATACTATAGATTGTAAGTGTACCCATATTTCATTAGCGGTTTAAGGACTCCGCAACCCTCTTCAGACTCTCCTCAAATGACACCTTCTGATATTCAAAGTCATACTTCGACATCTCTGGATCATAATAGTACGTTGCGAACATCTTGTTGATTGGCTGCAACACGTACGAACCCAACCACACGAACGGATTCAGCATCTTCGTAATACACACCTTGTGACGTGCAGCCTTCGCAAAGAAACGGATAATCTCAACCGTATCAGCCAGCTCACGGTTCTGCGGGTAGAACGTACCCTCCAGCTCGCGGTCAACACACTGCTTCACAAACTCTGCCAGATTGTCGATATACAGCATCGAACGCTTGTTGTGCCACTCCGGGAACACAGGCACCTTCTTTGCCAACTTAGCCAGACGCGGGAAGTTACCCTTCGCATTCGGACCATAGATCATACACGGGCGAAGGATGCACACCTTGAATTTATCATCAGCCAAAGGTTTAATACCATTCTCCGCCTGCAACTTCGAGTCACCATAAAAACCATTCGGGTTCTCCTTTGTATTACTTGTCAGTACCTCCGTCTTCAGGCTCTGGCTCTCATGAAACACAATCTGGCTCGACATAAATATGAACTGCTTCACACCCGCAGCCTTCGCCGCCTGCGCCACCTCAATCGTCAGGTCACGGTTCACCTTATAGTACAGCGCCTCCATCTTCGGGTCAGCATTCACGTGCGCAATACCCGCCACATGATACACCACGTCATACAGGCTCATGTCCACGTCCTTCCAGTAAGCAGCCTGCTTTCCTTGAACTTGTCCTGAGCTTGTCGAAGGGCCCATGGTGTCCACCGCATCAATCTGATAGGCACCCGGAGCCGTTTCCATCATATATCTGCGCACGCTCTCACCCACGTAAGAGCCCGCGCCCGTAATCAATATCTTTTTCATTGTTTCCTTGTTTTGAATTATTATCTCTAAGCACTATGCTCTAAGCTAAATACTCTAATCTCTCAGCCAAAATCTTTTAACCAGCCAAAGGCGATTACCCATTAACCCTTTATAATATTCTCCTCCCCGTGAGCCTCCTTGTTCACCCTTCTTCTCTCCGAGTCGAACAGCCAGCCCCATTTGTTGAAGTATTTCATCGCGCTCTGAATGCTGATCTTCAGCAGCGTCTTGTTTGTGCGATGCTCAGCCGCATGATTATGCACGATGGTCACTTCCGGATAATAAACCGTCTTAGCCACCGCATGGATGCGGCGCATCAGGTCAAAGTCCTCAAAGTACATAAAGAAGCGGTCATCAAAAATGCCCACCTCTATCAGCACATCAGTCCGCAGAAACATGAAACAGCCCGAAAGCAGCGGACAGTTCCTCGCATGCTCATAGTCCGTAAAACGCATCTCATACTCCGCATTCCTTTTCTCCACCATCTTTGCAGGCAGCAATCGTCTGCCGAAGATGTCGAGCGGCGTTGGCAGTAGCTTGCACAGCATCTGCAGGCTGCCGTCCGGATACGTCACCTTAGGCAGTAGCTGACCGATATCACTGTGCTTATCCATATAGTCCGCCAAAGCCTTGATCACCCCAGGTTCAAAGATGATATCCGCATTCAGCACGATGTGGTATTTTGAGCCCGCGGCAATAGCCTTCTCTATTCCGATGTTATTGCCCGCACCATAGCCAATGTTTCCCTGGCCGAAAGTATAGACAATCTTCTGGCTGTCAAATGCCAAGACCTCATTCTTAAGAGCGTCAGTTGGCGAATTGTCTATTACATATACCACATCGATACAACTCTCAATGGCACACCTCAAGACGGTCTTCAAATCTGTCAGTTTTGTCTTAAACAAAACAATCGACGATGTAATCATATTTCAATATTTTTTATTTACAATCCTTAAAATGGTGCTTGCGCCACCACCAATGCCACGTCTTCCACACAGGTGTACACAGCACCTCACCCGGGAACAAATCTACAAATCTGACAATCCTCCACAGGTTTCTGCTACCTCTTACAAAGGCATTCTCGCTAAAGCCACGCTTATTCTCATTGTAGGCACCGAAGTTGCCGCCACGCATCATTTCATTCAGTAGGAAACTACCATACCTCTCGTTCACCTCCCATACCTGAACATCCTGCTTGCCGAACACCTGATTCAATACCCAAACCACGCCACCGGCAAATTCAGTCAATCCCAAATCCGCAATCGCAGATTTCGCATTGGCCATCATATTGAATTTCTTCACATGATCAGCCTCTGTCTCAAGCGCTTGCAGTATGAAGTAGTAATCCATCAACTGGCGCAGACCCACACCCTCGTCAAGTGTGTGTCTGAACAAATGGATAAGGCTATACACCAAGTTGAACTCCAAGGTAGGCACAAGGATCTCCAAACCCTCATTTCTCAGCTCCAAACTCTTGGTTGGTGAGCCTGTCGAACCCACAGCTTGAAGCTTTAATTTCTCAAAAGCCTTATTTTCTTCAACCCATCGTGTAAACTTCTTTTGGGTCACAAGGTTATAGAACCATGACGGCACAAAGTGAATCTCCACCTCAGTATCCTCAAAGAATTTAGCCTCTGCATGCTTTATGTTCACGTTCTTGACCTCAATACCTGCTGCCCTCAACGTCTGTATTGCAGAATCAATTGTTCCGTCCACCCAGACATCAATATCACCCGACTGACGCAAAGCCGACAAATCTCTAAGCTTTAAGCTCTCATCTTTAATCCTATACAGCGTAGCGACCCCCTGTCCTTTCAGCACACACGAGCGCAGCCTACAAGCCGAGAGTCTCGTCTGCACCTCCACGCACTGCCTATTCACCACCTCATTTCTCTGCTGAATTTTAGCCGCCATGCCCATCCATTGTAGGTATAACATCTCTGGAGGGCATTGCTGCTGCATCTGCAATTTTTGAACACCAGCAAAGCAAACGCCCACCAGGCTCTGCTTCTTTGCCATCGCATACAGATCGCCCCACTCAACTGCCGAAGGTGTCCGAGACAGGCATACCTGATTGCCGATGGCAACGCGTATTAAGTCAAAAAATAAATTGTTTATATCTGTCATTTTAATTTCTTTCTATCATATCTTTGATTAGTTTGTAGAAACATTGATTTTTTATTTGACTTACGTTAAAAATGTCATCATATATTTGAGACTTGGTATACTTACCTTCGTTTTCAGTATCAAAATTAGCAGATAAAATTCTGCTTATTTCACTTATTTTCCCATCAGCATATCTTTCCTTTAAGTCAAGAATACGCAATGCTATCTGTTTATGGAAATTATATCTGTCACGTAAGCGAAATAAGTCTATACTCTTGTCATATACACGTTCTCGACTCGTGTCAAACTCGATTCTATAAGCTGCATTTGCCTTCCTTGTATCAAAAAAAGTAGTACATGAACCATCAGTTACAAGTTTCAGATCGACGTCTCTATCAAAGGAGTAATCAACATCCGTTGGACTGAGCTTTATCCAATCCTGCTTCGTGGTGCCCAAAGTATGTGCACCTTTCAACTTTTCATTACAAACCTGACAGCTCGGCACGAAATTAAAAAGCGACAACGCTACCAGAGGACATTTACTTTTGGGCAATACATGGTCCAGATCAAAGTGATTTGCTTCTACATTTATCGTCAAACATTTGTATGTACCTATCCTATGGCTAAGATATCTCTTCGAGTCAAATGCAGCTTCGCTCGTAAACAGCGAGGTTTTCCTATCCTCAAGAATACGCTGAAGGTTTAGTTCTGATAATTTATTCTTGTCAAACTTCAATCTCCATTCGCCTTCCGTTGCATGGTTTATAAATTCCAGAACGCTTCCATACGTATTATGCCACCCATAACTGTTAATGTAAGCCGTATTGCAATAATGACATGTCTTCAAATTGAATCCATTCTGTGGATCCATAAAGAAAGCAGCCAGTTTATCGTGATAGTAAGTGTAATCAAATGCGTCTGATAACATATCTATCTTATCTTGACTTACATTTGCAGCCACAAAGGTCTCAAATGCGTCTGCCAGAAACCTGAAGTCACCAAGAATGTATTCCTCAACATTGTGTGTCAAGTATTGACCAAGGTTTTTATTCTGAATTTCTGCCTCAATTGCATCAATGTCAAACAAAGCCAGATATCGATTTTTTAGTGTGTCGATATCTTTCGTATATGTCATCTTGATCATTTCTTTTTTCCTTTATGTAACTTAGCCTCCAATCCTCGTATTCGTTCATTCAGGGCTGCAATCTCCTCCTCTATTGAAGCATTCACATCAAACTCGCGTTCCAATTCTTCTAATGTGCCATTAATATACTTTGACAGGAATTCATCATCAATATGTCTGGCAACATACCTGTACTTCTGCCTGTTTGTTGTAAATTTATTCTTCCTGTATTCGTATTTCTCTTGGTTTTGTTTTGAGTTATAAAGCGACACGATTTCCTCAATTGCGATTCGTCCTATCTCACCTATCGAATAGTCCATAAAGAAGCTGCTGCTCAGCATTTCGTGAATGTTAGAGCAGAAGGTCTCCTTTATGTCTGACTTATTACTGTCACCCAGGAACAGAATATTCGTCTTCGGTAGGTCTGACAATACGAAAGGTGAGTGTGTCACCATCATTATGTTTATACCTGTAATATTCTTGAAATGTGCATTTTGCAACGATGCAAGGAGGAGATCCAGGTATCGTCTCTGAAGATCAGGATGAAAATATAATTCAACTTCATCAAATATGGCAAAGACGTTATGATACCTGACTCTTCTTCCTGGTTTTGAATCTTTGCATTCGTGCACCGAGTCTATATTTACAAGATGGTACATAAAGTTACTGATAGAGTATGCTACCTGACGCTCACCAGAGCTTAGTCCCTCAAACAGGAACTCGTCAGAAATCAGATGGTTATCATTGATCTTCTCCTTTTCCATCATCACAAATGAAAACCTAAAAATCGGAGGTGGCAACAGATCTTGAGTTGTCAAGGTGATGGTTTTCTTTTCATCGGCATGAAAATCGAAGGGGTCACCATACATGAAAGGCAGCTTGTCCGCTCTTTTCATCACACGATACATCTCACCTTCAATATGGTTCATGTAATAGGTATAATCGGATTTGCCATAAATACCATATTTCAGGTATGCCAGTGTTCTACGCAGCTTTACGGTGATATGACTCTCGTCCATAAAGAGGGGAAACAACTTACACTCCAACCGCCATCGATTATATCTCTTATTCTGCAACTCTGCAATGACACTGCAATGCGTATCGTATGTAGAGCATATCTTCAATGTCTTATATACTACGTAGTTCCACGCTTTCCGTACATTTGCATCATATTTCTTAGGGCGCGGTATTTTCCATGCAGAACGCCAGAAGCTGCATATTTCATCCTTGATGACCTTAAATTTTGCTTTGAAATCAGACTCCTTATATCCGAGATTCTTCAGAATATAGGTGTTGGTGTACTCCGTATTTTTCGATTCTAACTTTATGCCTATAATGACTTTATTCTTGTTGATAGTGCGTAAAGGATACGAAATCACACCATCAGGTCCGACAACTCTATACATCAGTAATGACAATTGACGTTCTTTGGCGAGTTTGTTCTCTTTCGGAACATTAATCAGACCTCCCTCACGCATTGGATTCAATACAATAGGCACCATATACCCATCATTCTTGTGAAAAAGCCCCTTCAGCCAGACATTATCCTCTTTGTCTACCTTTTCATTAAAGTCAGCCTTATTCCACCTATTTTGAAGAGTCCGTTCATTATAGTAATCATGGAAATTGAACGAATACATAGAGTAGTTATATACCACTGTGTAGAACAGCTTTTCCAACTTGATTATATTCGGTTTCTTATAACCAATCGGCTCCGAATATACAACCTTCTCGTTTTCGGTAAGGATTTCCCTTTTATGAATATCAAGCAGGAGCAGTTTCCCATCTGCACTGTCAAATCGTCCAATTTTCACCGATCTGCCAGCCACTTCAATCAAATAGTAACAACCATCTACAAAACACAACAAACATCCATATACGTCATCTATAAAAAACAGATGCTCAGATGTATCATTGTTGTACTCCTCTCCGAAAGCAGCAGCAGACACGTTGTTCATGATGCGGATAATCATATCGACAAGCGAGCTCTTACCACTTCCATTCTCACCGACGACTGCGCTTATCGAGACTGTTGTCTTCTCTGAAATGTGGAAAAGAAGAGCATCGTCATCAATATGGTCATCTATACTCAGGAATATACTATTATCTTTCTCCTCAACCACATAACCATCATAAAAGTAAAGCCAGCCTTTCCCTAACATCTTTTTCTGCCTACTGCTTATCGACAGATACTGCGGACTATCGACAACAATCCCATCTGGTATCAACGATCTATAAGCAATAATTCTAAAACGGTTTTCCATATACGTTGTCGTGCTTTTACGAGATTAGAAAAAAGATATAATATAAAAATCAAATCAAAAAGAATGATTCGTGTGTATTAGCGCCTATAGTGTCTTTTAAACAATGGTTCTGTTAATTCTTCTGATTCATAGTCTATGTTTTTGGTAGCACAATGACCGTCTGTACACGTGTTTGCATCATCGTTTTCCCAATACATCCAATGAGTCTGTCCACATACAGGGCATTCAAATATATAAGGACGTTCCTCACAGCATTGGCAAAGACCAGGCATATTATGACCATTGCCTGGCACATGAATATTCAGCCTATCGTAAAGGACCGAGTTCTTCTTTCCACACTGACGGCAGTCTGTTCTACCCATAGTACCAAAGTCGTTGTTGAAGTTACACATGTAACAGAAGTCCTTATCAATATCATAGGTATATCCATCACAATCAAGACAAAGACCGACATTCGCAGCACGAATAGACACCAACTTCTCTATTGCCTCCTTATAGCCTGGATCACGCATCAAACGGTTGCAGAAATCAGAACCAAACATCTCCTCAAGTTGCTCATAAGGTCTTGTTTCTGAATCGCCATCACACAGCATGAATAGAACAATACGAACTACATAGTACAGCAGATCATTCTTAAGTTTTCACATGCGCCTGCTTATCCTTTTATTCAAACTCAGGATACAAATTCATATCGATGCTAAACGGACTATCAAAATCCTTCAGCAGCTCATGCTTCATATCCTTCTCGCTCAAGAGCGCATTCTCTGTAGGAATCATCCAATCAATGCCAAGAGAGTCATCCTTAATGCTGATGCCACCATCTGCCTGAGGGGCATAGAATTTCCACGACAATTACTTACTGATGCCATTCCTTGATTCTCTGTTCATCTGAGAGTTGACAAATAAGTAGGGTCCCGTTATGTTCGCTTACTATGCAGTTCTTCAGTCCTTGAATGACGACTTGCTTGCCGTTAGGCATCTTAATCATATTGCCCTCTGCCTCAACGAGCTTCACGGAATCGCCAATGACTGCATTGTTGTTCTCGTCATGTTCGGTCAATGTATGCAAGCTGCCCCATGTGCCGAGGTCGCTCCAACCGAATTCTGAAGGTAGGACATACGCTATCCGCGTCTTTTCCATGACGGCATAGTCGATGGAAATCTTCTCGCAAGATGGGAAGAGGTGGTTGACAACTTCCTGCTCATGCTCTGTAAAGAATGAATCTGCCAACTGATCCATCACACCAGCAATCTGTGGAGCATGTGCACGAAGTTCTGATACTATGGTGTTGACACTCCAAAGGAACATACCAGAGTTCCATGTGAAGCCGCCTTTCTGCAAGTATTCAATAGCTGTTGGAAGATCGGGCTTTTCGCGGAATGCTGCCAATTTATAGATTCCGCTATCTATTTCTTCACTTTGCTCGATGTAGCCATAACCAGTCTCCGGACGTGTTGGCGTCATGCCAAGGGTGAGGATGCTATTACCAACTGATACGAAATCAAGTCCCTTGCGGATGGTTTCCTGGAATGCAGACACATTGAGCACAAGATGGTCGGATGGCGCTACAACAATGAGGGCATCAGGATCCTCCATCTGTATTTTCCAGCTGACGTAAGCAATGCATGGAGCTGTATTACGCATGCAGGGTTCGAGGAGGATATGCTGAGGGTTGATGCCATGGAGCTGCTCCTCGACAAGAGCTTTGTAGTTGGCGGATGTGACTACCCAAACGTGATCAATGTCTATGATGGGTTCGGCATGCTCACCACATGCGCCAAAGCGATCGAAGGTCTGCTGTATCATTGTGCGACCACAACCAGTTATGTCAATAAACTGCTTAGGGTGTTGTGGTGTTGACATAGGCCAGAAGCGGCTACCAATGCCGCCCGCCATTATTACGAGATGTTTTGCCATATTAATTTCTATAATGTCGGAAACCTGTTATAAGGTTCTGAATGAATGATTTCTTTTGATTATCAATATAAGCCTCCAAGAGTTTTACACTACCATCTTGTGGTATGATGTCATAGTCAGCAATAACAGCAGGTATCAAGCAACTGTTACCAGCGGTAAGAGGTACATCGGCTTTGGTGGAGCGTGCGCGAAGTGTACATTTGCCGCTGATACACATTACGATAATGAAGGAATCATACTTGATAAGATCGCGATGACAAGGACTATCTGCATCAATGATGCGCACCGAGAAATATGGAGTGTCAAGACACTTATTGACAGCGTTTTCATTCTCTGCATAGTCGGTACGGTATTCATCCTGCACGCTGAAGTCAAGTGCTTGGGCAGCCAATTCAGTATGCAGTTCGCGAGGCTTACCATCCATACCAGGGCGATAGTAGTCAAAGATGCGATAGGTGACATCAGAAGACTGCTGGATCTCGGCCAACAGGATCCCAGAGCAAATGGCATGCACTCGGCCAGCAGGGAGATAAAACACATCCCTGGGATGCACCTCATGCTTTGCAAGCGCATCAGTTATTGCGCCATCTTCTACCTTGCGTTTATACTCGTCAGGCGTGAGTTGCTTTTTGAAACCGGCATAGAGACAGGCTCCAGGTTGGGCATCTATCACATACCACATTTCACTTTTGCCAAGTTTATTGTGCTCACGTCTTGCCATAGCGTCATCAGGATGCACCTGAATACTGAGGTCGTTGTTGGCATCGATGAACTTTGCAAGCAGTGGCAGCTGGTTGCCATACTTACTAGCAACACTCTTACCCAGAATCTCTTTAGGTCGGCGAGCAATGACATCATCCAGCTTATAACCAACCCATGTACCATTAGCAACGATAGACGGAGAGGATGGTACGGCTGAAACCTCCCAACTCTCACCTACATGCTTGCGAGGTGGCAGGCACTTCCATGCAGTCAGTTTATCACCACCCCACACTACCGGATGCATATTGGGTTCGAAGAGCATGGGATAAAGTTTCTCTCGCATTGCCTCAATCACGCAACCGGTGGTCATGATCTTACAATCCGTGAGGGCATGAATCTCATGGGTAGTACCGGCATTCACATATATGAAATCTCCTGCCTTACACATTGATGTCTCACCATCGAGCGTCACCTCTATCTCTCCCTCCTGAACATAGTATGCCTCCTGCATATCAGGATGGACATGCAGCACATCGACCTCACCCTTGCGGAGAGACATGACGGCTATCTGCGTAATACTGCATCCACTCTCGTCCGCATTGACAAGCACTCGCTTAGTTCCGACTTGCCTGGAGGTTGGTATTTCATCGATATTGTTAACGCTTCGAATCATTGCTAAAAAATAGTGTGAAATATTATGAGAATATCTGTACTCAAATTAGCAGATTATTTAAATTCAGGATACAAATCCACATCAATGCTAAACGGACCATCAAAATCCTTCAGCAACTCATGCTTCGTGTCCTTCTCACTCAGGAGTGCATTCTCTCGGTATCTTCCAATCAATGCCGAGTGAGTCATCCTTGATAGTGATACCACCATCTGCGTTGTGTATAACGATAGGACATAAAAGTTATTAGCACATATCACCATTGATATATTTCAAAACATTTTTATCATTATAGCACTTACAGAAATTAGCCTTAAATGAAAGCCTTGTATCTAAAGGTAAATCTATTCTATTTATTAATGTTGCATACTCTTCAGCCGTATGTGCCAAAATCAGAAAATCCGAAAATTCTGAAGGTATGCCTTCAAATGCAACCTCTGATCCAATGATAGGTGTACCACAAGCCAATGCTTCTACACACTTAACCTTAACACCAGCACCTTTTGTTAATGGTGCAATTTCGGCTTTTGCATTAGCAATGATATCGTATGGATTATCCATGAAACCAATATATTCAAACAATGGGGATGCCTCTATTCTTGATATCAAATTAGCAGGCATCTTTCCACCGCCGACTATTTTTATTAAAGTACCAGGTTTAAGTTTATCTGCCACATTGTCTATCAACCATTCCAAAGCGCCATAATTCTCGTATCTCCCCCATGAGCCAAACATAACGAAATAATCGCCACAGTTATCAGGTGTTGCTTTTTGGACCAAATCATTTAAGAAAAAGGTTGTAGACAAACATTTCACGCCATACCATTCTTCATAAAGTTTACAATCCTTTTCGCTAAAAGTAAAAATCGCATTTGCAGACTTCAGCATTATGCGTTCTGACCATTTAGCCCAAAGATATAAATACCTTCTTGCACGAAAATACTTTTGACCGATAACATCATGTGCCATTAGCAATTTATTGGGATGTGCCAGATATCTCGCATATGCAAAAGTCTGCCCAAAGTCAAAATAGACGATATCATACCCATTTCTATCTATTAACTGTTGTAGTTCCATTTTGATATTCCACCTAAATCTGGCTGAAAATAATGGGAATAACCATGGAATACTTAGTAAACTAAAAAGTTTATCAAACTTCTTAATTGTGTATTCTTTTACTATTTTGATATTACTGTTCGTATGTACGTAATGTCCACTATTGTTATATCTAAAATATACCAAATCAATAATAGAAAATTTGGTTAATTCAGATAATAGGCACTTGGTATATGACGTTCCACCTCCACCATGATCGTCAGGGACAAAAGGCGTTATAAATAAAATTTTCTTCATAATATACTTTGAAAGAAATGTAGTCGCATTGCTATACCTTGTTGATTCTTAAAAGACTATCCAATCTACAAGTTCCAGCATCAAGCGAATAATAACTTTGATAAAGATTTAAAATATCCTGCTTTTTATACCTGCTTGTGCAAAGTGCTTTAACTCCAGACTTAAATGATTTATGGTCATGATATGAGTAAACAACACCCAAACTTATCATATATTCATAGCCTCTTGACGAGATTGCATGAGTAAGCACTGGAAGTCCACTCTTAAGTCCGTCCATATTTCGAAGTTTTAGCCCTCCACCTCTGTCGGTTGGACATATATAGTAATCGGCAGAATCCAAAATGGGTTGCATGTCAACTGGCGATGCAATTACTTTTATATCATAGACCTCAGCCAGATTGCAAAGACTTACAGATGGGTCACGGCCAGCGATAGTCAGCTCTGCTAGTGGATCTTCCTCCTTCAATAAAGGATAGTATTCTCGAATCCACGGAATCAGAGACTCTTCTGTCTGTTTTGATCCAAGCCATCCGGTAATCACATATTTGTGGCCACGTGGCGTGGCATCATAAAATAGTTCAGTAAAGGGCTTAAATTCAAACACACCCAGCACATCGAACTTGCCGTATCCATAATGTTTCTGCAGCAAGTTAATATCTTCACGCGTGAGTGTTAAATTCAAGTCACTATTACGAACAGCCATACCTTCGTAAATATAAGTCCAAAAAAGACTTGGCAGGAGCGTGAGCTTACTACAATCGCCACGGAGGTATTCAATCTGATAGTTGTGATGTATGGTTATTGTCTTCACACCCAAAGCCTTGAACTTATTGATAAGACCAGAGCTAACATCACTATTATTGAAAACAACAGTATCGAAACTCAATGGGTCAATCAGCTTGAAGATCCTCTTTTGAAAGCGATTGACGGTACCCAGACACAAATCCATAAACTTATGTGCCTTGGATCTGCCATCCCAAACTGGGATCATCGTAATTTTGTCTTCAAGAATATCCTGAGCCTCCAAACCCTCCTTCATGGCATATACCAGCGTCATAGACTCAGACAGCAAAGCAAATGCATTAATGTAGGCCTTGGTAGCATAGATACCTCCACTATTACCTCTTAGGTATGAATTAGTTATAAATAATGTTTTCATCATTTGTGATTTTTGCAGGCATTTTTTGATTGTTTAAACCAAATGTAAAGAAGGATAAGTACAAACGGCAACACTTTCATACATGTAGCATAAAAGCTCTGTGTACCTCCACGAATTGCCTGAAATGGAATGTTTATAATATAGTATATACACAAGAATGAAAATACAGGACTTTGCCGTAATGTGTTGATCAAATAGTTAATCATACAAGCGAATATTACAGCATGTAACGGATATAAATATAGTCCGAACAAATACACGCCCTCAATAGCCAATCCTGGAAGGGACACAAAAAACGATGCGTCATTTACATCCAATCCCAATATATCATAAGTATATAGAACATTTATGGAATCAGACAATACTCCGGGTTTCATAAACCCTGGAAGTGGTAATGTCACAAGCCAAATGAGAAATTGCCATATACCAACTCTCGGAGTTTCAGAAACTCGAAGGACAGTGTCAAAATTATATGAAAAAGATAATTCTATCTCAACAATTTTCTCAATAGCTGTTGATAAACTTACTGCCTCAAAAGCACCTCCAGATCGTGCATACATGTATGACACGAAAAATATCAACAAGAAGGAAACACTTCCTAAAGCAGATATAATCAGCAGCTTCCTTATCTTAGGATAGTTTAAGTAGAAGAGGAAGAACACGACAACCAATAGTCTTAATATCGCACCTCTTGACAAATAGGATGATGACGCATAAGACAAATATGTAGAAAACAATAATAATTTAATCAGCTTGGAAGGATTCTTTACATACTTAGATAGAAAGATATAAAATACAAGACCCAATATCTGCCCGAAAGTATCAAACATAGAATGTTCGAGGCTTGACTCCAGAGCAGCATCAACATCAGGATGACCTAATGATATCAGATTTCCAAGTTTGTTGGTTGGATAAACCAGTTGAAAAAATTGGTATATAAAATAAAACTTTATAAATCCATCGGCTTTTTTATTAATGAAATTTTCAAAACTGGGTGATGCCAAACTACTTAGTTTAAAGCTTTTGTTTCTTGTTAAATATAAGGTTCCAGAAAATGCTATTGTATAGATGACATAATATACGATGTAATTATTGTCAGAAAATAAATAGCTTGTTGCACCACATATCAAATAATAGAAGAATACGCAAAAAAGATAGAAATACTTTTTAATCTCATCCTTCTCGTTCTTTATCCAAAAGAATGACAATAATGTCACCAATGTACAGATAAGACAATAATGCAGATTGAAGTTTAACATTCTATACTATTTCTAAAAACGGATAACCATGATTTTGAAAAATCATCATAATTGATTCGTAGTCGTTTAAGAGACTCGAAGGATTTTTCAGACTGTTTATTTGCAAGTTCCGCATCGTTTATATATCTCAAGAATACTTCTTTTATAGACTCTGGCGTCTTATCTTTGCAAATAAATCCGTCAATCCCTTCCTCAATGAGTTCAGGCATGCCTCCAGAAGGGAACACAACAACGGGGGTATGGTTTTGCTTTGCCTCAACTATCACATTCCCCAATGCCTCTGGCCAGATTGTTGGCACACATAAAATATCTATACTGTTAAAGAAAGGCGTTATTTCAGAAATCTCCTCCAAGAAATGTATGCAACCCTTTTTAGGGCTTAATTCAATTCGTTTCTTCAACGATCTTGAATAGTCTTCAAAAACATGCGTACTGCCAGCTAATGATAGTTCAATATTATAGCCTTCCTCTGCCATCTGTAAAACAGCCTCCACTAATACGTGTACGCCCTTTAATTCTACAATTTGACCTAAATAACCGACCTTCAAGTTTTTAGAAGACACCTTGGGGTGAATAGTAACTTTCTCGTTTCGACTCGGGGGAAAATTGTAAATCACCCTATCCAAATCGGATCTACGACCATATTTACCTATTTCAGATTTTATAAAATTTGAAATTGATACTACAGCTGATGCCTTCTTGTTTACTATTGAATTCCACATAAAATAATTGATCCTGTAGCCAGTTAATGTCGGGAATGCAGGTACATCGCCAATTCTATAAATTATGGAGGTTGAAAATAATTTTAGTACAGGATAGAAATCATATATACTCATCTCATTGTTGATATATATGCAATCTACTTTGTGAGAGAGAAGGTAAGCGGCTAATTTTAGATTATCCCAAATTGAAATAGCTGCGTATCGCAAAATACGAAGTGTTCCTGTCCTAGGTGGAATCTGGATGTATCTATTTTCGAATTCGCTAAATCTCTCTTTTAATTCTTTTGTTGCGTTTTTATTGGCAATAATCGTAATGTTATATTCATCACTATTTTTAAGTACTTTCAGAACTTCATAATTACTACGTTCCTTGCCATACAGGTTTATAGAAGGAAACAATACAAGGATGTGTTTTTTTTCCATTTTAAAATTTTCCAATTAGATATTCAAATGGCTTCTTGTTAAACAAGACCGTTATTAAAGAACACAGGAAAAGCGTTGTGACTGTTATTATAGATAGATTTACCAACATCATAAATACCGAAGTGGGGGGGGTAATTTTAAAGAAAGTTGGTATCAAACATTGTATCACAGTAAAATGCATACAGTAGAAGACCAATGAGTTTTTGCCTATGTACTCTAATACCCCCTGTTTTTTTATCTTTTGGGCTATAAATATTGCTATCATGCTCCCTGAAAAAGCATAGAACAAATAGGGCACTACCTGAAGAAACGAAACAAATTTACATGTGTGTGTATATTCCATTGGCATAAGCCCAAGCAAAGGCAGGTCTGTTCTCCAGTTGATAAGGAAAGTACATACATACAAAAGAATAAAACCTGCAGATAATGCGTAAATACCTTTCTCGGGGACTTTATGTATTACCGTACCTAACCACAAGAATATTACCATGCAGAGACCGTTCCTATAATGGAAATAATTGTTGTAGTGACTTGCATCAGGCATTTCCTTATAAATGTATGTAATAGCAAAGCCGAGGACACACACAGCCATACATAGTAAAAACTGAACGGCTTGTCTTGGTATCTTAGCTATAAAATAATAGATCAGTTTGGCAATAAGCAATGCCGTCAAGAACCAGTATCCCTCCCATAAGAAAAATATTGATTGACCGCCAACATTTGAGAAAAGGCTTTCATTGAAAAGTAAAACTCCAATTATTTTAGTAATCATGCAAAAACTAAAATAAGGAAGCACGATTTGTTTTAGTTGTTTGACTAAAAATTTACCAAATGGGATTTTAAAATTAGTCGTGTAACCTGTAAGCATGAAGAATGTCTGCATAAAAAAACACCCATATACTGCCAACACAAGGTAGAAATAGTGATAGTTTGTATCATCAAAGCCCATTCTCCTGGCCAGGTTAGGTACATGCCCCATTATCATCAAAATAATAAGCATACCTTTTAGGACATCTATCCATTCTATCCTCTTAGCATTTGTTCTTATCATGTGAAATCTTTTTTGAAATAGTACTTAACAATAAATTTACAACATATGCGTCTCTATCATATCTATAGAGTAGCAATAAATACGACAAAAGGTATGTGCAGCCGGCCAACACACATATTGGCAGACAGGCTTGTTCGGCGAATAGGAAATAAAAAGGAGCAGAGAATAGCAATATACCAATAAGCGGGTAGAGCCCTATCTTAAAATACTCCCAAAATTCACCACCGATTAAAGGTTTTATAGTTATGCGCCAAGATAAAGGTGCAACCAATAAATTGACTACAATAATCACCAGAAGCATTATTTCAATATTCCCAAACCTTGACCCCACGTATAATGAAACACTATATATAATTATTCGGCAAATTGTCCAGTAAAAACCTGTGTCTGTTCTGCCTAATGCTGTTTGCAAAGCCCCAACTGGGTTACCGGTAGTCAGGTATCCATAGTACAGAGCCAATAATCCTAATATTCTGTAAGAGTCAGTATAACTACTACCATATAAAATATTTAAAATGGAAAAAGAGAATACCGCAACAGCTCCATAAATCGGATAGTTAACAAGAGCTAAACTCTCCACAATCCTATAGTATATAGACTTCAGCTTAGGTATATCGTCCTGGATTGTTGCCAGCATAGGAGTCATTACTTTCATCAAAATAGGATTAACTGCATAATACAAAGACAGGATCAGTCGCTTGCACAATGAATATACTCCTAAAGTTTCTTTACCTAAGGTTGTGCTGATTATGATAACGTCAAGTTCGCGAGAAAGGTAATCAAGTATTTGAGTTCCCAAAGAGTAGACACCTATTTTGAGGTAAGGGTATGTGTCTGCAATGGAGAAATGAAGTGTGATATTATTATCAAGCTTTAAACCGATTATAAGAAAAATAATATTGGTAACAGCGAAATTGTATAAAGTTGATAAGACAAGGCTATATACCCCCCATCCTCCAACAGCCAGACCTACTGCAACAATAATTGTTGTTAGTGAAGCTATAATCTCGACTATAGATATTGTTTTAAAGCGCATCAACTTCTGCTGAATAGTTCTATGCTGACTACCCAGCGAGGAGAAAAACATTGAAAAACTTAAAACTGACAGTATGGCGGTTAATGAAGGTTCGTTGTAATACGAAGCAATTAATGGAGACAAAGCAAGGAGCAATGCTGTTAAAAGAACACCGCTTATTATATTTAACCAAAATAAAGAACTATATTCCTTTTTTGTCGTATTTTGCTTATGCATTATGCCGACAGATAATCCCAGATCCAGAAAAATCTGAATAAAGCCAATAAAAAGAGTGGCAATAGCAACAATTCCAAAGTCTGACTTCTCTAAGAACCTCGTCAGTATGGCGACTTGTAGCATTGATACCAAACTACGTACAACTGTAGATACAGTTGTCCAGGCCATGCCATTAACAGCAGTTTTTAAATTACTCATTTTAACCCCATGTGGCTATTATGCCATCCACTATATTTTTATGATTGTATAAACTAAAGAGGATTTCCCTGTTTTTTTCACGTTGCTCTTTTGTCAGAGGTTGATCAATGTCTGATTGTGTAATATCCTCCAGACAGAATACATGTATTCCTAATTTCCTATATTTAGGCAAAAGAGGTGATTTCTTAGACAAAAAGACCTTGGCACCCAAGTATAAAGAGACAATTATATTTCCTACTGATTCTTGACGCCAATGTCCGTATATACATATCGGAGAATTCAACAGGTATGAATTATATTCCTGCAATGGCATGAATTCGAGCAGAGGGTTGAATTTGTCCTGGAAACGTCTTTTGCCCTCGCACAATACATGGTCCCTATATTGAGCATTACCCCCATAACTAAGCGGTACTACAATCTTCTTCTGATCTATGTTTAGCTTTTTCAGGTATTTGAATGCATACAGGTGGTTGTTCGAGAAAGAGCAAGAATTACCTATCATTATCATATTACCAGACACATATTTGTTTACGAGATCATCACCTAAAATATCTTCTATGCTATAGTACATATTAGAAGGTATTTCAGAGAAGGCATCTGGAAGATACTTCTTAATATACATCTTTTGAATAGCATATTCTTCTTCTGAAGTTTTCAGCAATGTAATTCTATTTCTTATGAAATCCAATTTGCGTCTGGTTGCTGGATGAATTATGCCTATAGAGTGTAAAAGGCGGAACATTAAGGTTTTGATTGGAGATACAAACCTAGGCTCATAATATATATTATACCCGAAATCGGTCAGAATGGAATTATACATATCATGTCCCCATACTGCCCAACATATATTTTTAGCTGTAATATTAAAGTCATTGATAAAATCTATTTTCCACTCATTTAATAAGTGGAAAATGACTTTATCCACATTCTTTAATATCGCGGCATCAAAATCCTTGGACGTATTATAAAAATAAACACTTTCACCTTTTTTTACATGTACAGGATTATCCTTAACATTAACTACATAAATATTCTGCCCTGGTAGCGCTTCTTCAAACAAAGAAATGCTTCTATTGACTACCTTCTCGTCATCAAAAAGATGTAATATCATCGATTTTATAATGATTTGAAATACTCGTTTATTAATTCTACTATATAATCCACCTGCTCAAGTTTCAGCTCATAGAACATAGGCATACGAACAAGGCAGTCAGCATACATGTCGCAATTAGGGAGTTCTGGGCGGAGGTCACAATGATTCAGATAATACTCACTCTTATGAAGTGACAGATAGTGGAATGGTGCAGTTACCTCATGCTCCTTCAGGAACTTAATCAAACCTGAACGTTCCTCAAGGTTACGGCATACTATGTAGAACATGTGTCCGTTATTAGTAGCATATCCTGGAATCTGAGGCAGGCGGATCAAGCCCTTGGCAGCCAATCCCTGAAGCCCCGCAAAGTACTGCTCCCAAAGCTTCTTTCGTTTGTTCTGAATGTCATCAAGGTTTTCAAGCTGTGCCCAAAGGAAGGCTGCACTAATCTCGTTAGGAAGGAACGATGAGCCCATATCAACCCAACCGTACTTGTTGACTGCTCCACGGAAGAACTCAGCACGATTGGTTCCCTTCTCCCAAAGGATCTCTGATCGGCGGATAAAACGCTCGTCATTGATTACGAGGAGACCCCCCTCGCCACCAGCAGTGATATTCTTGGTCTCATGGAATGAGAATGCGCCAAGATGACCTACACCTCCAAGTGCCTTGCCCTTGTAAAACGAGTCAACAGCCTGTGCTGCATCCTCAACAACAATAAGGTTATGCTTCTCAGCAACTGCCATAATCGCATCCATATCGCATGCTACACCAGCATAGTGAACAGGTGCGATGACCTTTGTGTTTGGAGTGATAAGCGATTCAAGCTTCTCTGCATCAAGGTTCGGGTTGCTATCCATAGAGTCCGCAAACACAACGGTTGCACCCTCACGAAGGAATGCCAGAGCAGTAGATACGAATGTATATGAAGGTACGATAACCTCATCTCCTGGCTTCAAGTCGCAAAGCATTGCGCACATTTCGAGTGCATCAGTACCAGATGTAGTGAGCAAGCACTTCTTGAATCCGTAACGATCCATGAAGAACTGCTGGCACTTCTTGGTGAAATAGCCGTTACCACTAAGTTTACCCGTGTAAACTGCCTGATACATGTAGTGAGCCTCTTTACCTGTGAGGCATGGTTTGTTAAATGGAATCATATTTACTATAATTTTAAAGTTCAATTAAATATTTTTGAATTCTATAGATACCCATAACATCCTTTAGATATTCTATCATAACAGATATCAACAAGCTAGAGGTAATCAAAGTCATAAATATCAAGAAAGGATTTGTGGACCAATAGATATAAGATTTGAAGTAAATTCCACAAAGGAATGTATGAAATAGAAAAATATTAAAGCTATGTTTACCTATGAAACCAAGAACTGTACTAATGAAATTGGGTACTTTTACAATCGTGTAAGACATTACTATAAAGAATGCTATTACTGCATCCCATAAAGAAGTCCAAGGCATCCAAAATCTCATCAAACAGACAATAGGCAACATAACGATTATATAAGCTTTATGCCTTTTAAGATATGTTGCATATGGGTGATTTGTCGTAGACATATAAATCCCGAGCAAAAAGGAAGGCACATAATAACTGCACGCACTATAAACTGGAATCATCCCTCCGATTCTGACTGAAAATAACGCCACTACTATCATTAGCCATATACTCTTTTTAATCTTATCAAATACAGGATAAATAGCATATAATAAAATTATGCAGCTATAAAACCACCAAGTCGGGTTATATCCGTATGAATCACCAGTGAATGCTTTATGCAATCCGATCAAATCTAACAATGGCCTAATCCAGCTTCCGTGGTAGACTTGTTCAAAAGATCGCCCCATAACTAGGACTCCAAATGGTACAAATAAGAGGTAAATTAGCCAATAGTTAATCATTAACTTTACATACCTTTTCTTATAAAAATGCAAAAGATTACCCCCCCCCAATAGATTTTTGGGATACACCAAGCCCATACCCAGACAACAAAACAAAAATGGCGACACAAACTTTGCACCATATGCCAATAGATTGCACTAAAGAAACTTCTCCAATAGCAATATCACCTACTGGCATGTCTCCAAGAAAGAACAGGTGATGAGTTAGCAAAAATATTAATGCAATTCCTTTTATAGCATTTGTTTCATTGATGGTAATGTTATTTTGAGTCCCTATCACTTCCATAACAAGTTGACATTCACTATCTTTTCATTATTGCATAGATTTTATTGTAACCATCAACAGCAATGCTATGCATTTCTTCTGCTGTCTCAAATTTCATAAAGTAAAATCCCAATGACTCCACCATATGATTGGTGATTACATCTCCAGATTTCCAAGTCCAGAATTCATCAAAGACGTATTTCTTTACGTCATCATCGATATGAATAGCCTCCGGCACGCCGTTTTCTTTACACATTACTGTCCTATATGCCCAATAACCTTCGGATTTTACATTTTGGGGGAAGTTAGATAAGTCTTCACCACAATAAGCTTTAGCCTGCCATAAGTCCCAATTGAGATTGTTAAGTCTACCGCATGGCAGTCCGTAAAGATTGCCAAGAACTCTTCTCATGCATTCTATTATGTACGGCTTTCCATCTTTACAGATGTATTGTACATGGAAAATTCCATCGTTTAATTTAAGGATATTAGCAATCTTTTCTATTTCATTTATAAGAATATCTTTGACCTTCTCTATTCCTGTTGCAGGGTACGTATCTATTTCAACTTTGTAAGGATTCTGAAAAGAGTACTCGTCGTTAGATCCATAAGCTACCACTTTCTGATTTACTAAATAGGTACATATCGCGTGCTGAGTACCTTCAATATATGGTTCAATCACTATATGTTTAGCCCTAGATACAGAAAATGCCAATTCTACGGCAGCCATTGCCTCTTCATGATTGTTTGCACGACTTACACCCTTTCCTCCTGTCAGATCAATTGGTTTTACAATTAATGGATACTCCTCTTTAATCTGATCTTTTGCAATATCTATATCATCAAAATATTGAGCTATAGGAGTTTGAAGGTTATAAGCTTTTGCAAATGCCTTAAATTTATCTTTATGATGTATTGTCATTGCATTAGCATAGGTGTCGTGACCAGGCAATCCTAGTTTCTCTGCTACATACGCAGCTGTCAAAACTCCAAAGTCATTACAACATGCACAAATTCTGTCAATCTTATGATCAATAGCCATCTGCAAAATCAATTCCTTATTTGAATAATCTGCTTGAATATATTCATCAACATATTTTTCGCCAATCAAACCAGGTACGCCACCTGTTCCAATTACATAATAGCCTAACTCTTTAAGTCCTTGGATCATTCTCAGCTCATTATGGCTTATATTCAATACTAATACACGCTTCATATATTTATTATTATGCTTGTTTAACTATAATTTATTTGATACTTATTATTTGTGAAGATGAGTCTCACATATAGTGCAAAGGTATTATATACATTGCAATGATTAGAGCCTGTTTAAATTTTGTTCAGCAACATTCTTATTGCAGCAAGTTTCACCATCTCCTCTGCCGAATCGAACGTAAATTCGTAGTTTCGGCAGAGCCTCCTATAATTATCAAACCATGAGAAAGTTCTTTCCACAATCCATCTCTTTCCTATTGGTTTAAAGCCGTTTGACTTGTTTCCGCTTACAATGACTTCAAGCGCATATCCGAAAACTTTTTTAATTTTGGCAGCCACTTCTCCCCTATATCCGGCATCCGCCAAGATAACTTTGATATTGCAACAAAGCTCCTTCAAACATCTGGCCAACAGGTAAGCGGCCTTTCCGTCATGTACGCAAGCTATTGTTACCATGACAGCTATCAGGAAACCGTTCTTGTCCACGACAACATGACGCTTAATGCCCTTCACCTTCTTATTGCCGTCAATGCCATTGAGAGAACGGTTATCACCCCAGCGGACGCTTTGACTGTCCATAATACCCACGCTCGCTTCGGCTTTTTGACCTTGCTTGACACGGACTTTCTCACGTAAATTATTCAGCAACAAGTCAAATTCACCCATGGAAGACCATTTGCGATAATAGTAATAAACCAGTTCCCAAGGGGCAAAATGGGAGGGGAGCATACGCCATTGGCAACCCGTTTTCACGAGATAGAAGATGGAATTCCATATCTCACGCAAATTATATTTTCGTTTTCTTTCTTGCAGGTTCAAGATTTTCTTGATAACTTGCCACTGTGTTTCTTCTAAATCCGTCGAATACATAAAATTATTTCAAGTGTGGTAACTTAAAAATAATCATTTTCGAGGAAAGAAGAAACACTCTTTCAATATCAAACTTGAAAATTTAAACAGGCTCTTAAAAGACTTGCTAATAATGCAATAATAAACCTCCGCATCTTACTATTGGTAAAATTCATACTCATCTGTAACTCTCTATTATCACATGCCGATGTGCAGACTTTTCTAGTGAATCATATATCGCTTCTATACCACAGGTATAATCTCGTATAAGTCTAATCGATTCCTTCTCAGATTCACCATAAGGTCGAATAACAGCAGGCAGATACGTTTTACCTAACTCTAGCTTTGCTTCTGGAAAATTATCAAAATATTTTACAGAGGCCGGCTTAAACTGTACTTTTATTAGATAATCAATAAAACTATCATTAGTATAGATTATATGATCTTCATACTTACTGATGAATTTATATTTATCAGTATTGTTAGTAGAGTTTAGAGTATCTATGTTTTTTTCAGAATGCTCAATTACTAAGGTATCACATTCGGTAGTATTTAATTCGTTTAATATGTCAATATGTGAACCCTCTTTTGTATGGAATCCTACTAATTGAAACTTTGTCAGAATCTTTTCTCCATTTTCTGATAAGATTATAATTGTATCCATTGTTGGTTATTTTATAATTCTGCTCTGCATGATGGTATCGCACCATATCGTTATCCGACCACTTTTGCATGCAGATCTCATATTACATTATCTTTATGCTTGCAAACTTGTCATTAATGTCTAGTATCAATTGACGAGTTTTATCCCATCCCAGACATGGATCTGTGATTGATTGTCCATAAACCTTTCCGTCAACCTTTTGACAACCGTCTTCGATGTAGCTTTCAATCATGAGTCCCTTGACTACTTGTCTCAGATCAGGATTCTTCTCCATTGAACCAAAAATATCCTTGGCTATGTCTATCTGCTTAAGGAATTGCTTGTTTGAGTTACTATGATTACAGTCTATGATAAAAGCCCTATTTTCAAGATCACGTTCCTTGTAAGCCTCATAAATCTTGCATAGTTCGTCATAGGAATAATTCTGATGCGCAATGCCTCCATCACCCACATAGCCACGAAGGACGGCATGTGTATACTCATTTCCTCGAGAGATAACTTCCCATCCGTTGAATAAGAAATGATGTGGACATTGTGCAGTCTCAATAGCATTCAGCATAACACCAACATTACCGCTAACAGGATTCTTCATTCCTACTGGCACATTGATGCCACTCGACACCAATCGATGCTCTTGATTTTCTACGGAGCGAGCTCCGATTACAACATAGCTGAGAAGATCCGCTACATATTGAACCAACTCTGGATAAAGAAGTTCATCTACTGGAAAAAGACCCGAAGCCTCAATAACAGCTTTGTGAATATTACGCATTGCCACTACACCCGCTGCCATATCTTCTCGACCGCAGATATATGGTTGATGTATAATACCCTTATATCCGTTTCCGATTGTGCGAGGCTTTCCGGTATAGACTCTTGGAATAATGATAATATTATCTTCAACCTCCTTCTGTAATTCTCCTAGACGAGAGGCATAATCCACTACAGACTCAACACGATCAGCAGAACAAGGGCCTATAGCAAGTATGAATTTATTCGTCTTGCCTGCGAAGACACTCTTGATTTCCGCATCCCTCTTTTGTTTTTTCTTATTGAGCTCATTACTTAAAGGCAATTGCTCAATAAGTTCTTCAGGGGTTGGTAATTTTTTAAGAAAATCCATAAATTAGAATGCGTTTAATTCAACTTTATTTCCTAATTCTGCCGACATATAAGCAGCATAAATAATCTTTATGGTGTCATAAGCCAGTGAGAAGCCAGACTGTGGTTCACGGTCATAATAAACACACTCTATGAAGTCTCGCATCTCGTCTGTATAGCCACGAATAATCTCGTCCTCAAGGAAAGGATTATTCCATCCAGTCTTGGAAGGCAACATTTCTGATATATAAACATCATCAAGATTATCTTCGTCAAGGAAATATGTGCTCATAAGGTTAGACATCGTTAGGTTACAGTTAATAGCGGCATCATTACAGTACAGCTCGACATAATTCTTGCTACCACCAAGAAGAGTATCTGTTGCCATGATTACAGCCTTAGTACCATCCGTAAAGTCAAGTATTACGGTACCGAAATCCTCAACATCATGTGGTCGCGCTGCAATATGACGATGTTCGTATTCATCAAGTTGAGGCGTAATTCTATCCATTACACCGAGAACTGATTTTACCTTTATTTCAACACCGCGAGCCTCACCCTCCTTCTGCTTCAGCCAAAGAATAGCAGAGAGTGGATGTGCACCAGTACGTATGAATGTACCACCGCCGGTCTTACTCCATTCTCCAGCTACTGGAGAGCTGGATCCCTTCAAAGACTCCTCGCCTTTCATGAAGAGGATGCGACTCTTCTTTGCCATAACAATCTCAGCTGCTTTACGAACGGCAGGTGCATATACGAAATTCTCCGCATACATAAACTTTTTTCCCGATTTCTTTATGGTTCTACGAAGATTACGTATATCCTCAAGCATCTTTAGATACATGATACGTTTGGATACGGTATCACCTATAGGTTCCTCGTCTCCAGGCTCACCGAAATAACCTGTAAGTGGTTTTTCGCATATAACATTCTTTCCTGCCATCATAGCCTTCTCTATCATCTCCTTATGGGCATAAGGAGGAGTACAGATATCAACTATATCAATCTCAGGGTCATTAATAAGGTCGTTGAAATCAGTTGATGTCTGCTCAAAGCCATAGTGCTTTTTTGCATAGTCAAGTTGTTCTTGTCTTCGAGCAACAACTAACTTCAAACGAATTGGTACGCCTGAAAATCGTTGCAAACCCTGGATGTGCAATTCTGTTGCTCGACCAGCACCAGCAACACCTATTACTACTTCTTTTTTTGTAAACATATATATTCTATAAAAATTATTATTTTGTGAATTTGATGTAATGAACTTTGTTTGTCCAATATACACGTATTCGTCATTGTCGGCCCTGAAACCGCTTATGTTATATCTTTTTGGCGACCTTCATACGAAGGTAATTGATGAACACACTACAAGAAACTAACATAAAATATGCTTCATCCTTAGTTGGCACATATTTCCCATCGGTATCCATCAAGGCGTGACGTATACCTGTATCGGGCTGGTTAGTGTAAACATACAATTTTTCGATGCCTGATTTAAGCTTACTTTGGATAACAATGCCATTATCCTCAAGTTTCTTCAATGCCTTACCTAAGGTCTCCTCTCCGGTCAGTTCTCTGCAGACCGCCTCTACTGCAGTTATCGACTCCTTTATGGAATTGCGGATATCAGGAGTAGGTTTGGTACTATAATGCTCGATGGCTTTATTAAGATGTTCGCGGATATTATCTTTAGAGTTATTGACAGCCTGTTCTATGCACGTCTTTTCTTCCTCTGATGTGATATCGGTTATACGATCGTTTACCAGTCTATATCCATAGTCAAGACGTCCAAATTCGGAATTGAGCATGTGTATGAACTGGTCGCATATAGCTTCAACATTCTTATCATTCTTGACTTTAGCCATACCTTTCGACCATCGTACGACATATTCAAGGATATCCAGTTTCTGATACCAAAGAAATCTGCCATCTTGCAGATAATGATCAAACGTCAGATGGTATTTCCCATATTGATTAAATTCTTCGAGAGGCATATTCATATAACGCCACCAAAGTTCTTTCTCAATGTCTTCCTGAGTTAGTGATTGGTAACTGCTACGTTTGTTTTTATGTAATGCTTCACAAAACACATAATAACAACTGCGAATGGCATTGATTACCTCAGGTGTCATGTCATCCTTTATAATCACAGGTGATATTGGTGTGATACCTTTACGGTTGGAAAATAAAGACTTTAGAAGGCTCATTATATTTTGGTTTAGAGAGTGTAGATTGTGATTACGGTTATTCTAAATTGGGTTTACCAGTCTCCTGTAGTTCTTCTATTACCTTAAGAAGGTACTGGCCATATTGGTTCTTTAGCATAGGCTGAGCAAGTTCTCGCATACGTTCTTCGGTAATCCAGCCCTGGCGGTAAGCAATACCCTCAAGACATGCAACCTTCAGGCCTTGGCGTTTCTCCAATACCTCAATGTAAGTTGAAGCCTCAGAGAGAGAATCATGGGTACCAGTGTCGAGCCAAGCGAATCCACGTCCAAGAGTTTGCACCTTCAGTTCACCATCCTCCAAGAATTGTTGATTGACTGTAGTGATCTCATATTCTCCACGAGCCGAAGGCTTGATATTGGCAGCAACATCGACTACTTTGTTTGGATAGAAGTAAAGACCAACAACAGCATAGTTGCTCTTTGGTTTTGCAGGTTTCTCCTCTATGCTCAGGCAGTTGCCTTCCTTATCGAATTCAGCCACACCATATCGTTCCGGATCTTTCACCCAATAGCCAAAGACTGTAGCCTTATTCTCTTCGTCAGCGGTACGAACAGCCTCCTTGAGCATCTTGGTAAAACCAGAACCTTGGAAGATGTTATCGCCAAGTACAAGGCAAGCACTATCATCACCAATAAAATCCTTACCGATGGTGAATGCCTGTGCGAGACCATCAGGAGATGGCTGCTCAGCGTATGTGAAATTAACGCCATAATCAGAGCCATCACCTAAGAGACGCTTGAAGCCAGGGAGGTCGTAAGGAGTAGATATGATTAGGATATCACGAATACCAGCAAGCATCAACACGCTGATAGGATAATACACCATTGGCTTATCATAGATAGGCATAAGCTGTTTGCTGATGCCCTTAGTAATTGGATAAAGGCGGGTACCTGAACCGCCTGCTAGAACAATTCCTTTCATTGTTTATCTGATTTAGCGGTTAGAATACATTTTCTCATAATAGGCGAGATAGTCACCTGAGGTAACATTATCCAGCCATTCTTCGTTATCCAAGTACCACTTCACCGTCTTCTCGATACCCTCCTCGAACTGGAGAGATGGCTCCCAGCCGAGTTCCTTCTGGAGCTTGGTAGAGTCGATGGCGTAACGAGCGTCATGACCCAGGCGGTCAGTAACGTAAGTGATGAGGTCAAGGTCTGCACCCTCTGGACGACCCAAGAGACGATCCACAGTCTTGATAACCGTCTTGATGATATCAATGTTCTTCCACTCATTGAAACCTCCGATGTTGTAGGTCTCAGCGATAGTACCATTGTGGAAGATGGTGTCGATGGCACGCGCATGATCTACTACATAGAGCCAGTCGCGCACATTCTCACCCTTACCATACACTGGCAATGGCTTGCGATGGCGGATATTATTAATAAATAAAGGTATCAGCTTCTCTGGGAACTGATAAGGACCATAGTTGTTCGAGCAGTTCGTCACGATGGTTGGCATGCCGTAGGTATCGTGGAAAGCTCTCACAAAATGATCACTCGAAGCCTTCGAAGCAGAGTATGGTGAGTGAGGATTATACTTCGTGGTCTCATAGAAGAAATCCTTACCATAAGCGAGGTGATGCTCTGAACTTGATGCAGTAGTGGTGAATGGTGGTTTGATGCCCTCAGGATTGGTCATCTCCAAAGCGCCATACACCTCATCGGTAGAGATATGGTAGAAGCGCTTGCCTTCATACTTTTCTGGCAAAGACTCCCAATAGAGCTTAGCAGCCTGAAGGAGGCTCAATGTACCCATCACATTGGTACGTGCGAAAGTGAATGGATCCTTGATACTTCTATCCACATGCGATTCTGCAGCAAGGTGGATGATACCATCAATCTTCTCGTCCTGCATCAGCTTGTAGAAGCCATCAAAGTCGCATATATCCATCTTCACGAACTTATAGTTTGGCTTATTCTCAATGTCCTTGAGGTTAGCCAAGTTACCTGCGTATGTCAGCTTGTCGAGATTGATGATTTTATACTCAGGATATTTATTAACAAAAAGTCTTACAACGTGTGAGCCGATAAAGCCAGCACCACCAGTTATAACAATACTTCTTTTAGCCATAATTATTCGTTTTTAGTAAAGATTTACGTCTATTGAAAATGGTGAGTCAAAATCCTTCAGCATAGGCTGTTTTGTATCCTTCTCGGAAAGCAAAGCATTCTTGATTTCTATCTGCCAATCTATTCCAAGTGTTTCGTCTTGTATATTGATACCACCATCAACCTCGGGATGGTAGAACTCATCGCACTTATATTGGAAGACAGCCGTCTCGCTGAGTACTACAAATCCATGAGCAAATCCTTTAGGGACAAAGAGCTGACGATGGTTGTCTTCTGTCAGTTCTACCGCCACATGCTGTCCGTATGTAGGTGAGCCTTTGCGGATATCTACAGCAACGTCCAATACCTTACCTTTCACACAACGGACAATCTTTGACTGTGTGTATGGTGGGCGTTGGAAATGAAGTCCTCGCATTACTCCGTATGAAGATTTACTTTCATTGTCCTGGACGAAGACGATAGGATGACCATATTGTGGGATGGCTACCTTCTCGTCAAATTCACGCTGTGAGAAACTCTCGAAAAAATACCCGCGCGCATCACCCCATACCTTAGGCTCGATGATGACAGGACCTTCAATATTTGTTTTTATAACTTCCATATGTTGTACTAATTTCCGCCTACAGCGTAAAAGCTAAAGCCTTTCGGCAGACGTTAAATATGTTAATATTCTTGTTCGATTCACTTATTTTTTATACCTTTGTAACATAGAAACTCTATCAAGAGTTTAATGTATTGATTTCTTGGTGGTTACAAGAAAACGATGGGTTAAATTCGTTAGCGTCCAATTTTGACGTGTAACTATTTAGAAAGCCGCTTTATGCGGTTTTC
>OGEU01000144.1_pt1 | contig 81321 bp, 63 predicted proteins | sample 1570651 | NCBI WGS metagenome assembly OGEU01 (sample SAMEA2582129, study PRJEB24529) | metagenome | biome: Human gut stool | place: China | collected 2011 | reverse complement strand
TTGTCCGTGTACACCGCTCCTCCCTCGCCCATAGTCATGTGGTGTGGCGGATAGAAGCTGCTCGTTCCTATATCGCCCACAGTTCCGGTAAGCCTTGTCCTTCCGTCGATGGTATACTCAGAACCCAGCGCGTCGCAGTTATCCTCCACAAGCCATAGTCCATGTCTGTCGCAGAATGCCTTGACCGCGGATAAATCGAACGGATTTCCAAGTGTATGCGCTATCATAACCGCCTTGGTTCTCTCCGAATAAGCCTGTTCAAGCTTAGTCACATCAATATTGTACTGTGGAATCGTCACATCGACAAACACAGGAACCGCACCATACTGTATAATCGGTGTGACTGTAGTCGGAAAGCCCGCCGCAACGGTGATAACCTCATCCCCACGCCCTATGGCACGCTCACCTAAAAGCGGTGAGGTGAGTGCCATGAATGCGAGAAGATTCGCCGATGAACCTGAATTTACAAGGCTGCAGAAGCGAACCCCAAGATATTTTGCGAACTCACTTTCAAACTGTGCCGTATATCTTCCTGATGTAAGCCAGAATTCAAGAGAGGAATCAACAAGCTTCACCATCTCATCATGGTCATAGACCCTCGCCGCATAAGGCAGACGGTCGCCCTCCCTGTATTCTTTATTCTGATTGTGGAAGCGGTCACAGTACTCACTCACCAGCTCAAGTATCTGCTCGCGCGCCTCCTTTTCATTCTTTCCCTCAAACATGTGATGGGCTCCTTTTCTCTATATAAATTTTCTTTATATATTTTTCAATATAATTAAAACAACAATTAATGAAACTTCAATTAGCGAAACCTTAATTATTGAAACTTCAATTATTAAAACTCCAATTAATAATGAAACCGCTCTGTAAATGGGTATTTCTTGATAATTTACCATCTCTATACCCATTTTTTAATGTTTTGCATATTATTTTTCGGAGTTTCCGGGTATACGCAGAGCTTATTTTATATCCATACCCAAAAATCAACTATATCATTACATTTAATGGGTATATTTCACGTTTTTTATTTCTTATACCCTTATCCTGCTTGTATTTATAAATCAGACATTCAGAATTATATCCTGTCCGCGTCCGCAATATATTCCATAATCTGTCTATCCATACATTCCGAAAAGTTATTTCCAGATAAAGCTTCCGTTTCCTGTTCAGTACCTGTCAACGCTTCTGTTTCATCCGCTATTTTCCTGCTTCCGCAATGCATACCCTCAAGCAGCGTTGAATCAAGCAGCATTGAAAATTCCACTGTCTTTTGCACTGCCGTCCGTATGTTCCAGACCGGCTTCCACGAAAATGTGTCCTTAAGCTTATCGCAGTTGAGCTTTAAAAAACCCGCCTCGTGCGGTCCTCCATCGCCCTTAACCTGCCACTTCGTTCCCTTCCAGCAGTCCGTAAATATATTCACAAGCTCACCTGTGGTCACGCAGTCCATGTCATCAGGTCCTACATTATACCAGCCGGAAAGCTCCCTGTTCACATACTGCTCCATGGCAATCATAAGATAGACATACACAGGCTCTAGCACATGCTGGTATGGACGCACGGAATACGGATTTCTCACGACAATTTCTCTTTTTTCAAGTGCCGCCCTGACACAGTCCGGAATTATTCTGTCGACAGCAAAATCCCCGCCACCTATGACATTTCCCGCCCTCGCGGTCGACACGGCAATACCTGAATCGGCAAGAAATGAGCGCACATAGCTGTGTGTCACAAGCTCAGAGCATGACTTGGAATTAGAATAAGGGTCATAGCCGTCAAGCGGCTCCTCCTCCCTGTAACCGCCCTCACTGCGCTCCTTATTGTCATAGACCTTGTCCGTGGTCACGTTCACAAATGAGCGTACGCCATCATAGCCGTCTGCGCCCGCACTTTTGCTCAGCCGCACACACTCACATACATTTACCGTACCCATGACATTCGTCTCAAATGTATATCTCGGATTCTTATATGATTCCCTCACAATAGGCTGTGCTGCCAGATGAAGGACCACTTCCGGCTTAAACTCATCAAACACTTCTTTAAGCTTCCCATAATCGCGGATATCACCTATGAAGGACTTGATTTTCCCATCACCTTCAAGCCCCGCCAGCTCAAAAAGCGACGGCTCTGTCGGCGGCTCCAGCGCATATCCGCACACCTCTGCCCCCGCAAGCAGGAGAACCCTGCACATCCAGCTTCCCTTAAAGCCGGTATGTCCGGTCACAAGCACACGTTTATCCTTGTAAAATTCCATCAGCTTCCGATAATCCATATCTGCCCCCATCACAATATTTTTACATCAATACAGTTTTTAAAGACCAACACACCCACAACACCTTAAACCAATATAAAAAACATCACTCCCACAGCTTCCAAGGTGCATTTCCGCTCTCCCAGAGTGCCTCAAGCTTCTGCTTATCCCTCTGCGTATCCATGTTCTTCCAGAAGCCCGGATGATGGTAAGCCATAAGCTGTCCCTCCGCGACAAGCCTCTCAACAGGTTCCTTCTCAAATACGGTCTCCGGTCCGTCAATATAATCAAATATCTCCGGCTGGCATACCATGAACCCACCGTTTATAACTCTTCCATCAAGATCATGCTTCTCACGGAACGCAGTAATCACACCATCCTCACGCACATCAAGAGCTCCGAACTGCTGTCCTATATTGATAGCCGTGATGGTCATAAGCTTTCCATGCGACTTATGGTACTCAAGAAGTCTGTTGATATCCACATCCGCAACCCCGTCACCGTATGTGAGCATAAAAGGCTCATCGCCTATATACTCCTGCACCTTCTTTATTCGTCCGCCTGTCATAGTCTTAAGCCCGGTGTCCACCAGAGTCACCTTCCAAGGCTCCGCCTTTACATTGTGGACTATCATATTGTTAGCCGCAAGGTCAAAGGTGACATCTGAAGTATGAAGAAAATAATCGGCAAAAAATTCCTTTACAATATACTGTTTATATCCAAGGCAGACTACAAAATCATTGAACCCATAGTGCGAATATATCTTCATAATATGCCATAACATAGGCATACCGCCAATCTCTATCATCGGCTTCGGCTTGAGGTGGCTCTCCTCACTTATTCTGGTTCCGAAACCGCCCGCTAAAATTATTGTTTTCATATTTTCGTATCCTCTACAATGTGCTTATAACTACCGGTTTAGTATACCACATTATATTGTTTCACGCTACATGCATTTCACTGCCTGTGGGACAGAAGGGGTCAGACCCCTGTCCCAGGACAGGGGTCTGACCCCTCTGTCCCAAGCCTCAGCGCTCCAATGCCCTCAACAAGCTCTGTCACAGTGCTGAGATATTTATCCGTTGTCTTAAGCTCATCCCTTGCAGGTGTGTACCTGAAATACGGAACCGCCTCCACCTTGAACTGTACACGTCCGTCATACTTCTTGACAAAATCAGGTATCCTGTTGACATCAACCCTTGCCTGCGGATACATTCTTATTATAATCTGCGCCTGAGAACCCTTTATCTCAATGATATCCGCAAGGTGCGCATTTGACTTGATAAATGCGACACGCATAAGATTGATTGCCGTCTTTGGTATATCACCGAAACGGTCTGTCAGCTCATCCTGCATATCCACAAGCTCCTCCCTTGTCGTGATGGCGGCAATTCTCTTGTATATGTCAAGCTTCTGCGCCTCACTCCTTATATATGTCGCCGGTATAAATGCATCAACCGGGAGGTCTACGTTCGTCTCGAACTCGTCCTCAAGCTTCTTATAACCCTTGAGCGTGAGCACTGCCTCATTCAACATCTTACAATATAGATCATACCCAACAGCCGCCATGTGTCCGTGCTGCTCCTCACCTAAGACATTTCCGGCACCTCTGATTTCAAGATCCTTCATCGCAATCTTAAAGCCGCTTCCAAGCTCCGTAAATTCCCTGATTGCCGACAGCCTCTTTTCCGCCTCCTCGCGCAGCATCCTGTCGCGCTTGTATAGCAAAAACGCATACGCGGTACGGTTAGAACGCCCGACACGCCCTCTCAGCTGATATAGCTGAGACAATCCGAAGCGGTCGGCATCATGGATGATGATTGTGTTGGTGTTAGGGATATCAAGCCCCGTCTCTATAATCGTTGTCGACACAAGCACATCTATGTCACCATTTATAAAGTCAAACATTATCTTCTCAAGCTGTCTTTCGTGCATCTGTCCATGTGCGTAGGCAACATTGGCATCCGGAACTATCGCCGATATCTTCGCCGCCACATCCTCAATGCCCTTCACCATATTGAACACATAGTACACCTGTCCGCCCCTCGAAAGCTCTCGTATTACTGCCTCCCTTATAAGCTCCTCGTCATACTCCGTGACAAAGGTCTGTATAGGCATCCTGTCGACCGGTGCCTCCGTGAGCACACTCATGTCCCTTATACCCACAAGGCTCATGTGCAGGGTTCGCGGAATAGGCGTTGCCGACAGTGTGAGCACGTCAAGATCCGATTTTAACTGCTTGATTTTCTCCTTGTGCGTCACGCCGAACCGCTGCTCCTCGTCGATTATCATAAGCCCTAAATCCTTGAACCTAACATCCTTCGACAGAACCCTGTGAGTGCCTATTACAATATCGACCGTCCCTTTTTTAAGTCCATCGAGTGTATTTTTAACCTGCGTCGGGGTACAGAAACGGCTTAAAAGCTCAACCCTCACACCGAATGACTGCATTCTCTGGACAAAGCTGTTGTAATGCTGCTGCGCAAGTATGGTGGTAGGCACAAGATAGACAACCTGCTTTCCGTCACATACCGCCTTGAATGCCGCGCGCATGGCAACCTCCGTCTTTCCGAAGCCAACGTCACCGCACAGAAGTCTGTCCATTATCTTGGTGCTCTCCATATCCTGCTTCGTCTGCGCAATCGCGGTAAGCTGGTCATCCGTTTCCTGATAAGGGAACATCTCCTCAAACTCCTGCTGCCATACCGTGTCCGGTCCGAACTTATAGCCCTGCCTGTTCTGCCTTATCGCATACAGCTCAACAAGCTCCTTTGCAATTCCCGCAACCGCGCTCTTTACCTTCGCCTTGGTCTTAGACCACTCAACAGTTCCCAGCTTATTAAGCTTCGGCTTGTGTCCGTCCGGTCCTGAGAACTTCTGTATACTGTCAAGCTGCGTGGCAAGCACATACAGATTGCTTCCGCCACTGTACTCAATCTTTATATAGTCCTTCTCGACCTTGTCCACAACAACCTTCTCAATACCGCGGTAAATTCCCATTCCGTGATTCTCATGCACCACATAGTCGCCGATTGACAGCTCCGCGAAATCAGAGATTGACTTTCCCTCGTATGCCTTTGTCTTAACCCTCTTCTTTTTCTTATCCTGTGTAAAAATATCGCTCTCTGCGATAAGGACAAATTTAATCTGCGGGTACTCGAAGCCCTTTGAGATATTGCCGAACACCGTCATCACCTCGCCCGGCAGCAGCTCCCTGTCATACCTGTCGGAGAAAAATGCAGTGACATCGTTCTCCCGCAGATCAGCCGCAAGTCTCTCAGCCCTTATTCTGGATGAGGAGGCAAGAATTGTCACATACCCTTCCTTCTTATATCTCCTCACATCGCCGACAAGCGTCTCAAAGCTGTTGTTATAGGAGCTTATTCCCTTTGCACCGATATCATATCTTCCACCGATATTAAGCCCTTCCGCCCTTGTATCAAGAACGGACAGTGCCAGCAGTGACCCCTTGTACAGTTTTCCATATACATAGGAGGTATCATAAAGTACATCTGTCTGTTTTGGCAGTATATCGCCCTTCTCCAGTCTGTGCGACATGCTCTCACCGAACTCATACTGCACAGCCTTAAGTCTCTCTGCAATCCTTCCCGGCTCATCAAGCACAAAGGTTGTGTCCGACGGCGAAAAATACTCCGCAAAAGACACCGTATAATCTGCAAGATAACCGATATAGCTCTCAATCCCCATTGAGCCGTTCACACCCTCAGGGTCGAGCATGAGCCTTTCCTCAAGCTCCGCATATTTATTTCTTATGCGTGCCGCCTCGGTAAGCTTCTTTTCCTTCTCAAAAAGCTGTGCCTGCTTATCCGTGTCCGCCTTAATCTTTTTTAACGCAGAGAAAATATCCCCCGACGAAAATATAAGCTCCGTCGCAGGGTAGAAGAACACCTCGTCCACGTTCTCTATTGAGCGCTGGCTCTGTGCGTCATAGCTCTTTATCGAATCAATCTCATCACCCCATAGCTCCATTCTGTACGGTGTCTCCTCAGTGAAAGGAAACACATCCACGATACCGCCGCGCACGGCGAACTGTCCCGGGCTCTCCGCCTGGGCACACCTCTCATAGCCGAGCTTCACAAGCTTTTTCTCATACTCCGTGAGATTAATCTCCGCGCCGACCTCAAGATGTATCAGATTATTTTCAATATATTCAAGCGGAAGGAGCTTGTCAATGCAGCCGTCGATGGTGGTAATCACAGTAAGAGCTGTCTCCCTGTGTTCTCCGTCCTTTTCCTGCTTCTGCGCCTTCCTCTGATCCGCAATATGCTTTACCGCATTGATACGCTCCTTCACAATAAGGTTTCCGTGTATGTCCGCATTGTAAAAAATAAAGTCCTTTGCAGGATAGTACACCACATTCCTGTCAAAGAAACGATACTCCTCATAGAGCTGCCTTGCACGAATCTCATTGTGCGTGATGATAAGCCTGAACGGTGTATCGCACACGCCAAAAACAAGGTGTGCCTTCTGCTGCTCAACACACCCTGTCACCAAAACCGCCTTACCCGATTTACTTAAATCTCTCTTCATATCCTCAAAGACCGCAAGGTGCTTTAACGGATATACAAAACTATTCATGCCGGAAATCCTTTCTGATAATTTTTATGCCCTTTAACTATTTACCATAAATTTTTATCATCTACGCAATCACCAGATTATGAGCTTCGTTTTCAGGCTCGTCAAAATGGCAAATTGCTTATCTTATATTTTAATGATGTTGGGGTCAAAACATGTGCTATAAACTTAGCATGTATAACGTATTATATTTATGCATATCACGACTTTTGGAAGAAGCTTAGATGTTCTTAGAACTCTGTTCACACACTAGCCAGAACCGGCACGGATGCCGGTTCAGAAGCAATGCATACAAGGATGTATGCCTGCTTCGGTGGCGGACGTATAGAAAGCCTATATCAGAGTTCTTAGAACATCTTGCTTCGTACAACGGAGCTGATATGCATAAATATAATACGTTATACACTCGTAAATTAAGTTGGCATGTTTTGACCCCAACATCATTTTAATTACACAATAAAGCCTGTAACAGGTTTATTATTTTTTACTTATGGCCAGCTGATTTCAGCCATTATACCTGTTCATTGCCTCCGCACAGCCCTCATTCATAATACATGTGATTGCCGCTGCCGCTGTCCTGAAATGGCTCTTTGCAAGCTCCTCATCATCCTTGCTGAATCTTCCAAGGACATGGTCAACAAGGTCACTTCCCTTCGGCTTGTCTCCGACACCGAACTTCACGCGTGCGAACTCATCTGTCCCAAGCTGTGCAATAATATTTTTTATTCCGTTGTGTCCTCCGGCACTTCCCTTCGGGCGCACACGCAGCTTACCAACACCAAGGCTTATATCATCATACACCACTATGAAATGGTCAATGCTCTCCTTGTAATAGTCGATAACCGCTCTTATGCACTCACCGCTTAAGTTCATAAAGGTCTGTGGCTTTACAAGAACAACCTTCTGACCTTCTATAACACCTTTTCCGATAAGCCCCTTGTGCTTATTCTCACCGATATTTATATTATATTCCTCCGCAAGCTCATCAATTACACGAAAGCCTATATTATGACGGGTAAGCTCATATTCACTCCCCGGGTTTCCAAGTCCTGCTATTATATACATACTTATTCAATCTCCATTTCATTTATTTTGTGGGACACCGGGACCAGACCCCTGTCCCAGCAACGGGACAGGGGTCTGGTCCCGTGTCCCAATCACCACCCGATAAAATGTATCGCAACCGGCATGGCGATAAGTCCTATAATTGTCCCCGATATTACCCCGAACAGCACATCCGACGGAAAATGCACATACAGATATATCCGCGAAAATGCAATGAGCGATGCCCATATAAGTGCTGCCGCCCCCCACCATGGATTCATGTGGAAAATCACCACAACACATGCGAAGGATGACGCTGAATGACCGGATGGCAGTGACGAACCGAGCGGTCTTCTTATAAGAAGGTCTACCGTCTCATCCAGATCACATGGTCTGTCCTTGGTGAAAAGTCCCTTTATAATAAAGTTGGCAATAAACGCAACCGCGGCAATAACGCATATCAGCACCATTGCCTGATGATGCATCTTCTTGACCAGATACAGATATAGTGCTACAAACAGCCATATCATTCCACCGTTTCCGGACTTCGTTATAAGAATCATAATCTTATCGAGCCTGTCTGTACGAAACTGCTGTACTTTCGCAATCATTCTGTCATCAATACCCCGCCTTAATTCCTTCTGTTTTTTTAATTCTTCCTCCCAGTCCAGCCCCTTGTAATGCTCTCTGGTCTTCCTAAGCACCGACATTTCCTATTCCTTTCCCGCTGTCACACGCCGCGTTCCGCAGTCCCCTAAATATACAGCCGTATAAATTTTAGCATAGTTTACCCTTTTTCACAAGAAAATCACAATTTTCTCTTAATCTGATAGTAACTATTCAGAGCCATGGCAATTTTCATAAATCTGCGAAGCATGCCTGCATGAATGAGCAAATTTATGAAAATTTCTTTAGCGAAGTAACCACATGGGCAAAAAGTAAGCTCTGAAAGAACGGTTTTGCGAATGAGGTTCTGAATAGTTCTGATTTTTAATGTGCCTGCCAAAATTTTCCTTGCAGTATGCATACCTATCATGTATAATAACCTAAAATTGCGTCATTTCATGCTGGCGCAGTTTAATATTATAATATTATAAAAAGGAGTGATTTTTTTAATGGCCCCCGGGGACATAGTACAGATTTTTATTGTTATCATTTTACTTTTGCTCTCTGCATTCTTCTCTTCAGCAGAGACCGCACTTACGACGGTGAACCGCGTGAGAATGCGTACGCTTGCCGATGACGGCAACAAAAAGGCTCAAAGAGTCCTTGACATAACTGACAACAAGGCAAAGATGTTATCCGCCATACTTATCGGAAACAATGTGGTGAATCTATCTGCCTCCTCACTTTTGACAACGCTTGCGACCAATCTTTTCGGCTCACAGTGGATTGCGTTGTCAACCGGTGTACTCACATTCTTAATACTTATCTTTGGTGAGATTTCACCTAAGACCTTCTCCACCTTCAAGGCAGAGAAGATTTCTCTTGCCTACAGTGGAATAATATCGGGACTCATGTGGATACTCACACCTGTGATTTTCATTGTGAACAAATTTGCGATGGGCTTCCTGCTCCTGCTGGGTGTTGATTCGCGCGAGAAGGGACAGTCCTTCACCGAGGACGAGCTTAGAACCATAGTTGATGTAAGCCATGAGGAAGGCGTGCTTGAGCATGAAGAGCATGAAATGATTAACAACGTATTTGATTTTGGCAATTCGAGGGCAAGGGATGTCATGATTCAGCGAATCGACATGACCTGTGCCTCCATAGACAGCACCTATGACGAGATTATTGATATATTCCGCGCCGAGAAGTATACAAGACTTCCTATCTACAAGGATTCCATCGACAATGTAATCGGAATTATCAATGTAAAAGACCTTCTTTTATACTCGCCCGGTGATGATTTCCATGTATCAGAGATTTTGCGCGAACCGTACTATACTTATGAGTTCAAAAAGACTTCCGAGCTCATGGAGGAATTAAAAAAGACCTCTAACAATATAACAATCGTTCTCGATGAATACGGCTCAACCGTCGGTATGATTACCCTCGAGGATCTTCTTGAGGAAATTGTCGGTGAGATAAGGGATGAGTATGACGAGGACGAAGAAGACTGTATCACCAAGATAAATGACAATGAGTATCAATTGAATGGTATGACCAAGCTTGATGATCTGAATGAGCTTCTTGATACGGATTATGAATCAGAGGACTATGACTCAGTCAGCGGTCTTGTGATAGATAAGCTTGAACGCCTCCCGCATGATGGTGATGAGGTGGAGCTTGATAATGCACGTATCGTGGTCGACCACATCGAGAAGAACAGAATTGATAAGATGCACCTATATATCACACCGAAGGATGAGACCTCCGCGGAGGATGAGCAGAAATAACATTATCCGGTACGAACTTCACAGTTGATAATCCTCCGCCAATAATTTAAAATACAGAAAGAAAAATTCATCACGGAGGTAAACAAATGTTAAAAGAATTTAAGTGCCCTTTCTGTACAGGTGACATCGCCAAATGATTATTTTACGGCAGGAATGCAGCGGCATTTCTGCCGTAAGTCTATGTCATCTAAGGTGAACTTCATATCTGCAATAAATAAAGCAGGAAATGCATTGATATGCTCCCTGTCCACTTGACAGGGAGCATATATAACGCATTTCCTGCTTTTCTACCTAAATCATTCCCCTGAAAATTTCCCTCTTCATCGATGTGGCTTGCTGATTACTTTACTTCCCCCAACCATTAAATATCTGCGCAAGCGGTGAATCTGCTGACAGCACAACCGTCTTGTTCTTACCAACCATCGATACCTTCAGTGCGTCAAGACTTCTCACAAACTCATAGAACTCTGTACGGCTCTCATCCCCATAAGCCTCCGACAGTATTCTCATGTACTCCGCTTCACCTTCAGCGACAAGAATCTCCGCTTTCATCTGTGCCTCTGAAAGCATGACGGTCACTTCCTTGTCCGTTGAGTTGCGGATAACCTGTGCCTCTGCCTGTCCTTCCGCTGTATATGTCGCAGCTATATTATCACGCTCAGAAATCATACGCTCATATACCGCTGTCTTATTATCGCTTGGGAGGTCAAGTCTCTTATTCTCAACTGTAATAATCTCTATTCCATACTGTGCCATTGTAGCACCTATGTTAACCTCTATCGATTCCGCAAGCTCTCCGTCCCTTGCCTTTATGACTTCATCCTGCGTCATTGAGCTTATCGTATTCTTGGTTGCATTGAAAACCACTGTATCAATACGGCTCTCTGCGTTTGCTATCGAACCGTTGAGTGTCTGTGCAAACTTGAGCGGGTCCGTTATTCTCCACAGTACATAGCTGTCTGTTATCATTGTCTTTTTGTCGGATGTGATTACCTCGGACTCAGCTATGTCATATAATAATATTTCCTTCGGAAGTGTGTCCGCAGTCTCCACAAACGGAATCTTAAAACATATTCCGGACGTAGTCTGTACTCTGTCTACTTTTCCGAATCTCTTCACAAGCTTGAACTCATCCTGATTTACCACCTCTATGGATGAACCAAGCGTTATAAGTGCAACGACCGCAATAATTATAATCGCAATTTTTGATTTCTTCATAATCTATTCTCTCTTTCTGCCATGTGGCAAATTCCTTAGCCTTTTAGCTAATCAGCTCTTTTGCTATATTAACACTACTTACTTGTCAATCCAAAAACAGCTTTAGTTATCGGACTGTGAGCTGTAAGAGGTACTTCCGTTACCTGCTGTATCGCCGGTAAATGAATCTAAAGGAAGAACCGTCTGCGTACCATCATTTCCCACGATTATAACCTTGAGCTCAGGTAGCACATCCTCCATAGCCTCATAGAACATACGAAGCTTGGTTACTGTAGGATTCTTGACATACTCCTCATACATCGAATTGAAGCGTGCGACCTGCGCTGTAGCTTCATTTATTCTCTGCTCCTTCTGTGCTTCCGCATTCTTTATGATACCGTCCGCCTGTGCCTGTGCCTCAGGTACCTGCTCATTGCGGTACTTATTCGCATTGTTGAGTGCTGTCTCTTTTCCCTGCTTTGCAGTCTCAACAGCCTTGAACGCCTCCATTACCTCTGCCGTAGGCGGCTCTGAGTCCTGAATCGTTATATTGACAAGTGCTATTCCTAAATCCTGCTCCTCAAGCTTTCCCACAATAAGCTGCTTGATATTAGACTGAATTTCCGACTTTCCGGTTGTGAGGACGCTGTCAACATCATAGCTTGCCACCACCGAACGGATACAGCCCTGTGCAATATTTTTTAATATAAGCTCCGGGCTCTGCGAATTATATATCGCCTTCACCGGATCCGTCACCTTGTACTCCACGAAGAAGTCAACATTTACAAAATTGTAATCCGAGGTAATCATAAGTGACTCATCGGTGTCAAGCACATATCCATCATCACCTGTGTTATATCCCATCGTAAAGCCGTGGATTGTTGTGTCAACCTTGATTACCTTCTGTATAAAAGGTATCTTAAAGTGAAGACCGGAATCCGTGACTGACTGCGGCTTACCAAGTGTGACTAACACCGCCTGCTCCTGTTCGTTAATCTGGTACGTAGAGTTGAAGGCAAATATTACAACAACAACTGCAAGCACTACAAGCCAGCCGAATCTTCTGAGCCATTTGCCGGACTGCTTGGCAGCCCTCTTAAACTCCTCCTCATCATAGATAAAATCATTGTTTTTACTCATACTGTTCTCCCTTTCCATGTGTTCCGGTTAAGTCAAGCCGATATTCACAATCCACCCAGTCTCTTACCCGTAACTCTTGTAAAAAATTCCTGTTCCCGAAATACATACCCAAAGGATATAAAAAAGACCTTTGCTACGGAACTCCATAACAAAAGTCTTGCCATTCACTCATAACATCCGAATCCATAACCGCGGTATAATGGATTGTTCTGACGGAAATTATAACATCTTTACGATGCCAGCTACTCCCTTTTGGGTATATCAAGATATTAGCACAGTTCTATTGTTGTGTCAATATATTTTGCTATTTTTTTAACAAACATTTCTGTCCACCTGCAGGCAGCTACATATTCGCATCTGAATCTGCAATTACAGCTTTTAAGTATAAAAAGATAATTTTTCTGTAATATCATGTTTTTGTCTTCAAAAAAATAATTTTTCGGTGGATTTTTGTCACCCAGCTATTATAATATATATTGTCTTACATAACCTATAACAATGATGTCTGGGTTAAAACATGCTCTATAAGCTTAGCGTGTATAACGAATTATATTAGATGAGGTACAATTATGTTTACAAAAAAACAACTCTGGGCTCTGCTCATCCCTCTTATGATTGAGCAGATACTTAACTCCCTTATGGGAACCGCCGACACGATGATGGTGAGCAATGTAGGCTCAGCGGCAATCTCCGCCGTGTCGCTTGTGGATTCAATCAACACACTTATCCTTAATATATTCTCCGCTCTTGCCACAGGAGGAGCGATAGTGTGCTCCCAATATATCGGAAAACAGAGAATCGACCGCGCAAATGCCGCAGGAAGACAGCTTGTTTTGTCCATGTTTGCGATATCCACTGTGATATCGGCTGTGTGCGTCATATTCCGCCGGCCGCTCCTTTCACTTGTCTTTGGAAAGGTTGACGCCGATGTAATGGAAAATGCGCTTATTTATATGCTTATAACCGGACTTTCCTTCCCATTCATAGGTCTTTATAACGCCTCAGCGGCGCTGTTCCGCTCATCCGGGAACTCGAAGCTTCCTATGACGGTATCTATGATTTCCAACTGTATAAACATTGTCGGAAATTCCATATTTATATTTGTACTTAAAATGGGGGTTGCCGGTGCCGCCCTGTCGACATTGTTATCCAGAGTATTCTGCGCCGTTGTCATCATGTATTATCAGACAAAGCCGACGCAGACTATATGCATCAATAACTATTTTTCAATACGACCCGACTTTCCAATGGTCAAGATGATACTTACCTTCGGTATCCCTACCGGAATAGAAAACGGAATGTTCCAGTTCGGTAAGCTTGCCATACAGTCAACCGTCTCCACGCTCGGCACAACTGCCATAGCCGCACAGGCAATGACCTCTGTGCTTGAGGGCTTCAGCAGCATGGCCGGTGTCGGTATCGGTCTTGGAATGGTAACCATTGTCGGGCAGTGTATCGGTGCCGGCAGAAGAGATGAGGCAAAGCGCTACATCCTCAAGCTCACATGGTATGGGGAGGTATCTATTATCATATCCTGTATCATTCTGTATATTGCCTGTGACCTCATAACCTCCCTCGGCGGAATGGAACCTGAGGCAGCCGTAATGTGCAAGGAGATGGTGCTTGCCATCACTATCTGTAAGCCTATCGCATGGGCATTCTCATTCATGCCGGGCTATGGTATGCGCGCTGCCGGGGACGTGAAGTTCTCCATGGTAACCTCATCCATAACGATGTGGACCTGCCGTGTATTTCTCACAGTAGTACTCATCCGCTTCTTCGGCTGGGGTCCTATGGCAGTATGGGTTGGTATGTTTACCGACTGGACAGCGAGAAGCATCTGCTTCGCGACAAGATTCTTCACCGGCGGATGGCTGAAAAAGAAGGCGGTGTAACCGCCTACGCCGGGACAGGGGTCTGACACCGGTGTCCCAACAATGTGGGACGCCGGTGTCAGACCCCTGTCCCGGAACTGTCAAATAAGCCCCATTACCTTCAACACGAATATCCATCCTGTGAGCGTCACGGATGACAGGAGCGTTGCCATAACCACTATGCTGGAGCTTAGCACCTCGTCATTACCCATATTCTTTGCCATTATGTAGCAGGTGACCGTGGTCGGTGAGCCGAGCATGACAAGAATTGCAACGAGTTCACTGCCACGGAAGCCGAACGCTATCGCAAACGGAAAAAAGATGAGTGGCAGAAGCACCAGCTTTATGAGAGTTGCAATTGATGTCAGCTTAATCTTCTTAACCGCCTTCGCTCCCTCGAAGCCTGCGCCGACAACCAGCAGTGCTATGGGCGTTGCCGTCTGTGCTATGCTTGTCACTGCCTTCAGCGGTATTGCCGGAATGCTTATCCCGAATATTGAGAACGGCAGTCCAAGGAATATTCCTATTATGATTGGATTCTTAACCACGTTAATGCAGGCCTTTTTAATATTGGAGCCTTTGCTATTTCTGACTTCTTTTATTACACCTGCTGAATCTGCCTTTATCCCTCTATAATTTCCGCTTATCCCTGACTTTTTTTCTACGGCGTTCTTTTTATGTATCTGATTTGATATATTGTCATCCGGCTTATTTTTTTCTGCCTCTTTCCCCATATCCGACGAAAACGTCAATATAATCACCGAGAGAATATTATATAAAGGCACCGCCGACACAATCATAAGCGGAGCCATGCCTGAATTGCCGTATATGTTGTTGATAAATGCAATGCCGAGCACAGCCGCGCTTCCTCTCGCGCTCGCCTGTGTGAACGCACCGACCTGCGTCTTATCCTTGATAAAAATATAGCTGAGTCCCCATATCGCAAGAAACATTATGGTTGTTGTTATCATACAGAATAAAACAAAGGCCAGATTGAAATCTGACCTTATGTCTGCGGTTGCGATGTCCTTAAACAGCAGCACGGGAAGTGCCACCTTAAATACATACTTATCTGCAACCTTATTAAATTCCTTGGTGAACAGACCAATCCGCATAAGGAACCAGCCCAGAACCATAATGAGAAATATAGGCAACGTCGCATTTAAGCTGAAAATAAAATCTGCCATGATAATCCTCATTTCTTTAAATCTAATCAGGTAATTATTTCTGATTACAGAGTGCCTGTAAACCTGTCAAATGCTGCCTGTCCCTTGGCATCCCTCTTGAACACACCCGCATCCTCAAGAACCTTCTTGAATACAATTCCAATCTCTTCCTTGATAACCGCATCCACATTCTCAGCATTGATCACAGGGTACTTAGGTCTGAACTCATCAACCCAGTCCGCATGCTTTTCTATCTTTTCGTTAGAGCGGATATCCTTGCCGTCCACGATATAATCCGAGAGAATCTCCATCTCCTCCTTGAGCCTTGATGGGAGAACCGCAAGTCCCATGACCTCAATAAGTCCAATGTTCTCCTTCTTAATATGATGGAGTTCATTGTGAGGGTGATAAAGACCAAACGGACACTCAGGTGTTGTTATATTGTTGCGGAGTGCAAGGTCAAGCTCATACATATCGCCGCGCTTTCTCGCGATAGGTGTGATTGTGTTGTGCGGCTCGCCGTCTGTCTCGGCAAACACATAAGCCTCCTCGTCCGTGTAGCCTCTCCATGCCTTCAGGATGTGGTCTGCAAGGTCGATGATTCTCTTCTCATCCGTACAGCTGAGACGTATTACCGATAACGGCCACTTTACTATTCCTGCCTTGACATCCTCATACCCCTTGACAGTGAACTCTCTCTCCACAGGTGCCTTAGCCATGGCAAACTCATAGTTGCCGCCCTGAAAATGGTCATGTGAGAGAATTGAGCCGCCGACAATCGGAAGGTCTGCATTTGAACCGATAAAATAGTGCGGGAACAGCTTTATAAAATCAAAAAGCTTGACAAATGTCGCTCTATCAACCTTCATCGGAACATGCTGTCCGTTGAAAACGATGCAATGCTCATTGTAATATACATAAGGAGAGTACTGGAAGCCCCACTGTCCGCCGTTTATCGTTATAGGTATGATTCTGTGGTTTTCCCTTGCCGGATGATTGGTGCGGCCTGCGTACCCCTCATTCTCGCGGCAGAGCTGGCACTTCGGATAACCGCTCTGCTTGGCAAGCTTTGCGGCGGCAATCGCCTTAGGATCCTTCTCCGGCTTGGACAGATTGATTGTGATATCAATATCGCCATACTCCGTCTTGGTCACCCACTTCATATCCTTGCACACACGGTATCTTCTTATATAATCCGAATCGCGGCTCAGCTTATAGTAATAATTCGTAGCTTCCTCAGGCGAAGCTGCATATTTCTCCTTAAATGTCTTTATAACCTGTGATGGTCTTGGCACAAGACAGTTCATAAGCCTTGTGTCAAATAAATCCCTGTACACAACACTATCCTCAATAAGTCCCTTCTCGACCGCATAGTCAAGAAGCTCTTTAAGGACAGGTTCAAGCTCCACCTTCTCATAGTTTTCTTCCGGTTCCTCATAATCATCAAGCTTTAAGACATCCAGAATAAGATTTGTCGAATAAATCTTCTCCTCCTCTGAAATCAAACCGGTTTCCATTCCGTATGTAACCAATTTTTTTATTGCCTCGTATACCATGGCACACACCTCCACGCCTGCAATTTTATATTAATTAAAACATTTTAATCTTTACAAATAGTAATGAAGAACTCGCTTTTGCGTGTTTTCTGATAGTTCAGCCGGTTGAACTAATGTGAAATCGCAATACATCTTAGACTGTGTTTTTTACTGTCTTAACCTAGCCTTTTATCTGTGTCCTTCACTATGCCTTACCCAAAATCCTCTTAAGCTTCCTGACAACCTTCTTAAAAAAGCTCGGATAATATATGTCCTTCTGAACCGCTATGTCGTAATCTATATCACGTTCAACCTTATCCCTGAATTTAATCGGAAAATGATATGCACCTGCGTGCATTTCCTCTCCGGGTCCCTTGGTGTGGGTGGCATCCTCGCGGTTCATGCCGATATTATTGATAAGGTTAACATTCGGCACAACACACAGTCCATCGTTCTCCGCAAGACAGAGCATAAGCTGATAATCCCATGTATCAAGCCTGCCCTCATATATCAGGTCAAGCTCCTTCTCAACGTAATCTGCCTTTGCATCCATAAATACCTTATGCATAAGACCTTCCGCCTTGCGCTGCGGCCAGTTCTTAAGTGTCACATCATACTTTTCCCATGTGCTTCTCCATGTGCCCCAGCCCCATATATAGTTGTCCGCTGTAAAAAGATAATCATAAGGCGTCTTATAATTCTCAAGCTTCTTGTGAGCGCCGACCATCATCACCTTCGGATCATTTCTGTAATGCTCAAGCATCTCCTGGCAGAATCTGAAAAAAGATATGTCAAGAAGCACGTCATCCTCAATGATGATTGCCTCCTCCTCATGCTCGAATACCCAGCTTATGCCTGAGGATACACGATTCTTGCAGCCCATGTTTTTCTCCGCATAGTTCTTGTGAACCTCACAGTCCCAGTCCACATGCGTGTCAAGGAACTCCCTGACAGCCGCCACCTTCTCGGCATCCCCCTCCTTGGCAGGTCTTGCCGCATCGCAGATAAGATATAATCTTGGCGGCTTAATCTCCCTGATTCGCTCAAATACAACCTGTGTTGTGTCAAGCCTGTTATACACAAAGAAGGCAATCGCTGTCTTCATCACAAAATCACTCACAATACACTCCTATCCATATTAAATACTTATTATGACAAAATACCTCTGCATAATGCGGAAAATTCTGCAATGCAACGTATCCTGAACCCATTGAGAGTATAGATTCCCTGTCATAAACGCATAATCTAATATATTTAACTAATTCTCTATAAGCGCCTGCACTGCCATATCATGCACATATGTGTATGCATTCTTATGTATATACACGCTTATATATTCATGTAACTATCTATTAACATATATACATTTTCATATACATCAACATATATCTTTATCCCTTGCATGGTATACCTTAGAGTACTACCGGGCCACCGCCGATATCAGCGACATAGAAGTCTGCGGCATAGCCTATCGTATCCTTATACTCCTTACCAACCTTCTCAATGAAGTTATCGATGGCATCTGTCTTTACAATGCTTACTGTACATCCTCCGAATCCGGCACCTGTCATACGTGAACCGATGACACCCGGCTGCTTAAGTGCCGCTGCCACCAAAGTATCAAGCTCCTTGCCTGTGACCTCGTAATCCTCCCTCAATGACGTGTCGGAAGCAACCATAAGTCTTCCGAACTCCTCAATGTCTCCGGCTCTTAATGCCTTCACTGCCTTGATTGTTCTCTGGTTCTCATATACAGCATGCTTAGCGCGCTTCTGACGAACCTCACTCTTTATTGCAGACTTATAGCGTTCAAATGCCTCCTCAGTGAGGTCACCAAGCGTCTTGATATCTATGACCTTCTGAAGCTCCTCAAGTGCCTCCTCACATTCAGCACGTCTTTCATTGTACTTAGAATCGCCCAAGCCCCTCTTCTTATTGCTGCATGCTATTACTATCTTGGCATTGTCAAGCTTAACCGGGGCATACTCATAAGAAAGGTTAGATGTGTCAAGGAAAATAGCGTGTCCCTCTTTACCCATCGCAATTGCAAACTGATCCATAATTCCGCAGTTGACCTTGTTAAACTTATTCTCAGCGAACTGGCTGATAAGTGCCATGTCTATAAAATCCGTACTAAAACCAAAGGTATCCTTGAGTACAAGTGCGGTGAGTACCTCTATGGATGCTGATGATGAAAGTCCTGAGCCATTAGGTATATTTCCCAGATAGCACATATCAAAGCCCTTGTCAAAATGGTAGCCCTTCTGCATATAAGCCCACATGACACCCTTCGGATAATTCGTCCAGTCTGCCGCCTTATCCCATACAAGGTCATCAAGCGATGTCTCTATAACCCCGAGCTTATCGAAGTTAGCTGAATAAAAGCGAAGCTTATTGTCATCCCTGCGTCTTACAGCAGCGTAGGTTCCCATTGTGAGTGCACATGGAAAAACATGACCTCCATTGTAATCTGTATGCTCACCGATAAGATTAACTCTTCCCGGTGCAAAGTATACCTTGACATCTCTGTCTTCACCATATACCCTCTTAAATTCCTGAAGCATCTTCTCCTTCATAGCCCTACCTCCATCTTATAGTGTGTATAGTGTGGATATTGTTGCCGTCATACCGAACGTATGCAACCTACAGTAATTATAGTATAATGTGAATTTTTTATCAACATTTTTATACTTTAATAGAAAGCTGCCCATGGATAGCAAAAGGAGCCGAGTTTCCCCGACTCCTTCGCTGTGATGTCTGCTATAGTAAAATAATCTATATGCTTTCTTCTGCCACTGCCTTATCATAAGCCTCCAATATCGCATTGGATATCATATCCCTCGTAGCTGAGCTTATAGGATGTGCAATGTCCCTGTACTCCCCTTCTGCCGACTTCTTGCTTGGCATGGCGATGAATAAACCCTTCTCTCCCTCTATTACCTTAATATCATGTACAACAAACTCATTGTCAAATGTCACTGAGACAACTGCCTTCATTTTGCTGTCCTTTGATACCATTCTTACCCTCACGTCTGTAACCTGCATATCAACCCTCCATATATGTCTACACCACGATGTAGCTTTATAAGCCGTATCTTTCGTTCTTTTCCACTACAACCTTTACCTTGCCGTCCTCACCTGCATATCTGCAATTGGAACGAATTGTATCCCTGCTCTCAACTATACAGTTCTCGATGACTGTATTATCACCGATATATACATCATTGAGAATAATCGAGTTACGAATCACACAATTATTTCCAACGAATACCTTCTTGAACAATACGGAATTCTCAACCGTGCCATTTATAATACATCCGCTGGCAACAAGTGAATTCTTGACCTCTGAACCCGGATTATACTTAGCAGGCGGAAGATCATCCACCTTAGAGTAGATATCCGGATACTGGTTAAAGAAGAACTCCCTCACATCCCTCTTTAAGAAATCCATGTTGGTCTTATAATAAGCGTCCACTGTCGAAATATTGTTCCAGTAGCTGTCAAGCTTATATCCGTACACTCTCTTGATATTCTTATACCTTATAAGAATATCCTTTACGAAATCATATCTGTCCTCGGAAGCAGCCTTTTCAAGAAGCTCAATAAGCTGGCGTCTTCTTATTATATAGATACCTGTGGAGACAATATTTCCCTCAGCCTCAATCGGCTTCTCCTCAAAATCAGTGATTCTCATATCCTGATTCATACGGACAACACCAAAACGGTTAGCGTCCTCGCCTGCCGGAAGCTCCTTTACAACAACCGTGATGTCCGCCTTCTTCTCTATATGGTACTCAAGCACCTTTGCGAAATCAAGCTTATAGACACCATCGCCTGAGGCAATTACAACATAAGGCTCATGGCTGTTCTTTAAGAAGTCAATATTCTGATACATGCTGTCGGCAGTTCCTCTGTACCACACACTGTTATCGGCAGTTATTGTTGGATTGAATACATAGAGTCCACCTTGCTTACGTCCGAAATCCCACCACTTGGATGAGCTAAGATGGTCATTGAGGCTGCGCGCATTATACTGTGTGATAACCGCAACCTTCTGTATATGTGAATTGGACATATTGCTGAGTGCAAAATCAATACTTCTGTAGCTTCCCGCTATCGGCATAGCTGCAACTGCCCTTCTGCTGGTGAGCTCCTTCATCGCCTTATTATTTCCGCCTGCTAATACAAGTCCTATCGCTCTCATCTTGCTGCACCTCCCTTAATAATACTTCCTCCGCTCGGGAGCATACCATTCTCATAATCTGAAAGCTCTGTCACTCCGTAGATAGCAGTGTTCTTGCCTATCTGCACTCTTGGCGGAATATATGAATTCTCTCCTATTGTCACAAGACCAAAAGCATATACCTTGGCGTTAAGTGTATTCGGTGCTTCATCGCCGACACCTAATACAGCTCCCTCGCCAATCTCTGTGCTCTCTGCAATAATAGATTTATCTATCACGGCTCCCGCACCAATTCTTGCATTCTGCATTATAATAGAGTCTCTTACTATAGCTCCTTCCTCTATAGTAACGCCCGAACCGATGACTGAATTATACACCTCACCGTAGACCTGTGTTCCCTCTCCTACTATGCTTCTGAAAACCTTTGAATTATCCGCAAGATACTGAGGCGGAAGAATATCGCTCTTCGTATATATCTTCCAGAATTCTTCATAGAGGTTAAACTCGGGGATAATATCAATAAGCTCCATATTGGCCTCCCAATATGAGCCAAGGGTACCTACATCCTTCCAATATCCGTTAAATTCATAGGCAAAAAGTCTCTGCTTGTTCTCGTGGCAGTATGGAATAATATGCTTTCCGAAATCACAGCCCGGCTCATCCTTCATCTTGATAAGAGCTTCCTTCAAAACAGGCCAGCTGAATATGTAAATTCCCATAGATGCGAGATTACTGCTCGGGTTAGCAGGCTTCTCCTCAAATTCGGTAATCTTATTATGCTCGTCCGTAACAAGAATACCAAAACGGCTTGCCTCCTCAATAGGAACAGGCATAGCTGCTATCGTTACATCGGCATTATTAGCCTTATGATAGTCAAGCATAAGCTCATAATCCATCTTGTATATATGATCGCCTGAAAGAATGAGTACATAATCCGGATTGTAAAGCTCCATGTATTCGAGATTCTGATATATCGCATTGGCGGTTCCTGTGTACCACTCACTGCTTGTACTCTTCTCATACGGCGGAAGTACAGTCACTCCACCACGATTACGGTCAAGATCCCATGGAATACCAATTCCAATATGTGTGTTAAGTCGTAACGGCTGATACTGTGTGAGAACACCTACGGTATCAATTCCAGAATTAATACAGTTACTGAGCGGGAAGTCAATTATTCTGTACTTACCGCCAAATGCTACAGCCGGCTTTGCCATATTCGATGTAAGAACACCCAGACGGCTTCCCTGTCCACCTGCCAGCAGCATAGCAATCATCTCTTTTTTAATCATGCTACCACCTCTTGTCAATTTACTAAAGCCAATCATCACATTTATGGTTTTGTAATGTCATTATAACATAAATTATTTTATAAGTGAAGAAATTTTTATATTTTTTGTTAAAAAAATATGTCTTTTCTGATAATTGATTGATAATTTGTTTTTTTACCATTATATTCCATTATTCAACTTAATACTGGTTTTTTCATGATTGGTGTTATATTATATTGTGTATATATCCAATATATTCATAATAAAATAGTAATGATGTTGTGGACGAAGCATGCCAATTTTAATATCCGTGCGCATAACGTATTATATTTATAGAGCATGTTCTAAGCCCGGCCTCATAGTAATCAGGAGGATTATACAATGTATCAGATTGACTTTAATAAACCCATACATATACATTTCATCGGAATCGGTGGAATAAGCATGAGCGGTCTTGCGGAGCTTCTTTTATCGGAGAATTTTAAAATATCCGGCTCGGATAACAAGGAATCCGCTCTCACAAGGCAGCTCTCCGATGCCGGATGCAATATATTCATAGGACAGAAGGCAGACAATATTGATTCATCTGTTGATGCCTGCGTATATACCGCTGCCATCCACCCGGATAACCCTGAATATGCCCGCTGTCAGGAGCTTGGCATTCCGATGCTGTCACGCGCCGAGCTGCTCGGTCAGATAATGAAAAATTACCGCACAGCCATCGGTGTCTCAGGAACACACGGAAAGACAACCACAACATCAATGCTCAGTGAGATACTCATGTCAGCAGGCACCGACCCAACGATATCCGTGGGCGGTATGCTCCCATCAATCGGAGGCAATATGAGAATAGGCCATTCGGAGCTCTTTCTCACCGAAGCATGCGAATATACCAACAGCTTCCTGTCCTTCCACCCAACCATGAATATTATTCTCAATGTTGAGGAGGATCATCTTGATTTCTTCAAGGACTTAGACGATATCCGCGCCTCGTTCAAAAAATACACAGAGCTGCTGCCTGATGACGGATATCTCGTTATAAACAGCGGAATTGAGGACTACTCCTATTTTTACAGGGACAGCAATTGTAACGTGATTACATTCGGACTTAACCCGCAGACAAGCAACTACTCTGCCACGGATTTTCATATTGACAATAAGGGTGACTACTGCTATACGCTTCTTTATAATAATGAAGAAAAATGCAAGGTTGCACTCAAGGTTCCGGGAGAACATAACGTATTAAACAGCCTTGCAGCAATAGCTGCCGCCGTCACCCTCGGCATAAGGCTTGATACCGCCGTGAAGGGAATCGCCTCCTACAGCGGTGTTGACCGCCGTTTCCAGATTAAGGGCAAATGCAACGGCTTTACAATCATTGATGACTATGCGCACCATCCTGCTGAGATAACCGCAACCCTTAAGGCGGCACAGCACTATCCTCACAATAAGCTCTGGTGCATATTCCAGCCGCACACATACACACGCACGAAGGCATTTCTGCCTGAATTTGCCAAGGCTCTTGCACACGCAGACCACGTAGTCTTAGCCCCGGTATATTCCGCACGCGAGCAAGACATATATGGAGTAAGCTCAGCAGATATTCAAAAGCTTATTCTCGGCAGCGGTACCCCATGTGAATATTTTATGACTTTCCCTGAGATAGAAGCATTTATAAAAGACAACTGTTCAGAAGGCGACGTCGTAATCACCATGGGAGCAGGCAACATTCTTGAGGTCGGAGAAGACCTGCTTAAGTAAATATTGCGATATTCACACAGCATACACAGATTATCCACATCCACAACCCCCTATAATCTCCGCATTTTAGGGGGTTTTCCACATCTTATCCACATTATCCACATTTTTCATATCCACAACTTTCACAACTTTGCTTTGTTGCCATAAAATCTATTCTCAAAAAAGCCCGGCTATGCTATACTTACTATAGAATTTTTAAGAAACGAGAGTACAGCTATGGCACCTATTACATTAACCTCAACCTACACTCCTAATGAGACAACCATCCCTAATATTTTTCTGGACAGATATATGCCTTCGGCAAACGGCGAATTTGTGAAGGTCTATTTGTGTCTGCTTAGGATGTATGCCAACCCGGCAGGGCGTTCTTCTACCCTCACCGATATTGCCGATTTACTTAATCATACCGAGAGCGATATAATCCGTGCCATAAAGTACTGGGAAAAGGCGGGGCTTCTATCCGTAGGCTACAGCGGTGATATTCCCGTGAGCATTACACTTTTACCGATCAGGCAGAAGCCGGACAGGCTTTCCACGGACATCCCGGCAGAGGAGCCTTCATACAATACAGCTGAAACGGCTGCCGCCGCAGAAGGAGTCAACGCCCTTGGCGAACAGACGCCTGTCCATGCCCCTGATGAGACTCTTCCCGGCAAATACAATTATTCACCTGCGGCCATCAAGCGCATGTGCGACAGTGATGACAACCTCCATCAGTTGATTTTTGTCGCTGAGAGGCTGTTCGGCAAGACACTCACCAACTCAGAAATCAGCACAATAATCTATATCCACAATGATTTGAATTTTTCCGATGATTTGCTTGAATATCTATTTGAATACTGCGTTTCCCTTGAGAAGAGAAGCTTCCGTTATCTTGAACGTGTAGCCATAAGCTGGCATGAGGAAGGTCTTGTGACAGCCGAACAGGCAAAACAGCAGCATGAGATACATAGTAAGAAAATCTATTCCGTCATGAAGGCATTCGGTATCAATGACCGCATGCCGGGCAAGCCGGAGCTTGATTTCATCACACGCTGGTATGATGAATACGGTTTTGAGACGGAACTCGTGATAGAAGCCTGCAACCGCACAATTCAGGCACTGCATAAGCCGAGCTTTGAGTATACAGACACAATTCTTTCCAACTGGAGAAAGAAAAACGTACATACCGTATCGGATATCGAATCGGTCGATGCCGCTCACGCAGTCTCTAAGAAAGACAACGGTTTTTCCGGCAGCAAAGCCTCCGGCAAAGCGGACAATACAGGCTCCCCTGCCATAAGAACAGGAAAGAATACCAACCGCTTCAATAATTTCTCGCAGAGAAAATATGATTTCAATGCACTGGAAAAACAGATTATCAGCAAGAAGGATTAAAGTTTGAAGGTAAAACTTTCAAACTACATATTGATGGCAGTACTGCAGGCAAAGCTTGCAGTATGCAAGGAGATAATAGATGAAGTTAAACAATTCGCAATACGATACCATTATGAGAATGTATGACACCCGGCAGAGCCATGCGCGTGCCGTGCAGAATTCAAGGATTGAGGAAATCAACGCAAGAATCCCCGAGTATGATGAACTCAGGAAGGAAACGGCAACCGTTTCCGCGGAGGCAGCCCGCGCCGCCGTCATGGGGGACATGAGTAAGCGCGCACGTCTTTCCGAAAAGCTTGCCTCCATCAACGAAGAAAAAAGTATTCTGCTCTCAGCGGCAGGATACCCGGAGGATTATCTTGAGCTTCACTATGAGTGTCCGCTCTGCAAGGATACAGGCTTTATAAACGGTCAGAAATGCCGATGCTTCAAACAGGCTGCAATAGACCTTTTATACAATCAATCCAACATTAAAAAAATTCTCCTACTTGAAAATTTCTCTAACTTCAATTATGATTGGTATTCGGAGGATTATATTGACCCTGTTTCCGGAATATCCGCTCTGGAAAATATAGTCAATGTCACAAAGAATGTCAATTCATTCATAAGTGATTTCCCATCGGGGGATAATCTTTTATTCTATGGTGATACCGGCGTCGGCAAGACCTTTCTCACCCACTGCATTGCAGGTGAGCTTCTTGAAAAGGGGTATTCCGTGCTGTATCTGTCAGCCATAGACCTGTTTGACCTTTTTTCAAAATATGCTTTTGATAATGACGGCGAAGCAGATTACAGGGATGCATTTTCACAGATTCTTGACTGCGGGCTGCTTATTATAGATGACCTGGGGACAGAGCTGGTTAACAGCTTTACCAACTCCCGATTATTTTATTGTATTAATGAAAGAATTCTTGCAGGTCTGTCAACAATTATATCAACGAATCTGAGTCTTGAGGAGCTTATGAATACCTATTCTGAGCGTATTTTTTCCAGACTCACCATGTCATACCAGATATTCAAAATATATGGTGACGACATTCGTTTGAAGAAACTTTAATCACAACACATCTACGGAGGAAAATATCATGCTTCAGGAAGAACGCGACCTTGAAACCATACCAGTGGGGGCACTTGGAATCATTCCCCTTAAGGGCTGTGAACAGCTCAGCCAGAAGGTAAATGACTACCTTGTTCAATGGAGAACCGAAAGAGAAAATGAGCATAAGTCTACAATAGCTTTTGCAGGATACCAGAGAGACCACTACATCTTAAGTGCAAGCGTACCACGCTTCGGCTCAGGAGAGGCTAAAGGAATTATCAACGAATCTGTCCGCGGATATGATTTGTACCTTTTAGTCGATGTATGTAACTATAGCCTTACCTACTCTCTGTGCGGTAAGGAGAACCACATGTCACCTGATGACCATTATCAGGATTTAAAGCGTATTATCGCTGCTGTAGGCGGTAAGGCAAGAAGAATCACTGTCATTATGCCTTTCCTCTATGAGAGCAGACAGCACAAGAGAAGCGGACGTGAGTCCTTAGACTGTGCTCTTGCACTTCAGGAGCTCACGGACATGGGTGTTGACAACATCATCACCTTCGATGCCCATGACCCACGAGTACAGAACGCTATTCCGTTAAAGGGCTTTGAGACTGTACAGCCTGCTTACCAGTTCATCAAGTATCTCACCAGAAATGTATCTGATATAACCTTCGACAGTGACCACATGATGATTATAAGCCCGGATGAGGGAGGAACACATAGAGCCGTATACTTTGCAAACGTGCTCGGTCTTGATGTAGGTATGTTCTACAAGAGAAGAGATTATACTAAGATTGTAAACGGTCGTAACCCTATCGTAGCACACGAATTCCTCGGAAGCTCTGTTGAAGGCAAGGATGTATTTATCATCGACGATATGATTTCCTCAGGCGAAAGCATGCTTGATGTTGCAAAGGAATTAAAGGCACGCAAGGCAAAGAGAGTATTCCTCGCAAGCACCTTCGGTCTTTTCACCAATGGTCTTGAGAAGTTCGATGAGGCTTATGAGGCAGGTCTTATAGATAAGGTTCTCACAACGAATGTTATCTACCAGACACCTGAGCTTCTCTCCAAGCCATATTATATCAATGTAGATATGAGCAAGTACATCGCACTCATCATCGACACGCTCAACCATGATGCTTCCATAAGCAAGCTTCTCGACCCGGTTGACAGAATCCAGAAGCTTCTCAAGGAGTACAATAAGAAGTAATTTAGTTAAGTACAAACCCGGACGGGTGTTAAAACATGCATTCAGGAATGTGAAGTGTATGTGCCGGTGTATATATGCATAGCGGCTCCGTTGTGACCAAAAGTCGCGCTATGCATATATACACCGGCGCATACACGGCATAGGTGTTTGGGCATGTTTTAACACCCTGTTTTTGTATTCCAATAAGTCTTGCATAAGTATGTCTTTATTGATTGTATTAAAAATCAACCTTCCTGTGCTATCTTTCCCAAGTAAAAAACTGTAAAGCAAGTGCAATTCCGCTAAATTGGAATCGCTCTTACTTTACAGTTTCATTAAGTCGGTCAATTATTCTGCACAGAACAGGCTGGCTGCTCTCCGGTTACGGCAGCTTCACATCCGTATCTCCGCCCGCTGTGTAACCGGCATTGGTGTCGCCACCTGAGGAGGTGCCTGCTCCCACATCCGCATCTCCGCCCGCTGTGTACCCGGCATTGGTGTCGCCGCCTGAGGAGGTTCCGGCTCCCGCGTTCACATCTCCTCCGGCTGTTCCGGCGGCATCTGAATCTCCTCTGCTACTTCCCGGTGCATTGGTATCTCCTCCGACAGTGCCGGCTTTCTTATCCCCTCCTACAGAGCCGGAGGCATTGCCGTCACCTCCAAGTGCCCCTGCATTCTTGTCACCGCCGACAGTGCCCGAGGCATTGCCGTCACCTCCGTGATGACCGGACGCATTGCCATCACCCGATACCGCTCCTGTGGCATTGCCGTCACCTCCTGCCGATGACGCTGCGTTACCGTCACCACCGGCTCCATTATAGCTCTTGTCCCCCAGCGCATTCTGTATGTCCTCAATGGCGGCTGTCGATTCCTGCCGGCTGTTATCGCCATTATCAATAATGTTATCAGGCAGTGTATCAGTTTTGACACCGTCATCAGCATATTCGGTATATTCGGGAAACTCTTTTATTTCAAGTCCTTCGTGGATAGTCTGCATGAAGCTCTTCCATATTGTCATAGGATATGTGCCACCCGTAAGGTCAGCCATCCTCTTTGGAATGTCATACCCAACCCACACCGCTGTTGTGTAGTATGCGGAGTATCCCACTGTCCAGCCATCCTTGTTGTCCGTTGTGGTTCCCGTCTTTACCGCAACCACCGCGTTATCAAGCTTAGCCCCTGTGGCAATTCCGTGTTCAACACCATATTGCAGCATTTTGCTCACCATTCTGGCTGCACTCTTTTCATAAATCTGCGTTCCATTGCCTCCATTATCCACAATAGTCCTGCCCTTTGAGTCAGTTATCCTCATAACCGCCGTAGGCTCGTGGAAAACTCCGTCACCAGCAAGTGCCGCATAAGCGCCAGCCATCTCAAGTGCACTCGCTCCATAGCTCCAGCCGCCAAGGCATGCCGCCATGTAATGCTCATCCTCGCCAAGCTTGCCAAAATGCATCTTTTTTACAAAGGACATTCCGTACTCAGGTGTGATCTGTTCAAAAAGCTTCCATGCCGCCACATTTGATGACCATGCGAGCGCCTCCTGCAAGGTCTCTTCACCGGGATATCTGTTCTCAAAATTCTCCGGACCGCCCTCCATCGGCGAATCGTCTATAAGCTCATCCGGGTTATGCCCAAGTCCCAGATACGGTGCATACACCACAAGCGGCTTGATGGCGCTTCCCGGCTGTCTGAAGCTCTGGTATGCACGATTGAGCGTGTAGCCCGGAAGCCCCTGGTTTCTGCCTCCCACAATCGCTGTGACATATCCTGCAGCATTGTCTATACATACCGCCGAAGCCTGAAGCTTATACACGCCTTCATCGTTAGTCTCCGTATTCCAAGCCAATGCAGCATCCAACGAATCCATGAGAAGCTGCTGCTTGTCCATATCTATTGCCGTATATATCCTGTATCCTCCTGTAAAAAGAGTTCTCTGATAACGCGAATACCAATTATCATACAGCTCCTTGTACGCTGCCTCGTCATCCTCGTCGATAAATTCATATCTGAAATTAAAGCCCGCCGCTTTCATAAGTGAGCGCGTAGCACAGTAGTACACATAAGTCTCAACCGAATCATACTTCTCAGCCTCGGGCGGACTTAAGACAATCTCCTCAGCTATTGCATTCTGATATTCTTCGTCGGATATACTCCCGTAATCATGCAGCAGCCCAAGTATGTAATCCCGCCTCTCCACTCCTCTGTCCAAGTGCTCAAATGGGTCATACTTGGATGGATTATTAGGTATTGTTGTCAAAAATACAAGCTGTGATATCGACAGCTCACCCGCAGCTTTGTTAAAGTACCCCTGCGCCGCCGCCTCAATGCCGTACAGACCATTGGCGAAGTATATATTATTTATGTAAAATTCAAGTATCTGATCCTTGGTATAGCGCTTTTCAAGCTCCATCGAAAGAAATATCTCTGTTATCTTCCTCTCCCATGTGACATCCTGTGAAAGATAGATATTTCTCGCTACCTGCTGGGTTATGGTACTCGCGCCCTGCGCCTTGCTCTTAGTCTTAAAATTAATGCTTACGGCTCTTATTATGGCGGCAATATCTATACCTCCATGTCTGTAGAACTTTCTATCCTCAATGAGAACGAATGCATCCTTTACAACCTTAGGTATCTTGTAGGACTCAAGATAATACAGCTCCTTCACACCGCTGACTGTTGTTATCTCTTCCCCATTCACGTCATAGATAATGCTTGTCTCCGTACTTCTGAAATCAGAAAGCCTGCTTTCTGCTGCGATAGCCTTCGCATTGCCTATATACTTCCCTACCGCAGACAAATAAGGGCTGACAGCGACAAGCCCCAGCCCCACAATCGACAACAATATGATAAAGACAATTAAAAATATCTTTAAGCCTTTCTTCATATCCACCTCTAAATCTTCGGTACATTAGATAATTTCAAAACCAAAAATCACCAATAAACAGTTGTGCACTATACATTATATAAATCAATCAGCGTACAGACTGCCCGACTGCAAGCAGCCACACCATCCATACGCTGTCGATACTACATCGTGATTTCATCACCCAATAATTTCGCCGTTCGTCAAGAGTGAACAAGCTCCCTCTGACTCTCTTTCGCTCATTATAACATGAATTTCATCCATGATTACATCAAAAGTTCGTTAAGCACATAAATATGTCAACTCCCTAACGCCCATTATTTCATAATCTTACTCCTGCATACTGCAAGCATTGCCACCAATAAGCAGTTTGAAAATTATATTTCCAAACTGCTTATAAATTATAAATCACAGTTACCTACAGTTCTTGGGAACGGAACAACATCACGGATATTGCCCATGCCTGTGAGGTACATTACGCAGCGCTCAAAGCCAAGACCGAAGCCGGCATGTCTTGCTGAGCCGTACTTTCTAAGGTCAAGGTAGAACTGGTAGTCCTCCTTCTTAAGACCAAGCTCATCCATTCTCGCAACAAGCTTATCGTAATCGTCCTCTCTCTGGCTTCCGCCTATAATCTCACCGATACCCGGAACAAGGCAGTCCATAGCGGCAACTGTCCTTCCATCTTCATTGAGCTTCATATAGAATGCCTTAATCTCCTTCGGATAATCCGTAACAAATAGCGGTCTCTTATAAATCTCCTCTGTGAGGAAACGCTCATGCTCTGTCTGTAAATCACAGCCCCATGATACCTTGTACTCGAACTTATCATTGTGCTGCTCAAGTATCTTGACAGCCTCTGTGTATGTCACATGTCCGAACTCTGAGTTGAGCACATGGTTCAGTCTCTCAAGGAGTCCCTTGTCTACGAAGCTGTTGAAGAAGTTCATCTCCTCAGGAGCGTTCTCAAGCACATATCTTATAACATACTTAATCATGCTCTCAGCAAGTATCATATCATCCTTAAGGTCTGCAAACGCCATCTCAGGCTCAATCATCCAGAACTCAGCAGCATGCCTTGTTGTGTTGGAGTTCTCTGCACGGAAGGTAGGGCCGAATGTATAAATGTTCTTGAATGCCATCGCATAGGTCTCGCCGTTAAGCTGACCGCTTACCGTAAGATTAGTAGGCTTTCCAAAGAAATCCTTGGAATAATCGACCTTGCCGTCCTCCGTCTTAGGAACATTGTTCAAATCCATGGTTGTTACCTGGAACATCTCGCCTGCACCCTCGCAGTCACTTCCTGTTATGAGCGGAGTGTGAACATATACAAAGTTTCTCTCCTGAAAGAACTGATGGATGGCATAAGCGATAAGCGAACGTACCCTGAACACCGCCTGGAAGGTGTTGGTTCTAGGTCTTAAATGCGTGATTGTTCTGAGGTACTCCATCGAATGTCTCTTCTTCTGAAGCGGATAATCAGGAGTGCTCTCGCCCTCAACCTCTATGCTGTCTGCCTGAATCTCAAACGGCTGCTTGGCATCCGGCGTAGCGATGAGCGTACCTGTAACAATGATAGCGGCGCCAACATTGAGCCTGCTTATCTGTGCAAAATTCTCCATAGTGTCATGGTATACAACCTGTAATGGCTCAAAAAATGTTCCGTCATTCACAACTATAAATCCGAATGTCTTAGAGTCACGGACGCTGCGCACCCAGCCTCCGACCGTAACCTTATTTCCAAGATATTTTTCCTTGTCCCTGAATAAATCTCTGATGTTAATTAGTTCCATATCAATAATCCTCTCTGAATCCATATATCGGAATAATGTATTACCGCTGGACAAATAACTAATCTGTCACTCTTCATCTTACAATATTATTCCAATATGGTCAATCGTTTTGTCAGTCTTTTATGATATTGCAGACCAATATCACTGTATTTTTCAACCCTATAAGTTTTTCCAGCTCTGTTTTTGCCGTGTTAAAGCTGTTTTCTCCCGATACATACGCAACATTGCTCTTATCATACGCATACACAAGCATACTCTCGTCCTCGGTTATCACATTCAGTGCATATCCTTTGTGAATATAGTACAGTGCTTCATCAAGGCTCACACCTGTTATATCCATAACCTGCTCTGACCTATAACTATCCGGAACAGAGATTTTGGCTGTATTTGTCTTATATCTGTCCCATATAATGCTGCCTGATGGTGCGACAACAACTCCCGCCTGTTCATCCGCCTGTGCTATCGCCTGTGCAGGATTACCGGTCAAAAGCGAAAGCTCTCCCATGCTATACACTCTGTAATAGTCATTTTTCCTCGTGACCTCACTCATATAGAGCTGTGCTTCTCCGTTAAATATAATGCTCTTAGGGTATATTACCTTGGTGTCATCCGATGAAGGCACAGATACAGTCAGAATTATATACAGCTCCTTCTGTCTTACATCCGTTGCCACCTGTCTGGTTGTCAGGATTCCATCCGGTGTCATTGTCGTGCTTAAGAGCTGGTCATCAGCCATATCCGTAAGGCTTCCATCATCATTTATCTCTGCTCTTTTAATAATTATCTTGTTGCTGTCCGCCGTGACATCCATAACCCTCACTCCGGATTTTTCATAGTCCTTGATTGTTTCAAGGCTGCCGTTGACTATCTCTATGCGGTACATCGGGTACAGAGCGCTGATTTCAGTTTTTCTCGCCCTTCCGTATATGATATTGCCGTCTATAAGTCCCAAGGTCTTTATATACTCCGTATCCGCCGCAGCAATCTCCGCTGTCTCACCGGTATCAAGATATATTATCTTCACAGCTTCACTGTGATTCTCGTCCCCACCTTCCTGATAAGCAAATATAGAATATTTTTCGGAATACAGGCAGGAATCCTCAACCACCTGTGAGGACACAACCATATACTCCTTGGTATCGTAATGCACAGAGTATATGCTTCCTCCCTGATACATGAAAAATCTTCCCTCGTCATTAAGATATGTCAGTACTTCTACATCCTTTTTTATGACATCATATATCTCATTTCTCGGAATGTACAGAATCTCCTCAACAAGGTTTTTCTCTGCATTGTAGCTGCACACGGACACACCCATCTCACCCTCATGGCTTCCCCGGTTCATGTATCCGTACACAACATAGCTCACATTCCCATCTGAATCCACCGACAAAATCTTTATTCCGTGCTCCTGATATGCCTCCCTCACGGAGTCATAAGCGGAATCATCATCTACAAACGTGAAAAGCTGGACAAACTGGTTGGTCTTGGAATTGTAGCTCCACAGCTCCTCTCCCCTTACAAAGCAGGTCACCCTGCCGGTGCTGTCGCTCATCATCTGAAGTTCTTCAAGCCCCGACGTGATTCCAAGGTAAATTCTTCCCGAATCATTCAAATCCTCCAGCCCGTCAAATAACTGGTCTACATATCTGTCATATCCCAAAACGTATGTTGTATCAGCATCGGCACGTCTGATACGGAAAAATTCCTTCACATCATAGATATCAAGTCCTCTTGCTGCCGGCGTGCTCACCCGGTAGTCAAGCCTGATATCCGCTGTATTCCCCTGTATCTCCACAACCATCGGCCATATTCTGCCGTAGTACTGCGGCTGTAATGCGCCCCAGCCGACCTGAGAAAGCTTGGAATGGATATTCACATGTCCAAGGTTCGTATTATCGCCGGATGAATTCGGCTCAAGCTTCGGGATAATCTCATTTATCGCCTCCTCATCGTACGTCACATTTGAAAAATGAATAACATAGTTCAGCTTATCGTCAAGGTTCAACCCATCGCCAAGCACAATCCTTGTATAATATGCTGCCGTCTTTTTCTCTGTTGAGACAGTAATTTTCATCATATACTCGGTATTATCCTCAAGGAGGTTCTTTATGTTGAGAACCGCCTCGATGCGCTCACCCATATTGCCTGTTGTATTGACATCATTAGTTTCGTAACTGACTTTACCATTTTCATCATCAGCATAGCCCACTGTCTGATAATCCGTAACCGTTGTGTTCTCTATGTACTCTGAGCCGTCAAGGCTCCTTATCTCATACGATATCCCTGTTATCTTCTGACCGTATGTCCCGATACCGATTCTTAGCTTTCTTCCCTCCGGGAGAGGTGTGATACACTCATGTAACATGCTCTCATCAATATTGCTCACATATCCGTGCAGCGGATTGAACTCCTGCCCGCCCTCACTTATCATATATACTACCGGAAGTGTTGCCGCAGACATATTCTCCTTGCTGGAACGGACTTCATCCGTAGCTCTGGTGAGCACAATCGTGATAACCGCAACCGCAACGAACACAAGAATTGATATAAGCACTTTATATTTAAAATTTTTCAATGTGATTTCCTTTCTTCCACCGGTATATCCGGTCAATACCATTATTTAAAAACGTATCGAATATTTTCCAAGCAATACACCGTATAAGTTTATCACAAACATTTTAAAAATAGTATATATATTTTATTAAATAAGCTGCACCTTACAAACAGGACAGATACAATAGTATGATGTTGGGGGCAAAACATGCCAACTTAATGTACGAGTGTATAACGTATTATATTTACGCATACCAGCTCCATTGTCCGAAGCAAGATGTTCTAAGAACATCTAAGCTTCTCCCAAAAGTCGTGATATGCATAAATATAATACGTTATACACGCTAAATTTACAGCACATGTTTTGACTCCAACATCATAGTATTTAATGTCATATAATAATTTTAATAATCAAGGCTGTTAATCGGTGAGGCAAGATATACCTTCGTCCTGTCCTGCTCCTCATCATACCCAATCGCAATATTCATGTTGATTTTATTTCCGCCTATCGTGATATACGAACCTGCCCCCTTGGAATACGCATAGATGGTAAATATATCATTGTCCCTGTTTTCCGTCACAACCTTGGCGCCAAGCCTATCTAACAGACCGTCCGCAAGCTCATTTTTCTCTGTGCTGTTGAGCGCCCCCTCAAGCGAACCGACAAGATTCATATTCACATTCCCCTGTATTCCCATCGCGTCGAACATGCCCTCCACAAGCTCCCTGTAGGAGACGGCGCAGTCTATATTATTGTACACGGTAATATTCACATACACATACTGAGCCTGCGGCTGCGTTCCTGCAAGCCCATTCGTATTCCCTGTTACCTGCGGTTCTGTCACTGCCGGTTCAGCCGTATTCTCTGTGCGTTGCTGTTCCTGCGTAATCGCCTTTATCGTCACACTCCCATTGACGCTATTCTTTGAGAGAACCGTTGTATTTACTTCCTCCTCATATACCGTTGCCAGCCCATACGATGATGTTATTCCAAGTGCCGATGCAATATTTTTTACAAGCTTCTCCTTTTCCTCCTGCGTGAGATAACATACCCCGAACTTTCCGTAGCCCTCTATATACGTGTCAAGCTCACACCACTGCCTCTCATCCGCACTGTCTGTAAACGCAGTGCTTATCGACACACTATGAACTCTCTCCATCCCCGCCAGATATACTCCACTACCGACAACCCACAATATAATTGCAGCATATAATGCTCTTTTCATACGACATCACTCCTTATAGCTTTCACAATATTATATGATACTGAATTGCTCCACCCTCGTGCTCTCACAATCCTCAAAACATTATGAGTCTTGTATCATACAGAGTATGATGTCAAAATAAGAAGTTTATTCATTCCTGTGACAATACATAAAAAAACGGAGAACCATGCTGTCAATACCACATAGTTCTCCGTTAAATCTAATCATACAATATTGCCGCAAAATACATTCTGCCACAGATGGTACTTGCACTCAAAGCAGCCTTTTCCACTCACTTATGGCTGCAATGCTGCAAGCTTCTGTGCCAGTGCATCAAGCTCAGATATATTTTCCTCACTTACGGAGGATGTTATCTTTACAATGTCCTCAATAACATTAAGCTCCTTGCTCTTTTCAAGCATCCCTGCCATAACCTTCGCTGCCATAGGTGCCCATGAACCATTCTCAATGTAAGCCACTGTACGTTTCTGATAGTTACGCTCTGTCAGATGCTCAATAAAGAATCTCATACATGGGAATACATCACCATTGTAAGTCGGAGATGCCAGCACCAGCTTGGAATACTCAAATGCAGCTGACACCGCCTCCGCCATATCATCGCGTGCAAGATCATATATCTCAACCTCTGTCCCTTTTTCCTTAAGCCTGTCTGCCAAAAGCTGTACAGCCTCCTTCGTATTGCCGTAAATGGAAGCGTATGCAATGACAACTCCATCTTTCTGAGGTCTGTAGGATGACCACGTATCATATAAGCTGATATAATGTGCCAGATTATCCCTGAGTACCGGTCCGTGAAGCGGACAAATCATCTTGATATCCAGTGTTGCTGCTGCATTAAGTAACATATGCACCTGTGCACCATACTTGCCAACAATTCCAATATAATAACGTCTTGCCTCGTCATCCCAGACCCCGTCCGTGTCAAGTGCCCCGAACTTTCCAAAGCCATCTGCTGAGAACAAAACCTTATCAGCACTGTCATATGTAACCATAACCTCAGGCCAGTGTACCATAGGTGCAAATACAAATGTCAGAACATGGTGCCCTAACTCAATGGTATCTTTATTCTTCACCTCAAGCCTGTTATCAAAGCTTACATTCCTGAAAAAATTTCCCATCATTACAAAAGTCTTGGCATTTCCGACTATTGTGGTGTCCGGGTATGCCTCAAGAAATTTCTTGATGCTTGCCGAATGGTCAGGCTCCATATGCTGTACAACAAGATAATCCGGTTTTCTGCTTCCAAGAGCGGTCTTCACATTGGCAAGCCACTCATCAACAAAGCCTATGTCAACTGTATCCATAATTGCTATCTTATCATCCATAATAATATATGAGTTGTAGGATATTCCATTCGGAACTCTGTACTGTCCCTCAAACAAATCTACATTGTGATCATTCACACCAATATATATAATTTCGTCTGTTACTCTCATAGTGTATCCTCCATGGCAATATTGAAAATTACGTTTAGAATTAATCTGTTCTCGTTAACAAATATACCATAACACTTTGTCCGTTGCAAACAGATTCTTCCTACTCTCAACGTGATGAAAGACTCAATCAACATAACTTCATCTCATAAACCTTGTCGCAGTTTACAAGGAGTTCACTGTCATGTGTTATCATAATAATAATCTTATCCTTATATAGCTGCTTTACAAGCTTCATCGCCTCAATCTGGTTTACATCATCCAATGCACTTGAAAACTCATCCAGAATAATCACATCCGCCTGTTTTAAGATTTCTCTCAAAAGCACTATTCTCTGTTTTTCGCCTCCCGACAAGCCATTAGAAGTCATCCGCTCAAGTATATCCTCACCTATATTGATATGCTCTGCGATATCACCTATATCCACCATGCCATCTTTCATTGCATACCGCACATTCTCCATAATTGAGCGGTCAAAAAGACTCGTTCCCTGGTCGACATACGCAATTCTCGAACGGTACCAGGACTTGTCAATGGCTCTGAGCTGCGTTCCATTGATATATATCATTCCATTATAATTCTCATACAGGGACGTAAGTACGGAAATAAGTGTTGATTTACCTGCCCCACTGTGCCCAACAATTCCAATACATTCTCCTCGACTGATTGAAATATCGGAATACCTTATTTCCTTTCCCCCAGCATACGAATATGACAAATTATTCAAATCCAGTTTTTCAATTCTATCAAAGATAATATCTCCTTCAACATTCTCCTTCTCAAGCTGTGTAACTTCATTCACACGCTCTGCGGCTGCCCTCACATACTTAAGCAATGGGGCAACATTGAGTATTGGAACAGCAGCACTTCTCAGCTTTTCATAGTACAACAGCATCATCGTGATTGTACCTATCGAATAGCGCCCCCTTGTGACTGCGACCACGCCAACACTTATAATCAGCAGTACACCTATGTCATTTATAAATGTACTCTTAACCTTGCGGTAGCCATTAAGAAGCTGCTTTCTCTTATCCGCCTCTGCAAACTCAGCCACCTTAGCGCCTATCCGCTCCGTCTCACATTGCTCTGCCGTGTGCATTTTCACAACCTTTCTATTGGCATACACATCCGACAGTGCCGCCCGGAGCCCGGCTAAGCTCTTGTTTCTCTTCTTATAAGCGTCCTTTAACGGAAATACATACTCCAAGATACCATTAAGGGCTATCATAGCCACGATAAATACCGCCATAGGAATATTTAACACGCACAGTCTTATAAAGACAACCACAAATAATATGGCGGACATCAACGTCTCAATGACATCATTCGCATATACTCCGTCCAAAACCATGCCATCATCAAGCTGCCTTGACACAACATCGACTGTATCTAGCTCCCTGAACACGTCCTCTTTAATCCCAAATATAATCTCCGTGATTCTTCTCTGCCTTAATCTTGTTACCTCTGCCTTATAATTGTTCACCGTTATATTCTGTGCAACCTGCAGCACGCGCTTCACAACAAAAAGCACTACCCATATAAGGATAAGCCTTCCAACCACATCAAGATTTCCCACACTGTCTATCAGCCTTTGCGATATTACCGGCTCAAAATAATCTGCAAAATACAAAAATAGATATAAAAAAAAGAAGCTAATGCAATACTTAATCGGATATAATATTTTTCGTGTATTCATATAATTCCTCCCTAAGCCATGCTTGAAGCCACACCTGAAATGAGCCATTGTACCATGTACAAGGTGGTAAAGCAGTCCGTTTTACGCCGAACATATGTTTAGCTGTTGAGTACAATATATCAAATACACCTACTTTTGTCAACTACCATAAGCTGGCAAATTAATTTATAAATTAATGAACCACTTTAAAGCATATTGCAGCAAGTTCACAACCAATATGTCTAAGCGGCATACCATATCTCCGCATTAGTTTTCTAAACACTTAATATATTTTATATGCCCTTTCCTTCAACCACTCTATAACTTCCTCATCTATATTACTCACATCCCCCGCCTCAATTTTCTCAATAGAATCCACATCTGCAATACACGGGGACAAATCAGCTATCGTCACAAAATTAATTCTAACCCTATCTCCAGTTGAAAAATCATCACTCACAAAAGCACAGTTTTCCAAATTCAGTTTGACAAGTTCCTTCTCTGAAAGCATTTTAGAGTCATTTTCTGCTACAAAAAATACATCGCTGTCTGTCAAAATAATATAACCCTGATATCCATTATTTGTTTCTTCGCTATTGTCCTGTATATCTGCATTCTTATTTACAAGCTTATGCGTCATAAATATTCCAACCAACAGAACAATTATTATACCTGTTACAATACTTACATACTTTACATACCTTTTAGAATTCATAGCGTTAACCTCCTCATATAAAATGGTGGTGTCATAAAGCTGCCACAAATATTAATCTGCGCCAACTATCTCTATCTAATTATATTACTATATTATTCAATTGTCATCTACCCATAGCAGGCAAAAATGGGACAGGAGAAAAAGGGGACATGAGTCAAGCTCCTGTCCCTTTTGCCCCCTGTCCCTTTTAAACATCATACTTTTTGAGCAGCATATCCATCGCTTCCCTCAAAAGTATCGCCTCTCCTATTCCCTCTCTTTTAGAAAGAAGGTTAAGCCTCTTTAGCTGGTCCTGCGTGTAATGCGATGTCTTCGGAACCATTTTCTCTTCCTTTGCAAGAGCGACTTTATTTCTGCCGTTATATTTTGCCCTGAACATGGCACTGTCCGCCATTCTGACCAGCTCCTGATAACGCGATGCATTCTCAAATGCCGTCGCGATGCCTATTGAAATGGTCATTGCCATTCCGTCCGGAAGCTTCACATCATAATTCTTCCGCATGTCCTCCATCAGCAGAAAAATGTCCTCTTTCTCCATCTGACCTTTAAAAATAAAGCCAAATTCATCTCCTCCCACTCGATAAAGCGTTCCGCTTTCACCAAGATAATTCTTTAGATGATTTCCCGTCTCGATTATAACCCTGTCCCCCTCATCACGGTTAAAATCACTATTAACTCTAGCAAAATTGTCCAAATCAACCAGTACAATGATGACGTTGTCACCTTCCTCAGCATTCTCCGCCGTCAAAAGTGCCTGTAAATCTTCCTCAAATTCCTTACCGCCCTTCAAATTCAGGGCTTCGTCAACCCTTTTGTGATGTTCAGCCTTAGTGTTTGCCATAGTGCAGCCTCCCTTTAAAAATATTTTTAATATTCTCTCTCAATAATATGTCTGCAATATTATTTTTGAAATAATATCTTATAACATGATATATATCTTGTAATATTATTTGTCAAGTAATATCGCATAGATATTACCGCGATTTAATATACAAAAAAATGGGACAGGGGTCTGACCCCTGTCCCATTTGCCTAGCCCTTGAGTTCAATTCTTGTAAGCGCTCTCTTCAGCGCATACTCAGCTCTCGCCACATCTATCTCGCCCTCGTGGGAGGATAGTCGGCGCTCTGCCCTGATTCTCGCCTCGTTGGCACGGTTAATGTCTATCTCGTCCGGCCACTCGGCAATCTCAGCAAGCACCATAACGCTCTTCTTTCCTATCTCAATGAAACCGGAGTGAAGAGCTGCCGCCTTGACATTGCCTTCCGCATCGTGGATATGTGCAACGCCCGGTTCAAGTACCATAGCTGTAGGTGCATGGTCGGCATATATACCGACCTGCCCCTCTGTAGTGTTAAGCTCAACCATAGTGCTGTCCCCGGAAAAGAAGGTTCTGTCCGGTGTTATTATTTTAAGTTCAAATAATTTGTCTGCCATCTAATCAACTCCCGTCAGGTTATTTGTTAACCTTGGCAAGCACATCCTCAATACCGCCGCAATTTAAGAAGTAGCTCTCCGGAATGTCATCATACTTTCCTTCAAGAATCTCCTTAAAGCCCTGAATGGTATCAGCAACAGGAACATAACGTCCCTCAAGTCCGGTGAACTGTCCTGCTACGAAGAATGGCTGTGAAAGGAATCTCTGTACCTTTCTTGCTCTTGCAACAACAAGCTTATCGTTCTCGGAAAGCTCATCCATACCAAGAATGGCGATGATATCCTGAAGCTCCTTATATCTCTGAAGAATCTCCTGAACTGCTCTTGCTACCTTGTAGTGCTCCTCACCTACGATACGTGGGTCAAGGATTCTGGATGTTGACTCAAGAGGGTCAACAGCAGGGTAGATACCAAGCTCAACGATACTTCTTGAAAGAACCGTGGTCGCATCGAGATGTGCGAATGTGTTCGCAGGAGCCGGGTCCGTAAGGTCATCCGCAGGCACATATACAGCCTGAACGGATGTTATTGAACCGTTCTTGGTGGATGTGATACGCTCCTGAAGAGCACCCATCTCCGTCTGAAGTGTAGGCTGGTAACCTACGGCTGAAGGCATACGTCCAAGAAGTGCGGACACCTCCGAGCCTGCCTGTGTAAAACGGAAAATATTATCGATGAAGAGAAGGACATCCTTACCGCCCTGATCACGGAAGTGCTCAGCCATTGTAAGTCCTGTAAGTCCTACTCTCATTCTCGCTCCTGGCGGTTCGTTCATCTGACCAAATACCATGGTAGTCTTGTTGATAACGCCTGATTCCGTCATCTCATGGTAGAGGTCATTTCCCTCTCTGGTACGCTCGCCAACTCCTGTAAATACAGAATATCCGCCATGCTCTGTGGCTATGTTACGGATAAGCTCCTGAATAAGAACTGTCTTACCAACTCCGGCACCACCGAAAAGTCCAATCTTACCACCCTTCTGGTATGGACAGAGAAGGTCTACTACTTTAATACCTGTCTCAAGAATCTCAGTCTGTGTGGACTGCTCCTCAAAAGCAGGTGCCTTTCTGTGAATAGGCATATATTCCACGCCCTCAGGTGCAGGCTTATTGTCGATAGCTTCACCAAGGACATTAAAAATTCTTCCAAGTGTCTTCTCACCAACCGGAACACTTATAGGAGCGCCTGTGTCGACTGCCTCCATTCCTCTTATCAGACCATCAGTCGAACCCATGGCTATACATCTTACTGTATCATCACCCAGATGCTGTGATACTTCTGCCGTAAGAGTCTCACCATTGCCGCGGTCTATCGTGATAGCATTCAGGATATCCGGAAGCTTTCCATCCGGAAACTTAATATCAAGAACCGCACTGATAACCTGGGTAATCTTACCCTTGTTTTTCTCGGCCATTGTGTCTCTCCTTCTAAAATTATTTTAACTTATCGCATTCGCTCCTGCGATAATCTCAGTCAGCTCCTGTGTAATAGAGCCCTGTCGCGCTCTGTTATACATAAGGGATAAGTCTTCAATCATCTCATCCGCATTGCTTGTCGCATTGTCCATTGCTGTCATACGTGCACCGTTCTCACTCGCAACCGATTCAACAAGAGCACCATATATAAGACTGCTGACATACTTAGGAATAATGATGTCAAGAGCTTCCTGTTCTTCCGGCTCATACTCCATGACAGAGCCATCCATAAGCTCCTCCTTATCTCCATCCTTAAGCTGTATGTCATCAGCGCTGATAGGAAGCAGCTTGATAAACACAGGAACCTGGCTCACTGTATTCATAAAGCATGTATAAGCAAGATAGATTTCACTCACCTCTCCGCTCGTATATGCACCAAGAACGTCTGCAGCTATGTCCATAGCATCCCTGTACATCGGTTCGTTGATGACATCCGAATAATCAGCCTTTATATCGTAGCCTCTTCTTGCAAGGTAATCCTTTCCCTTGCGGCCTATAGAATATACAAGCATATCCTCCCTGGCAATGCCGCTTGAGATAACCTGCTTTATTATATTCGTGTTGTAACCGCCTGCAAGACCTCTGTTGGAGGTGATTACAATGACAGCCTTCTTCCCAGTACCTGCATTGTTAAGGTACTTGTGGTTGATAGAGCCGCTCCTTGCAATCATCGTGGTGACAGCCTTGTACATAGCATCAAAATACGGCTTGGAATTCTCCGCTCTGCTTCTCGCCTTCTGGAGCTTAACCGTGGCAACAAGCTTCATAGCCTTGGTAATCTGACCGGTGCTCTGAATACTTTCCTTGCGCCTTTTTATATCTCTCATTGATGCCATACCGATTACCCCCTATCTTATCGGAACTGCTTCTTGAACTCATTGATAGCGTTAACAAGTTCTTTTTCAGTATCCTCGGACATAACCTTGGTGTCCTTTATAGTCTGAGGTATCTGTGGATACTTCGTATCGATAAAGGCAAAAAGCTCTGTCTCAAATCTTCCGATAGCGTCTGTCGGTATGTCAATAAGGAGCTTCCTTGTAACCGCATAGATAATAATAACCTGATATTCAACAGGCATTGGCTTATACTGCGGCTGCTTTAACACTTCCTTAATTCTCTCACCCTGTGCAAGCTTCTCCTTGGTATCGGCATCAAGCTCTGAGCCGAACTGTGCGAATGCCGCAAGCTCTCTGTACTGTGCAAGCTCTGTTCTGATAGGAGCCGCAATCTTCTTGATAGCCTTAATCTGTGCGGCACCACCAACTCGTGATACGGACAGACCGGCATTTATCGCAGGACGGAAGCCTGAGTTAAACATCTCTGTCTCAAGATATATCTGACCATCTGTTATGGAAATAACATTGGTAGGAATATACGCAGAAACATCTCCTGCCTGTGTCTCTATGATAGGCAGAGCCGTAAGTGAGCCTCCGCCAAGCTCATCCGAAAGCCTTGCCGCACGCTCAAGAAGTCTTGAATGGAGATAGAATACATCTCCCGGATAAGCTTCACGTCCCGGCGCTCTCTTAAGAAGAAGTGAAAGTGTACGGTATGCGGCAGCATGCTTACTGAGGTCATCATATACTACAAGCACATCCTTGCCTGCCTCCATCCACTCCTCGCCGATGGCGCAGCCTGAATATGGAGCAATATACTGAAGCGGAGCAAGCTCACTGGCTGTGGACGCAACGATTGTTGTATAGTCCATTGCTCCGTATTCTTCAAGTGTCTTTACAATATTGGCAACAGTTGACGCCTTCTGTCCTATAGCTACATAGATACAGTAAACACCCTGTCCCTTCTGGTTGATAATCGTATCGATAGCTATCGCCGTCTTACCTGTCTGACGGTCACCGATAATAAGCTCACGCTGGCCTCTTCCGATAGGAACCATGGCATCGATAGCCTTGATACCTGTCTGAAGCGGTGTGTCAACAGACTTTCTTGCGATAACACCCGACGCAACTCTCTCAATCTTTCTATACTTATCTGTCTGAATAGGTCCTTTTCCGTCGATAGGCTGTCCAAGTGCATTTACTACACGTCCAAGCATTGCGTCCCCGACAGGAACCTCAACAACTCGTCCGGTAGTCTTGACTGTATCTCCCTCGCTTATGCTCTTATTGTCACCGAGAAGAACTACACCTACATTGTCCTCCTCAAGGTTGAGAACCATGCCGTATACATCCCCCGGAAACTCCAAAAGCTCGCCCTGCATGGCTTTTGCCAGACCATGAACACGGGCAATACCATCCGCTACCTGGATTACAGTTCCGACATCAGACACCTCAAGCTCAGACTTGTACTGCTTAATCTGTTCCTTAATGACTGAGCTGATCTCTTCTGGTCTTAAATTCATAAGGCTCTTGCACCTTCCTTCTTATAATCTACATACCGCCTGCCGTCCTACGCGAGCTGAATCTTATTAAGCTCCTTGGTAAGCTCTGCAAGCTTAGTCTTAATACTGGTATCCACAACTCTGTCTCCAATGCGGATGACCATGCCTCCAATGAGGCTCTTGTCTACGGAATAGTTCATCTCCAGCTTCTTAAAAGCTGTAGTGTCGAGTATTCTCTTCTCAACCTCCGCCTTCTGCCTGTCCGACAGCTCCATAGGGGTTGCCACACTGACAATACCTATCTTAAGGTAATCCTTTACGGCTGTGATAAAGTACTCGAGTATTCCCCGGATATCGTTCTGCCTGTCCTTCTCGACCGCAAGAACGATAAGTCCTGTGATATCCTTTCTCACGCGGGAATCAAAGATGCTCTCCATAGTCTTTACCTTGTCGGTCTTACTTATCTTAGGATTATTTAAAAAGTCGGTAAGTTCACCGTTCTCCTTAAATACCTCCAAAACAATCTGTACCTCATCAAGATATCCGGCAGCACTGCCGCTCTCGATGGCGAGCTCATAAAGAGCCTGTCCGTACGCTGATGCTGCTAATTTTGCCATGTATCATCACCCATTTCACGAAGCGTCTCGTCAACCAATGACGCCTGAATGTCTGTGTCAATTGAAGCAGATACCACCTTGCCGGCAAGAGCCGATGCAAGAGCTATCATTTCCTTCTTCATATCATCGGCTGCACCCTTCTTCTCTAAGAGAACCTCATTGTGTGCTCTCTCAATAATGTGGGCAGCCTCGGTCTTAGCCTCTTCTATAATCTGTTCCTCTCTCGCAAGTGCACGCTTTCTCGCATCCGCAAGAATAGCCTCCACTTCCTTATCCACCTCTTTCAGCTTAGCCTCATACTCAGCCTTCATGGCCTGTGCATCCTGCATGTCGGTCTTAGCCTTCTCGATGTCATCAGCGATGCCTTCCTTACGCTTGTTAAGGAAATTCCTCACCGGATTGAACATCAGGTATGAACCTGCCAGAAAGAGAATAAAGATGTTAACCGCCGTTATAACCACATCCTGGATAAGCTGGGGATCTAGGTTGAACATTCTTTCCAAGGTCTTGCCTCCCTTCGCCTATTATTCTCGTTAGCTTAACCCTAAAAAAATCAAAGCTTTCCGATAAGTGGGTTGGCAAATAAGAGAATAATCGCAACCGCAAATCCGTAAAGACCTGTTGTCTCGGCTACCGCCTGTCCAAGAAGCATGGTAGATGTGATATCTGACTTAGCTCCAGGATTACGTCCTACCGCTGCTGCTGCGTGGCCTGCTGCGATACCCTGTCCTATACCAGGTCCGACACCGGCTATCATTGCAATACCTGCACCTACTGCTGAACATGCTAATACTAATGCTCTTCCATCAATCATTTTTAATTCCTCCTGAAAATGAAATTATATTGTTTTTAGATTTAACTTATTCATCTGCAATCTTATCGTTGATATATACCATCGTAAGCATACAGAATACATACGTCTGAATTGCACCCGAGAACACATCAAAATAAACATGAAGTGCAGCCGGAAGTCCCAGCTTAAGGAATATCGGCAGCAATCCGTAAATCAGTCCCATCATAACAGTACCTGACATAATGTTACCAAAAAGACGGAGAGATAATGAAAGCGGGACTGCGAACTCTCCTATCAGGTTAATAGGGAAAAGAAGCGGAACCGGCTGGAAAAGGCTCGTAAAATGCTTTCCCTTATTCTTGGCAATGCCACACCCCTGCACAAGTGCAAAGGTAATAAGACCTAGTGGTAATGTAACACCGTAATCTGCCGTCGGTGGTCTGAGTCCTAACAGACCGGACAGGTTGCAGAACAGTATAAACATGAATATCGCACAGATATAATTCACAAAGCGTCTTGCGTTCCTGCCCATAATAGACGCAACCATATTGTCTATGGTCTGAACATACATCTCTATGATATTCTGGAATGTACCCGGAATCTGTTTTGCGTGTTTCATCGTATGATGAGCGCATATCATGATAATAAGTATAATTATCGTCACGATAAACATTGCCACATGGGTTGTCGTAATATACAACTCCTGCCCAAACAGCGTGTATTTAAACACACCATGAATCATGAAATCGGCATCTGCCAATATCATACCCGGGAATTGTCCTGACACGTTATCAACCTCCTTGCTTTTTTTTAGTTGCTTTTTCTATAAGCCTGTGTGTTAAAGGCTGGGCATAGGTCGCCACCTTGAGTCCGAAGAAACCGACAAATGTGGTAATAAGATTCAGCCATCCGAAATAGCCTATCGCACCTAGCACTGCCACCGCCGCAAGCATCCTTCCAACCGAAGAAAATGCAAGAAATGCCGAATGTCCCTTCTGCATGTGCATAGCCTTATATATGGTATGCTTCATTGAAAACAACATCAGAACTCCTGCTACTGTGCCAACGAGCAGTCCTCCCTCGCCCCTTAACTTGTCTTTGGTAAAAATAAGAACAAATATTGATGCTATGACAAAGTATGCTGCCATGCCGATAAGCACCTCACTAATGGTCTTTTTTGTTGTGTCTGTCATTCACGTCTCTCCCTGTTTCCGGATTTGAACCAGGCTTTGAAGCAGCTGAAGCCCCCGAAGCCTTCTTAGCCATGAGATAGCAGTTCCTCATTCCTGCCGCCATTCCGAGAAACAGCAGCGGAATAACCACCCATGTTCCTATGAATTTTCCAATCCATATACCAATAAACAAGCATAAAAATGTCGGAACCATGACATTAATCCCAAGCTGGGAAATAAGAGCTAGATTCCTATATACATTATGCTTCTTATCCGCCATGCCGTTCCTCCATCTCATAAAAGCTTACTGGAACTATTATACTATTTTCCCAATCGAAAGTCTATTAAATAATTAAAAACTTTGCGAATCGTGACCCCAAAGCTCAATATATTTCTGTAAATTATTGAATTTTTTGTATAAATTTGGTATATTTGTTGTACATATATTTAAAGCAGCTATCCGGACTGCCGGCCGGCAGCGGAATGGAGACTAATTATGAAGAAACCTGTTCTTTTTCGTAAAAGATATATCCCATCAGAAATAGTTGAGCTCAAGGATGATATCATTCTGTACCGTGATGATTCAATGCTCATAACACGCTGGACCACACTCAAGCCAAGGCATGATATAGCCGGCGGAATCTCTTTGTACCTCATCGACAAGGGTTGCAAGATATCCCGGATTCACGATGCCTTCGGCAGATTTCTACACTACTACTGTGACATAATACACACAGATTATTCTGCCGGGAACGACACCTATATATTCACGGATCTGCTTGCGGACATCATTGTCCATCGCGATAACAGGTATTCCGTTGTAGACCTTGATGAACTTGCGGAAGCTCTTAAGACCTCACTTATAAACGCAGACACTGTATGCGAGGCTCTGTGCTCAACGGACAGACTTATACGCTGTATTGATAATGGGGAATTTCACAGCTATACCAATCTGATAGAGCGCTATGTGTCACTCTGAGATAATCGGAGTGGCATATAGCGCTCTTTCTTTTTTTACATACGTTTCCATAATGCCGGATTCGTAACACGCCTATTTAATGTACGGGTGTATAACGTACTATACCATTGCCGGGCATCTGTGAAATCTATTTAGTTCCGAATATTCTGTCGCCTGCATCCCCAAGTCCCGGAATAATATAGCCATGCTCGTTGAGCTTCTCATCGCAGGTTCCGATATACATATCCACATCCGGATGATCCTTCTTCATTTTCTCAATTCCTTCCGGTGCTGCGATAATGCACATAAACCTGATATTCTTTATGCCGCGCTGTTTAAGCATTGTAATCGCTGCAGATGATGAGCCGCCGGTTGCAAGCATAGGGTCAACAACAAATACTTCTCTTTCCGCACAGTCCTGAGGAAGCTTACAGTAATACTCAACCGGCTCTAATGTCTCCTCATTGCGGTACAGACCTATATGTCCGACTTTGGCTGCCGGAATCATGGCAAGCATACCGTCAACCATCCCAAGACCTGCCCTTAGGATAGGCACAACAGCAAGCTTCTTTCCCGCCAGTTCCTTGACAGTTGTCTTACAGATAGGAGTCTCAATTTCCACGTCCTTGAGCTTCAAATCTCTTGTTGCCTCATAGCACATAAGCATTGCAATCTCACTTATAAGGGTACGGAAATCCTTAGAACCTGTCTCCTTTCTTCTGAGAATTCCAATCTTGTGCTGAATCAATGGATGATCCATAATTACCACTTTACCCATAATGCTGTCCTCCCGTTTTTTATTAATTCTCAAGCATGTTGATACGTCTGATATGTCTTTCCTCATTGGAAAATTCCGTTGTTAAAAATGTCTCCGTAATCTTAACCGCAAGTCCCGGACCGATTACTCTTCCGCCAAGTGCAAGCACATTGGCATCATTATGAAGCCTTGTCGCCTCTGCCATAAAGCAGTCCGTACAGAGTGCTGCCCTGATTCCCTTAATCTTATTGGCAGCTATCGATATTCCTATTCCTGTTCCGCAGATAAGAATACCCTTGTCGCAGGTTCCATCATTGATTGCTGCACATACCTTCCTGGCATACTCAGGATAATCAACACTCGCCTCACTGTAGCTTCCAAAATCCTTGTATTTATATCCCTTCTTGTCAAGATATGCCATAATCTCCTGCTTTAACGCAAATCCACCCTGGTCACAACCAATCGCTATCATTATTTCCTCTTTTCCTAGGTACAACGGATTCAGACGGCTATCCGCCATTCGGTTCGCGGCCTAGCTTATTTTGCATACATCCGCCATACTTATATTATTTTTTAAACTTCCCCATTTTCAATCCGGGTAAGCTTATTATCTACCTTATGGAGCCATTCTATCATAGACTCACAGCATTCCACATAACTGTCCATCTCCTTGCCGTAAGGATCCGGTATCTCGCCCGCCTCACCGGCAAACTCGGAAACGGTATATAAATCCTTAGGAGCATACGTCTCTATCACCATTTCTTTTTCCTTGTTACCGATGGCGAGTATCAGCGTTCCCTCCGGAATATCCTCCTCCGTAAGTGCGACAGAGGTCCTATTATCAAGAATGATTCCCTTCTGTCTCATAACCGCTATCGCCTTGGGATTAACCGGCTCCGGAAACAGGACAATAAGTCCTCTTGAAATTATCTCAATATCCTTGTGAACCGTGATATGCTTCATCAGAAGCTCCGCCATCGGTCCCATACAGGTATTATTCATACTGACAAAAACAATTCGATTATATTTTTTCATGCAAAAGGTGAACCCTGATGTTCACTGCTCCTTATTTTATTCCACGTTTTCGATATGGTGCCCTGCTGCCTTAATAAGCCTGTTCATGACTGCCTGTCCGAAGCTGTCCTCCGCAAAGCCCTCCGACAATATTATATCCACATCTATATGGTCAAAATGTCTGAGCACGTCAAAAAGATGAGCTGCCACCTCATGTTCATCGCAGCGGCTTCCGACCACAACAACCTCACCTGAGGTATACCTGTGTTCATTCTCCGTGCTTGAAAGGATTCCGACCTTGAGCCCCTTCCTTTCATTCTCCCCGGCAAGCTCATTGATTTTTTCGACAACCTTGTCATTGTCACCCTCAAAAATCGTAAGCTCAGCCTTCGGCGCATAGTGCCTGTACTTCATGCCCGGTGCCTTAGGTCTGCCTTGAACCGCAGAATGGGCAAGCACCGTCGGGTCAAAGCTCACATCGCCAAGCACATCCCTTATCATGTCGGCAGTCACATATCCCGGTCTTAGTATCATCGGAACATCGGAGGTCATATCTACTATAGTAGATTCAATACCTATCTCTATGGCACCTCCATCAATAATCATGTCAATCCTTCCGTCCATGTCCTCAATGACATGCTCAGCCCTCGTCGGACTAGGGCGTCCTGAGAGATTCGCGCTCGGTGCCGCTATATATACTCCTGAATCCTTGATAAGCTTCGCCGCAACCGGATGGCTCGGCATTCTTACAGCCACCGTGTCAAGCCCTCCCGTTGTGCCGTATGGAACTATCTCCTTCTTCTTGAATATCATCGTGAGAGGTCCCGGCCAGAAGGTATCCGCAAGCTTGTAAGCACTGTCCGGAATGTCATAGGCAAGCTCATCAAGAGCGGCTATATCCGCTATATGCACAATCAATGGATTGTCGCTCGGGCGTCCCTTGGCACTGTATATCTTGTGTGCCGCATCCTCCTTTAGCGCATCTCCGCCGAGTCCGTACACCGTCTCTGTCGGGAATGCCACCAGACCGCCGTTTTTTAGTACTTCCCCTGCCTGTGCAATCACTTCATCCGCATTATTTTCATCTATCCTTAAAATTCTCGTTACCATGAATTACTACCTTATCTATGATTTTAATCCTCATTTCCGGGCGATTTATCGCCATCAAAGCGATTTGTTTTCGCTCAGAAACAAATTGCATGTGTGAAAAATATGCTATCAAGCTTATTTTTCACACTATTGCCCTGTATCAGTTTTCAAGCGGACATTCGCAATCCGCTTTCGCTACTTGCTCATGAACGCAGTCGCTTTGCGAACTGCGTTCAAGTGCCTGCTTTACATCCTCAGCGTGAAGCCTGTCCAGCTTATCCTGTGCCGCTACCACATCAATAACTGATTTCAATAGCTTGTCCATGTCCGAACCGTCCGTGTAATCCGCCGCCGCATAATAGCCAATCCTCTTGTCATGTATCATCTTGTATACTTTATTTTTATCTCCTGTCACCGGATTGTATACACCGATCGAATACCCGCCATTGGCATTCACAAGCTTCATGCATGGCACATCCGTGTCGCTGTCACCGATGTAGACCATGTTCTTAAACGGTATCCTTATGTCCTCCGGTGCGAAATAATCATTTACTGCCGGATCATTTATATCAAGCACACCCTTGGATATTCTGAAAAGGTACTGCGTCTTGTTGGTATAATTCACCACCTGCGCCGGCCACTTCACCATTCCGTTCTCATCAAAATAGAAGCTGCTGGCATATATGCGCTCGAACGCTCCCTCCTTGGCAATCTTCGTGCCCTCTATCATCTCCTTAAGTCCTGAGGAGATAATATAATGCTCCACCTTGACGCCATGCTCAAGACCATACTGTCTCAACCTCTCAAACCAGCCGTCAACACCGTCGAACAGCTTCACCTTCGAGCCATACTCCTCAAGCGCAGCGTGGCTGAAATCAAGATTTCCCTCCGCCTCCTGCACCATCTTGTACATATATGAAAGGTTACTGTCCATATTATTTTCTCTGGCAAGCTCCCCTGTCTCCTTCCAGAACTCCGCAACATCGTAGCCCACAGACTGTATAAAGCCCTGCGCCTGCATATCATCAGGCGAAAGTGTCTTATCGAAGTCGTAACAGATTGCTACTATCGGAAGTCTCTCCTGCTTACCCTCATTAGGCATATATTAAAATCCTCTTTTCCACGTAAAATGCTATAGATATGATACGCTTTACATAATATTTTGTCAAGAATGCACAAAATACCATAGTCCATCCTCTCAGTGCACTCACAGCTTATCCCTTAAGATTTTTAACAAAACGCTGTAGATGCATTTTCTGTTCCTTCAAATCCGAGCCAAAATCATGCTTTGGAATATACATCTGCATGCCGCCACACAAAATGGATTTTTACCTGTATTCATGTCAGGCTTCTCCCGCAGGCTTCCACTATAAGCTTCTGCCACACTTCGAGCAGCTTCTCCAATGAAAAAGCCGCGTTCGCAGGGCTTGTCGATGGAAGTACAACAGCTTCAATACCTATATTATTCTGCTGGTATTTCTTATAATATTTACCGGATGTGTTTCCGTTACAAAATATCTTAGTGATTTTCGAGTTATTTATTATCGGCTCAATGTCTGTCGGTACAACATTCTTTATACTGCTGTCACTCGACCCCACAATATCGCAGCTGTATATCGTATCCCACAGTGCAATATGGTGCTTATGTAAAAGCTCCTTCTTCTCATCAATCGTCATAGGAACATTTTCGTCTGTAAGCGCCGCTATCACCTTCCAGAAACGGTTCTGCGGATGCCCATAGAAGAACAGCTGCTCTCTGGACTTCACCGAGGGAAGGCTTCCAAGTATCAGAATCGTTGAGCTTTCATCATACAACGGTGGGAACGGATGCACTATATGCTCGTACTTGGGACAGGTGTCAGACCCCATGTCCCAACAAACTGGGACACTGGGGTCTGACACCTGTCCCAGCTTATTGCTTTTATGACATTTTGTCTGCATGACATTCACTCCTTGTCAGTTATTTTCCGCCTGCGGCGGGCTTCCTAAGCTATTATACAAAAAGCACAGGTATTCAGTTGCTATTTTATCTGAAAACCTGTGCTTTTTCAAGCTGGGACATGAATCAGAATCCAATCCCGGAATATCACTATTTACCGCTCTTTGACAGCCTTCTTCTGTTAAAGACTGCGAATGCCGCAACAGCCACACTTAAAACAGCAAACACAATAAGTATCGGCACAATACCACCTGTGATGTATCCGGTGTTCGCACTCTGTGCCGGTGCAGTAAGACCTCTGTCTGTTGCCTGCTTCCAGCCGATTATAAACGGCGAAGCACTGGTAATGTGTATCTTAAGCCCATCTGCGGTCTTTTCAGGTTCAAAAAACTCCATCGTACCCGAAGCAGCTCCGTTGACATTGCTTGTAATAAGATGTCCTATAATAAAATCATAATTATCCTTGTCAATGCCTTCCGGATATGGAATTACAATGTCCACTCCACCATCAGGAAGCTTATCACCGTCAATACTGTTCCATGTATTTCCGACCTTGACCTGAACAACAATATCCACTACCTGCATGTCCGCCATGTCAATACCGCTTAATATCTTCTTCGCCTCATCACTGTTAAGCAGCTTGTTTCCCATGAAGGTCTTAAGCTCCTCAACACTGCCTGCTCCGGTGATATTCTTTAAATTATCAGTGAGTTCGATATTTCCCACCTGACCACGGAAGCTTTCTGACGGCTTCTCGGTTGGCTTCTCGGTTACTTCCTCCGTTGGCTTCTCAGTCGGCTTCTCGGTTATTCCTTCCGTTGGCTTCTCCGTCGGCTTCTCGGTTACTCCTTCCGTTGGCTTCTCGGTCGGTTTCTCGGTTGCTCCTTCCGTTGGCTTCTCCGTCGGCTTCTCGGTTACTCCTTCCGTTGGCTTTTCGGTTGGCTTCTCCGTTACTCCCTCCGTCGGCTTCTCTGTCGGTTTCTCGGTTACTCCTTCTGTCGGCTTCTCCGTCGGCTTCTCGGTTACTCCCTCTGTCGGCTTCTCGGTTGGCTTTTCGGTCGGCTTCTCCGTAGGCACATCATCCTTCTTACTGTCATTGTAGCTTGTCTTTTCCCACTGAAGGACTGTAAGGTCAAGCTTTCCCGCTCCGGCATAAGGCTGTACATAGGCTGCAAGCTTATCTGCCGGGTAGAGGCTGTAATCGCTGTACGGAAGCTTAGCTGTAAACTCGTCCGCATCCGTTATAAGTACTCTTGTATCTCCTGTCGAATTACACTTTGGTTCAAGTGCTGTCTTAACTCCATCTAAATAATACAAGCTGTTCACTGCGTTGATATATCCGGAAGGGCTTGACCCATTACCCGAATTAAGTGCATTTTCAATACCATTAATGTAACAATTCTCCAGCAGAACCTGTGCTCCACATGTTGATGAAGCTCCATTGCTTACAATCTTCTTTGCAATATCCTCATTTGTGATAGACTTTCTTGTATCACGAAGCTCCTGCGCATCCATTATACAGTTATATACATGTGTATATCCGTAGCGGAGTCTCGGCATTCTGTCCATCGAATTGTAGTAGTAATTGTTGGCAAGAGTTACCTTTATTCCTGCAGCATTCGCTGCTTCATCGGACTGCCCGAAAAGGTGTGTCTTTTTCTGTCCGTATGCATAGCCCCTTATCTGGCTCTTTGTCATTCCCGCATCAAGCAAATGCTGATAGTAAGGATATTTCTCAGAGTTCCGGTCAAGTTCATCCATCATAGCATCAAAGAATATATCGTCTTCACTGCCCGGAAGGAACTCGCACCATGATATTGTAACATTGTTCTCCGGTGAAGGATTCTTTACATCAATAACACCATCATAAGCCTTATAGAATGTACAGTGGTCAATCCAGATTCCGTTACACGCACTGTCGATTGTCATATAATCCCAATCGTTTCTGTCATAATCACCGCTTGTCTCCTCATCCCACTCCCAGAGCTCATCGAACTTGATATTTCTTATGATAATATTGCTTGAGTTCTTCATTGTAATGTTGGCATGCTTTATTGACGAACCGTTTGATGAGAAGATTGTCACATTGGCAAAGCCGTCAAGCATCAGTACCGAAACACCTGTCTTAATAAGCGTAGGGTGCGTGAGCGGCTGAGCCGTGTATGCCTTTATAATCTTGCTATAGCTGCCAAAATCGTCAATCTCATTGCAGCCAAGATTTATATCCTCCGTTATCTCAATCACGGCCTTTGCACCCAATGCTTTAACAGCCGTCAGTGCATCCAGAAACTCCTTCGCAGTTGAAGCCTTGTAGTATTTACCGCTCTCAGGCTTTAAAAGACCTCCTCCGGTCACACCATAGGCCTGTGCATAGCCCTCAAGCACATATTTTCCAAGTCCCGTATCATCGCCCTCTGTAGAAAGGTATCTGTCTGAATTATATTCTGTTACAGCATACTTTTCTTCCCTACCGATGAACACATTGCCCTTATAGGCTTCGCCTATCTGTGAAAAGGCTGTCTTTGGTGACCATCCTAAGTACGCATCGGTGAGCATATTCTGTGCGGCATTTGCAGATATCTGCCTTCTGTCGCCGTTAATTGCGTAACCCGGTCCATAGGTTCCGTACTCATAAAATCTTGCAGCCGCATAGGCATTTCCCGACATGGAATCATAAGGAAGCACTGAATTTATAATCTTTCCCATGTAGCAGTTAATCCATGTGATATAAGCATTGGCACCCCAAGGTCTCGCAAGGCGGTAACCCGTCCCGGAGCAGCCCTCCTCTGCTGTAATCACACAGTTGTTAAATGTGAGTCCGTAAGCCGCCTCCGGTGCCGTCTTAGGTGCGCACACGTATCCCGAGTTCTTGGTGCCCTCGTATACGAACACTATCTCGCAGTCATCGAAAAGACATCCTGCCCCTTCACCTGAATAAATAAAATCTATAAGTCCTTCAATCCGGCACTTACTGTAATACTGATGACCTGCTCCCATGTAGAGTGTATCCTGAACGGAGCTGAATTTAACATTGACAAACTCCGAGGCATCCGCATCACATCTTAAAGCATCCGCCGACTTGTTGCTCTTTCCGTCCGCTGTTGAATATACATAATCGTTTGCAAAAGATATATTCTCTGCCGTGAAGCCCTTTGCCGTCTTCTGGATATATGCCGCACATCTCTTGTCCATATCTCCGCCGGCTTCATAATTCGCACCTAAGGACCCCGGATAACAATGAACAAGTGTTTCCTCCCTGTCCTCACCTACAAGTGAAATATATGGCGACGTAACAACAAGTCTCTCCTCGTAGCTTCCTGCCAGAACAAGAATCACCTTGCGCTCTGTATTGTCTGCAGGAACAGCTGCCACTGCTGCAGCTATTGTGGAATATGTAGGTATTCCGTCCACCTCTGCACCATCTGCTCCCGTGTACTGTGAATCTACAACCATATCATAAGCTGTGAGATAGACAATATTATATGCCTTTCTTGTCTTTTTCCCACCCTTATCGGTAAATATAAGCTCCACATCATTTCTTCCTTCCTCCACAGGAAGTGTAAAGCTGAAGCTGTCTCCCTCATACAAAGGGCTTGCCGCAATCTTATTACCATTTACATAAGCTGTAATTTCGCCGTTTGAAAGAACTACCCCTTCAAGCACTGCTTTACCGGAAAATACAGTGTCATAGGACTTCTTTGTAATTATTATTTCAGCAGCCTCGTCCTCATATACATACTCGCCGTAACGTTCTGCCGAAGGAACCGCCCATACATGCTCCGACGGATTGCTGTTATTATCATCTGAGTAGGCAATAACATAATAGTAATACGGCATATTGAGCTCTACATTGCTATCCGTGTACTCCAAAGCGGCAACATCTGCAAGAAGCGCTGCCCTGACATTTCCCTCATCATAAGAATATCTATAGACCTCATAGTGCTGTGCATTCTCCACCGCATTCCACTTAACGGTTACACTGCTCTCAGCCGCCTCCGCCGTAACCTCCGGCTGTGAAAGCGCTGCAATAAGACTTACCTCATTTGATACCACGCCTTCGTTTCGCTCCCCATCAATACCAAGCATTCCGCATACCTTGAACCAATAGCTTCCTGCGTCGGAAACCGGATATATGTATGTCTTATCCGTAGTCTGCGCTGCTTCTGTCCAGCTGCTTCCTGCATCCCTCGAGACAAGCACTACATATCTTCCGTCACCGTCCGCCTCGACACTGCTGTTCCACGAAACAACAATATTCTCTCTTGACTTGGCTGCCTCTGCCTTAACCTCAGCAACAACCGGAGTTGTTCCAACAGCCTCATAGCAGTCATTCTGGTCATACAAAAGCTCTCCGCTGCTGCCATAGTACTTCATATTTGTGACCGTGACCGAAGCATTTGCAACGATAAATCCAAGGGATACGGATGAATCCTTTCCGTTATCCTTAAACAAAAGCATCTTTGAATCGCCGTAGTTATACGTCATCACGGAAGCCTCCCCATCCTCAGGAAGTGCCGTAATCACAAAATTGCCATCCTTCTTCTCGGCAGTAAAATGAATCTTCTGTCCTGCGTTTACGGATTTATTTACGCCGCCCGCACCTGCCATGTCAGTCATGCTCTTAGAGTAGATTCCTCTTAAGCCCGTGCTGTTTCTGACAGCAAGAGTTGCAATATAAGTTCCATCGAATGCACCGAAAAATAATCCATTATAGTTCGTTGAGCCGCATGAATTTATAACGACATCTGCCTCAAGCCTATTAAAATCCGGTGTACTCTCAAAGCCATAATAGCTTACAGACGAATCAACCGCTCCATTCGTTGTTTTGAGTACTCCGCCATCCTGTGAAATAATGAGTCTCTGTCCGACAGGTGTAGCCGTCATGCTGCCTGCTGTTCCGTAGGCTGTCTTAATCTCCGGCATCTTAGGCTGTGTGTTTTCATCCGATGCCTTTGCCTTATTAGTGACCGACATTGAGTGGATATAGCCTGTGCCCTCTGCCGTGTATGTAAATACAAGCTCTGCTTCAGCACCGGAATACTCAAAGGTAGCTGTATCGCCGTCCACAGCAGCCTTCGCAGCAGCACTTAATGTCTCTTCTCCGCCCACACTTACTGTTCCGTTCTCAGGCACCCCCGACACTGCAAGCTGACTTCCGTCCTTGCTGTACTGACACAGCTCAAATGAAACTGTCGCATCGCCAGCCACCTTCACGCTTATCGTATCCTGATTATTTACAACAATTCCATGGCCTCCGTTGTAATAGAGCTTATTATTACCTGTCAGTTTAACCAGCTTGTCCGCCGAGCTTACACTGTTTCCTCCCGTAAGCACATAGCCGCCTGTATAGAGTTCAGAAAGAATGCTTCCATCTTTAAAATTATAGCTTACCGGTGTTCCGTCAGCCGCAGGCACACCTGATGCACTGTTATCCTTCACAATAAGCTTGTAGCCTGTCGGTGTAGTGGCAGTGTCATTGTAAGCTACAGTTATAACATTTCCCGATACAGACGCTGATATGTTTCCGCTTAAGTCTGTAAGCATATCCTGACTGAGTGTTCCGCTTCCGTTACCATTAAGGTTCGCCCAGATAATAGCCGTATCAGCGGTTGCAAGCTCACATTCTCCGTTCTCAACCGTGACTGTTGCAGCATCCGAAGCGGAAGCACCTGCCGTCACACTGACTGCGGCAGCTCCCACCTTGAGTGAAAAGCTCTTCTGCTCGTACTTTGATATAGTAATGTCATCCGCTGCCGGAATTACACATATCGCACATATATATGCCGTGCTTCCGTTAAGAGTGAGCGTCACCTCACCAGCATCTCCGACATAGAGAAAAGATACGGAATTGTCTCCCTGCGACTTACAGCCTTCAAGGTCACAATGACCGCTTGTCTTAGTCGCAAGCGTATCATTCTCAAACTGTCCCGATCCACTGCCCGCCGTGATTGTCGCCCCTGCCGAGCTGTTATTGTCTCCCGACACAACAATGTAGCTGTTGCCGGCAACCTTCACGGTAAAATTATTTCCCTCCTTTGCGGCAAGACCATATGTTGCACTGTGATACTGCAGTGCGTTCTTACTTCCCGTCGCCACTGTCATAAGACCATAGGTACCCGCCGTCGCATACGTCTGTGTTGATGCCAAATCAAAATAGTACGCCGTCCCCTTCTCCGCCGTTTCCACCGTGGAGCCGTCCACCCATGTCAGCCCGTCTGTGGAAGCGCTTACATTTTCCGGAATAAAAAAAGTACCTGATAACACCATAATAAGCGCCAGCATGAACGCTCCGCAGCGCCTTGATATCATCCGCATTTTCTTTTTCCCTCTTTTGCATGTTAATAGTTTCATAAAATCTCCTTATTTTTAGGCATTTTGCCAGTTTATGTTCAAAAGCATAACATAATTTTAGCAAATATGCCATAACTATTTGTGCGTTTTTCTAGGAAAAAAGTACTATATATGTAATATTAACCAATTTCCCTATACTTTATGAAACTTTCACCTATTAAAAAAGTGCACCGTCAGGTGCACAAAAAAAAGCTGGGACAGGGGTCAGACCCCATGTCCCGGCTTGCTGGGACACGGGGTCTGACCCCTGTGTCCCGGATATGTTTAGTTTATGTCGTGCTTGCCAACCTTACGATAACGGTAGACCGCTCTCGCAAGCGAAGCCTGTGATACATGGTACTCCTGTATGCTCTGCTTCTGGCGGAGCTGCTCCTTGGCACGTTCCATTGCCGCCTTGGCACGAACCTCGTCAATATCCTCCGGACGCTCGGCAGTATCGACAATCATGGTTACACGATTATTTGCAATATAGACAAATCCGATACCAACAACCGCATCAACATACTCTTCACTGCCCTCCGGCTTGAAGCGGACATCTCCGATTGTTGTGGCAATCGCCATGTTCTGGTGATGTGCCATGATTGCTATCTCGCCGTCTAAGCCCGGAACTACAAGGATATCTGCCTTACCGGAAAAGAACACCTTGTTGGAGGCTAATATTTTAAGATAAAATGAGCTCATCTTACCCCGCCTCCTTTACTGCTGCTCCATCATTTTCTTTGCCTTCTCAACAGCCTCATCTATTGTTCCGACATTGAAGAAAGCAGCCTCCGGATACTCGTCCATATCACCGTCTATGATTGCCTTGAAGCCTCTGATTGTCTCCTTTACAGGAACGTACTTACCCGGAACTCCGGTGAAGTTCTCAGCAACATGGAACGGCTGTGATAAGAAACGCTGAATCTTTCTTGCACGGTATACGGTAATCTTATCCTCGTCGGAGAGCTCCTCCATACCAAGAATAGCGATAATATCCTGTAACTCCTTATACTTCTGAAGCATAGCCTGAACCTTACGGGCTACCTCGTAATGCTCCTCGCCTACAACGTCTGCCTCAAGGATTCTTGAGGTTGACTCAAGCGGGTCAACAGCCGGGTAGATACCCTGCTCAACAATCTTACGGGAAAGAACCGTAGTCGCATCAAGATGTGCGAATGTAGTCGCAGGCGCAGGGTCTGTAAGGTCATCGGCAGGAACGTATACAGCCTGTACCGATGTAACGGAGCCCTTCGTTGTGGAGGCGATTCTCTCCTGAAGCTCACCTACCTCTGTTGCAAGTGTAGGCTGATAACCTACGGCTGAAGGCATACGTCCGAGAAGTGCGGATACCTCTGAACCTGCCTGTACGAAACGGAAAATATTATCAATGAAGAGAAGCACGTTCTGGTGTTCCTCATCACGGAAATACTCAGCCATTGTAAGTCCTGTCTCAGCAACTCTCATACGCGCTCCAGGTGGTTCGTTCATCTGACCGAATACCAAGGCAGTCTTCTCGAGTACGCCTGATTCTTTCATTTCTGACCAGAGGTCATTACCCTCTCTTGAACGCTCTCCTACTCCTGTGAATATGGAATATCCGCCATGCTCTGTGGCTATATTCCTGATAAGCTCCTGAATGAGGACTGTCTTACCAACTCCGGCTCCACCGAAGAGACCGATCTTACCACCCTTCGCATAAGGAGCCAAAAGGTCGATTACCTTGATACCTGTCTCGAGCATCTCGACAACAGGACTCTGCTCCTCGAACGTAGGCGGCTCTCTGTGAATTACCCAGTGCTCACCGTCATCAAGTGACTCACCACCATCTATAGTTTCACCTAATACATTGAACAATCTTCCCAAGGTCTGCTTGCCGACAGGAACCTTGATACCTGCTCCTGTAGCCCTTACTTCCATATCCCTGCACAGACCCTCGCTGGCTGCGAGCATGATACAGCGGACTGTGTTGTCACCTATGTGCTGTGCAACCTCCATAACGAGGTTCTTTCCCTCACAGGTGACCTCTAAGGCATCCTTTATGCATGGAAGGTCGCCGTTTTCAAATACAACGTCGACAACAGGTCCCATAACCTGAACAATCTTTCCTGTATTAACAACACTTGTATTCATTTATTACATGACCTCCTTTCTGGCCTTTTTCTTCTTTTTCTGAGCCTTGGCACCGGCGATTACCTCTGTTATCTCCTGGGTAATCATCGACTGTCTGGCTCTGTTATACTCTATGGACAGATTACGAATCATCTCCGCTGCACTGTCATTAGCTACCTGCATGGCACTCATTCTGGCATTCTGCTCACTGCAGAAGGACTCCATAAGTGCTCCGTATATATAGCCCATGATTACATCCGGTACAATATTGTTAAGAAGTGCATTCGGAGAAGGCTGAAGCTCAATCTCCTCATTGAATACTCCCTGTCTCTCCATCTCGTGCTGTATTGCCATGTCTCTCGTAATCGGAAGAAGGTTAATCATATCAACCTCCGTGGTAATGCTCGACTTCATATAGGTATAGATAACATATACCTCATCAAGCTCTCCTTCCTTGAACTGCTCTACAACCTCCTCACAGATAATTCTGGCTCTGTGAAGTGAAGGATTCTGTGCGGTATAATGGAACTGCTCCGAAACCGGAATATTTTTCTTCTTAAAATACTGTCTTCCTAACTCGCCAACCACGAAGAGCTTGTAGTTCTTACACTGCTCAATCTCTTCCATCGCCTTTTTAAGGACATTATGGTTGTATGCTCCCGCAAGACCTTTATCAGCCGTAACAACGATGAAGCCCTTTATACGGTCTTCCGGTGCTTTATTCGGTCTGACATCCATATACTGGTTCTCGACATCAGGAAGATGCCTTACAACACGGGATACCATGTTGCGCAGAGCGTTAAAGTAAGGCTCCGTCTCTTCAAGACTCTTCTTCGCCTTGCGCAGCTTCGTGGAGGATATCATGTACATAGCGTTAGTGATTTTCATGGTGTCCTGAATACTTTTCATTCGGCTTTGAATTTCACGAGCATTTGCCATGACTTATCCCTCCTTAGCCATATATTCGTCCCTGAAGCTCTTAGCGGCATCAACAATAGCCTTGTTAAGGTCATCATCAAGCTTGCCGCCGTTTTCTATCTGAGTGATAATCTCCGGATGCTCATTCTTCACATAGTCAAGAAGCTTCATCTGGAAATCCTTTACATTCTTAAGCGGAAGAGGAAGCATAACCTTACCGTTGGCTGCACAGAGTGTGATTACCTGCTCCGCTGTGCTAAGCGGTCTGCAAAGAGGCTGCTTTAACAGCTCCATGAGCGCATGACCATGCTGTAACTGCTCCTTAGTTGCGTTGTCAAGGTCAGAAGCGAACTGTGTGAATACCTCCATCTCCCTGAACTGTGCGAGGTCGATACGGATACTTCCCGCTGCCTTCTTCATAGCCTTAGTCTGGGCGGCACCACCAACTCGGGATACTGAAAGACCTACGTTAACCGCCGGTCTCATACCTGAGAAGAAGAGGTCACTCTCAAGGAATATCTGTCCATCGGTGATGGAAATAACATTCGTAGGAATGTATGCAGATACATCGCCCGCCTGAGTCTCAATGATAGGAAGTGCAGTGATCGAACCGCCGCCCTGCTCATCGGAGAGTCTTGCCGAACGCTCAAGAAGTCTTGAGTGTAAGTAGAATACATCACCCGGATAAGCCTCACGTCCCGGTGAACGCTCAAGCAAAAGCGACAGTGCTCTGTAAGCTACCGCATGCTTGCTGAGGTCATCATATACGATAAGAACATCCTTGCCCTCATGCATGAAGTACTCTGCCATCGCAGTTCCCGAATAAGGTGCTATGTACTGAAGCGGTGCCGGGTCGGATGCTGTGGCTGATACGATAATTGTATAATCCATGGCGTCATGCTGCTTTAAGGTATTTACCAGCTTGGCGATTGTCGATGCCTTCTGTCCGATAGCGACATATACGCACACAACATCCTTGCCCTTCTGGTTTAAGATGGTATCGATGGCGATAGATGTCTTACCTGTCTGACGGTCGCCGATGATGAGCTCTCTCTGTCCACGTCCGATAGGGAACATGGAGTCAATAGCGAGAATACCTGTCTCCATAGGAACCGATACCGACTTACGGTCAACAATTGATGGTGCCGGCTGCTCGATAGGGCGATAGCCATTATCCTTTACCGGACCTGCTCCGTCGATAGGTGCTCCGAGTGCATCGATAATTCTTCCGAGGAAGCCCTCGCCAACCGGAATACCTGCTCTCTTTCCCGTACGCGCTACTCTTGAGCCTTCCTTAATCTCTGTATCACGTCCGAAGAGGATACAGCCTATCTCGTCTTTTCTTACATCCTGAACCATTCCCTTGACGCCGCAGTCAAATATGACTATCTCACCGTAGGCCGCATGGTCAATTCCGTTGATATTGGCAATTCCGTCGCCGACATAGCTTACCACGCCGACTTCCTTGTCCTGAGCCTCAAGCTCGAAATTGTCAATCTCACTCTTTAATATGGAAATAATATTCTCTGTGCTGGCTGTCGCTCCGATATCCGCCTTGGCAAGCTGTTCCCTGAACTGCTTCATTCTGCCGTTGGTGCTCCAATCGAATACGTCGTTGCCTGCCTGAATGACAAAGCCACCGCCGAGGGTCTTATCCTCCTCAAGCTCAAATGTAAACTCTGTTGTGTTATACTGCTTTGCCACGAAGTCCTTGATACCCTGAAGCTGCTCATCATCAGGTGCTGTCACATACTTGAGAGTAACAACGAACTCTCCCTTGCGCTCAGGAGCTGCCTCCCTGTACGCCTTAACTATGTCCTTCCACAGACCTGTGTCAGAATTGTCACACAGAAGCTTTAAAAAGTCTCTTATCTGTAACGGAAAGACCTTCTCAATCACATTGTGCTTGGATGCAAGCGATATTGAAGGATTGGCAAATTCCTCTGCAATCTGCGGTACAGCAGTAAAGATGTCATCTGCCTGTCCCACTATGTTCGCTGCAATATTCAGTTCGCGCAATGTCTTAGCATAATCTTTTGCTGTACTAATCACTTGTTCTCACCCGTCTTTGTCAAAAATTGATTATAGAGTTCCCTGTCAGCAGCCTCACCCTGTCCTGAAGCCACAACCTTAGCTGTAGCTGCAACAACGAGCTCCTCAATCTGATCCTTGGCCTGCTTGATGGTCTTCTCCTGTTCCTTAACTGCTTCTTTTCTCGCATCGTCCATAAGCTTATCTGCTGCTGTCTTAGCATCCGTAACGATTCTGTCGTACTCTGCTCCTGCCTTGACTCTCGCATCGCTTATAACTGCTGCCTTCTCTTCCTGTGCTCCGCTCAATGCCTGCTCATACTGTACCTTAAGTGCAGCCGCATTGTCCTGAGTCGCCTTTGCATCCTCGTACTGCTTATTTATCTCAGCCTCACGCTGTGCGATAATCTTCTTAACAGGCTTAAATAAAAGCTTACGAATGATTACATAGATGATAATCAGGTTGATAACGGTAAATAACAGATTAATATCTATTCTTAACATGCTATCCTCTCCTTATCTTATATTTTTCTAACCTGATTAACCAAGTAAGATGATAATAAGGATAGCTACAACGAAACCGTAAATAGCAGTTGCCTCTGCAAGCGCACCACCTAAAAGTAAAAGCTTTGTTATCTTGCTCTCTGCCTCAGGCTGTCTAGCGACTGCCTCTGTTGCCTTACCTGCTGCGATACCGATACCGATACCGGCTCCTATACATGCTAATGCTGCAATTCCTGCTCCTAATGCAATTCCCATATTTTCCTCCGTTCTGCCGTCTGGCGGCATGTCAATAGATTATTAAATTTACTTTGTCCTGCCTGCCGCAGTGACAGGCTTACATGTGCAGCCGCTTACTCTTCGACTGCTTCCTTAATATAAAGTGATGTCAAAAATACAAATACATATGCCTGGATTAAACCATCAAAAATATCAAAGTAAAAACTGAATGGTACCGGCAGTACAACCGGAATTAACGACTTAAGCAGCTCCATAATAACGAACGCACCTAATACGTTACCAAAAAGTCGCATACAAAGTGACAACGGCTTGATGAATAACTCAAGAATGTTAATCGGCGTTACAATAGCCATCGGCTGAGTAAAGCTCTTAAGCCAGCCCTTAAAGCCCTTCCTGTGTATTCCCGCGTACTGGACGAGCACAATACTCATAACGGCAAGTGCTGCTGTTACATTGAGATCCTTCGTCGGCGGCTTAACTCCGCACAGACCAATCAGGTTAGCAAAGCCTATGTACAGAAGCACCGAACACAGATATGGCACGAAGGCTTTTCCTTCTTCCCCGGTCATTCCGATGACAAACTTCTCAAGCCAGCCTACAATGGATTCGGCAACAAGCTGTCTCTTGCTCACATTCTTAACCTTCAGCCCTCTTGTGAGGAAAATACACAGTACCAAAAGAATAGCCATGATAACCCATGTAATCACCGTCGACTCGGCAATCGGAATATTAAAGCTTCCGATATGAATGGTAAAGACTGTCTCACAGTTGAGCTCTTCCATTATCTTTTCCTTCAAATCTCCCATGAACTCACTCCTTTCTCTATATTTAGTTTTTATGTAATATGTGGGTGCTTTCTGCGCTCACTGATACATTCACATATTTTACTCACAAAATTTAAAAAAGCAAGTATTAATTTTTTTATTAATGGTACTTTAAGACCATTTAAGTAGGTCATGCCACCCAACAAAAATGCCATTATAAATAAATTTTATAAAAAATTTAGAAAGTGACTACTGGTCATTTATCTAATATGTGATATTATAAGGTTCGTTGACACAAAAATGTCATTGCTCAGGCACTCCTTTGAAAATACTTAGTATTTTGTCAGTGTGCACATTGACTGTGAGCATATAAACTATATAATACCATATATAAGGAAGTCATAAGAAAAGAAAGGGAATTAACTATGAAAAATACATTGACCATCTTCGTGCGGGACTTAAAAAGACTGATAAGAAGTCCTTTCGCTCTGGCTATTGCACTTGGTCTGTGCATTCTGCCATCGCTGTATGCCTGGTTTAACATCTACTCTAACCATGACCCCTACGGCAGCACATCTAACATTAAAATTGCCATAGCCTCCGAGGATGCGGGTTATACTCTTGAGGACGGCACCTACAAGAACATGGGCGCCGATGTCTTGGAAGAACTCAAGACCAATGACAGCATAGACTGGGTTGCATGTGATACCGCAGACGATGTAATTGCCGGAGTTGAAGCCGGAGATTACTATGCAGGAGTCACAATCGGTTCCGACTTTACGGAAAGCATGTACACCGTATTCGACACCAACTTTAAGAATCCTGTTATTACATATTATGACAACGAAAAGAAGAATGCCATAGCAACTAAGATAACCGATACCGCTGTCGGTTCCCTCCAGCAGACTATCAACACTAAGTTCATTGAGGTTGTTGTAAGCACCATATTCACAGAGACAAACACAATCTCCTCAGATATTGAGGAAAAAGATCGTGCCACCACTCTGAATGATAAGCTTGTCCGTCTTCGTGACAATCTTTCTTCCTATAATAAGACACTCGACATGCTGATAAACGGCAACAGCAATCTTAGCAGCACGCTTAGCGACACCGGTTCCCAGATAAGCACTCTTGCCTCCGGTATAAGCAGTGCGACCGCCAGCCTTAAAAACGCACAGGCCTCCTTTTCTAACAGCCGCACTGCGCTTAGCACATTCAGCACACAGCTTAAAACTACAATCACTGATATGTCTACGTCTCTTGATAACATTGCCACCTTGCTTGACAATACCACTCTTGCACAGGACTCACAGACCCTTGCAGACAGTATTTCCAGGCTTAACGCTGATGTCACCCAGCTCAGCACGCAGATGAAGAGTCTTAAGCTCCTTATTGCGGAATATTATGTTACCAACGCTGACATATCAACCCCACCTGAACTCGGTGTATTAGATACAATTGTAAACCAGATAATAAATACAATCGGTTCTCTTGCCTCACAGGCAGGCGGCAACGGAGTGCTCACACAGGCGGCTGTGGACAGTATGGTGTCCGGAATAAAGTCCTCCCTTACATCCTGTAAAAAGCAGCTTGATGACCTGTATTCCAACTATGTAAACAGTGTTGAGCCACAGCTTAACAGCCTTAATGACTCAATATCCCAGACCTTGTCAAGTGTCAACTCCATCATGACAAGCCTTACAAGCGCTCTTAATGATGCAAATGAAATCCTTGACGGCGTCAGCACCACTGTTGATAAATCAAACGAGAGCCTCTCCCAGATTAAGGAGGTTATAGAAAGTGTCATTGAAGAGCTTGACAGTGTTATTGACTGGATAGAAAACACATCTGAGAGTGACAAGATTGATATGGTTACACAATTCCTCGGCGGTGACTCTGAACTGTATGGTGAATTTTTCGCCGAGCCTGTAAATATGGTTACCGAGGAAATCTACCCTGTTGAGAATTATGGTTCCGGAATGACACCTTTCTACACCATTCTGGCACTCTGGGTAGGTGGAACGCTCCTCGTATCACTTGTCAAGGTTCACGCAGACCCTGCAGGACTTGTGAACGTAAAACCACGCCACCTGTTCTTCGGAAGGTACCTCACCTTCTTCCTTCTAGGACAGATTCAGGCAGCTATAGTAGTAATAGGCGATATTCATCTGCTTCACAGCCAGGTGTTAGAGCCCGGATTATTCTATCTGGTGGCTGTGCTTGCAAGCTTTACATTCACACTGCTGATATATTCACTTGCTATCTCATTTGGTGACCTCGGCAAGGCTCTCGCAGTCGTTGTCATGGTACTTCAGATTGCAGGTTCAAGTGGAACCTTCCCTATCGAGATGCTTCCGCAGGTATACCAGAACATATACATTTTCTTCCCATTCCCTTACGCAATCAACGCGATGCGTGAGACTGTTGCAGGAATGTATGGTTCAGCTTATATCACCAATCTTGCCCAGCTTATGATATTCGTTGTGGCAGCTCTTGTAATCGGACTTGTAATACGAATACCGTTTATGAAGATTAACCACTTCGTGGAGGAGCGGATGGAAGATACGGGAATGATGTAAATAAAATAAAAGGAGATTGTATATGTCTAGGAAAAAGATAAATCAGAACAATTCGGATATATATGGTGAGCTTGTCGATTTTCAGGACAGGCTTCATGCACAGAATCTGAAACGTATTCATATAGGCATGTTGTGTGTGCTCATCATCCCGATGATATTCCTTGCACTCATGTTCATAACGGACAGCAACAAGGTTATATGGCTTATTCTATGGATTGTATCGCTTTTTGCAATATCCTCCTATTTGATAGTTGTCGAATACGGAGATTATAATCTGCAGCACCGCATTAACTCTATCACAGGAAATGATGCCGAACCGGTTCCTCTCCTTGAATCCGGAATGAATGATATGAGCGGAAAGCTTGCCTCCGTCAAAGCTGAGGCGCGTGATATTATAGCTTCTGCCAAGGCATCGATGAATATTGACGAGGATTCCGATAATTCCGATGACAGCGTGGATGAATATACCTGCGATATCGACACGGACATGATAAAGGAAAGCCTGAAGGAGCCGCAGGATGACATCGGAGATGGATTATCCACGAAAGCAAACAATAAGGATGAGAAGAAGAAAGACAAGTCCAAAAAGGGCGATAAAAAGAAAGACAAGAACAAAAAGAAAAAGGATAAGAAATCCGATAAAAAAGACGGTTCAAAAAAGAAAAAGAAGAAAAAAGATAAATCCAAAAAAGCTGATAAAGACAAGCTTTCAAAAAATATAGCAAAGGAGGAAGCATTCGATGAATAAAATACTCAAAGTATTCACCAACGATATGAAAAAAATATCCACCAACGTAATCGCTGTTGTGATTATTCTTGGTCTTTCAATTCTTCCTTCACTGTATGCATGGTTTAACATTTTTTCCAACTGGGATCCATACGGTCCAGGCTCAACCGGAAATATTAAGGTAGCTGTCATTTCCAACGATGAGGGCGCAGAAATCTCGGGACTTGAGATTAACATAGGAACCACAGTTGTCGATGCCCTCAAGTCCAACAACACTATCGGATGGGTATTTACCGATAACACCGAAGCTACCATCGAAGGTGTCAAGGCGGGAGATTACTATGCCGCACTTGTTATCCCGGCAACATTTTCCGAGGATATGGTGAGCTTTCTCGGCGGTGACCTCGAGCATCCGCAGATTATATACTATGAGAACGGAAAGAAGAACGCAATCGCTCCTAAGATTACCCAGAAGGCACAGAAATCCGTCCGTCAGCAGGTCAATGCCACATTCATAAGCACACTTGCGGAATCGGCAATGAAGGCAGGCAATGTCATATCCTCAACAGACAGTGATGGTGTAAGCATAGCCGATACCATGACAGAGAAGCTCACCGCTCTCTCCGATGACATGGACACATATATAAGCATACTATCGTCCTTCAAGGGTATTATGGATTCCGCACAGAGCATAATTGCGACAACGAAGGTTATGCTTCCAAGCCTTGAGACTGTACTTGACAGCAGCAAGACCTCCCTTTCAAGCATGCAGACAATGGTCAACAGCTCCACAAGCACTGTAAACACCGTATCTGATATGATGCTTACAAGCCTTGACATGATTGACAATACCCTTACCATGATATCCAATGTGGTAAACAGCGACCTTTCATCTGCCCAGGCAATATCCAAGGCAGTATTAAATGGAATAGGTGCTGTGAATAATATGATTCCTTACGCAAAGGATATATTCAACAGCTCAGTATCCGGAATAGAGTCCAAGGGCGATGAAAAAATAAATGCACAGATAAACGTCATCCGTGCACAGTTCGACACAATCAAATCAGATGCAGACCGTGTAGGCTCATCGGCAGCAGTCGCTGTCGCTAACTCCAATGACCTGATTGCCAAGGTTCAGGCAGAGATTAAAGTCTGCTCCGATGACATAGCAGCATTGAAGAGCACATACAGCAATTCGGTCAAGCCCCAGCTCAGCTCCACAATAACAAATGCACAGGCAGCGCTTAACACTACCGTAAACGCACTTTCCGGCTTCAACTTAAATCTTAACAGCACGGACAACGTACTCACCAATTACTCGGACACACTCGCGGACGGCAATACCAACCTTGACACAACTCTTGAACTTGCGCAGGAGCTGTCAGATTATATTAAGACACTCACTGACAATATGAATGAGCTGTCAGACAACGAGAACTATAACAAGCTTGTGGATATCATTGATACCAACCCTGAGCTTCTCGGAGAATTCGCCGCCTCCCCTGTCGCACTCGATACGGTGCATGTCTACCCTATTGAAAACTACGGTTCGGCGATGGCTCCATTCTATACCGTGCTTGCCCTGTGGGTAGGAGCGCTCATACTTGTTGCCATCGTACATGTAAATGTTCATCCGATACCGGGTGTAACAGGAATCGCCCCACGCCATGCCTACTTTGGAAGATATATTCTCTTCTTCCTCGTAGGACAGCTGCAGACGCTCATAACCGTCCTCGGCGACCTTCATTTCATAGGAATACAGTGTGAACACCCTGTGATGTTCTGGTTCGCCGGTGCAATGTGCAGCTTCGTATTCACATTGTTCATATACTCACTGACAGTCGCTCTCGGCAACATAGGAGAGGCTCTCGCGGTAGTTGTAATGGTTGTCCAGGTTGCGGGTGCCGGATGTACCTTCCCTATAGAGACGCTCCCTAAGGTCTTTCATTCGCTGTACAATTACCTTCCTTTCCAGTTCGGCATGAACGCCATGAAGGAAGCAATCGCGGGACTGTATGAGGATGACTATTGGAGATATATCGCAAAGCTTTCGGTATATATTCTCGTCTCACTCTTTATCGGACTTGTCGGTGCAATACCATTCCGCAGACTCAATAAGATTATCGACAAGAATAAGGAAAAATCGGGGATTATGATATAACCGGAAAAAACCACAAGAAATGCGTATTTTCCCCAAAACAATAAGTACAATTGCTTATTGTTTTGGGGAATAATTTGTTTTATAATAATTATAAATCAGGATTGGACATGGAGGAAATATATGGATTACAAGGTAATAGACAGGTACATTGATGAGCTTCTCACCAAGAGCACACCGGACAGACCTATCTGGAATATAGAAAAGATATTGCAGGGACTTAAGTCCACATGGAATTACATAGACGGGTGCATGATTAAGGCACTTCTTGAAATGTACTCCATCACCAGGAAGCAGGAATACTTTGATTTTGCGGATGCGTTTATCGACTACCGCGTTCACGATGACGGAACAATCGACGGCTACGATGTATCAGAACTTAATATCGACAATGTCAATGCCGGAAAGACTCTTTTTGAGCTTTATGACCTCACAGGCAAGGAGAAATACCGCAAGGCTATCGACCTTATCTACAGCCAGATTAAGCTCATGCCTCGTACTGCGGAGGGAAGCTTCTGGCACAAGAATATCTACCCTAATCAGGTATGGCTTGACGGTCTTTATATGTGCCAGCCATTCTATATGGAATATGAGACACGTTTTAACGATAAGAAGAACTATGATGATATATTTCTTCAGTTCAAGAACGTCATAAAGAATATGAAAGACCCTGTTACAGGTCTTTACAAGCATGCCTATGACCACTCACGCGAGATGTTCTGGTGCGACCCTGTCACAGGTCTTTCACAGAACTTCTGGCTTCGTGCCCTCGGCTGGTACTCTATGGCACTTCTCGACACCATAGATAAGGCTGACCCTGAGTGCAAGGATACAGCGCTGTTAAGAAATACCTTCACAGACCTCATGGAGGCAATGCTCAGGTATCAGGATGAGAGCGGCATGTGGTATCAGGTTGTCAACTATGGCAAGCTTGAGCCTAACTATCTTGAGACAAGCGGAAGCTCCATCATGGCTTACGCACTTTTAAAGGGTGTCCGCCTCGGCTATCTCCCTGAGAGCTACCGTGAGTACGGTGTAAAGGCATTCAACGGCGTATGTGACAAGTACCTCTCTGAGGATGAGAACGGAGAAATGCACCTTGGCGGTATCTGCCTCGTTGCAGGTCTTGGCGGCAAGCAGATGCGTTCCGGAACCTTCGACTACTATATGTCAGAGCCTGTTGTAAAGGATGACGCTAAGGGCGTCGGACCGTTCCTTCTCGCTTACACTGAAATGTTGAGATTGAATAAATAATCAAAAAAGGAGCCTTGAGGCTCCTTTTTAATTGGCTGGGACAGGGGGTCTGACACCGGTGTCCCAATGTTGGGACGCCGGTGTCAGACCCCTGTCCCAGATTTACATTACCACGGTTATTCCAAGCGATTTACCATCGTCCGTGCGTGCACTTATCCTCCCCCCGTGCGCCTCAACAACCGCCTTAGCCACAGAAAGTCCTATGCCGTAACCTCCGGTCTGGGAGTTGTGCGACTGTTCTGCCCTGTAGAAGCGGTCAAAAAGGTGCTTCACACTCTCCCCATCGATGTGTCCGCAGGTGTTGTATACCTCAAGCTTTATCGCCCTTGATACAGCGGGCTGCTTTATTAGCGCTGCCTGCCTCGGTTCAACAGAGGATTTTTTATTTGAAATCGAATTTTGACATTTTGACTTTGAAGCTGTGTTCTGCTTCCCTGCAATGCTTGTCAGCTTCACCCTGATATTTCCTTCGCTATCAGCGTATTTGACTGCATTATCCACAAGTATTGAGACAAGCTGCCTTACCGCCTTCTCATCCCCGATATAGGATATTCCGGGCTGTATGTCAAGCTCAAGCTTCTTATTCTCATTGATGGCACGCGCCCTGAAGGCTTCTGCCGTCTCCTCCACCACATCAGACAATGGGAACTCTATTTTTACGGTATTTCTCTGCCCTTCCTCCATCTTAGCAAGGTATATGAGGTCATTTGTCAATGAGGTGAGTCTCTTGGTCTGCTTTCTTATGTCATCAAGCCATTCGCTTCCTCCACACTCCAACTCTACCAGCTCAGCATCGGCATCGATTATGGTCAGCGGTGTCTTAAGCTCATGCCCTGCATCTGTTATAAACCGCTTCTGTTTATCATAGCTCTCACTCACAGGCTTCACAATTCTTCCCGAGAAAAATACAAGAAGCAGAAACACTGCAAGCATACCGGCAATCGATATGGCGGTGCTTATAAATAATACCGAATGAAAATTGGAAAGTCCCCTGCCACAATACAGAAATATGATAAGGCTTCCGCTATCGGCTTCCTTTAAAGTGAATCTATACTGTCCCATAAAGCCTTCCGTTTTGCCGCTGGCTAAGGCTTTCACCGCATATTCTGCCGCTTCATCCGTATCCGTCCCGGCAATCTTTCCCGTATCTATGGTGCTCACATTTCCATTGCTATCCATCATAACCGAAAAATATCTGCTCTCATACGGTGCCTCCGGCGACATTCCCTTAAACATCTCACCCCCATGCCCATGCGACATATCCGGTCTTGGAAAGCTTCCGTTATTTTCCTTTAAAATATTCAAGGTTCTGTCAGCATCATCCACCATCCTGGTGTAATTTAGCACATTAACTGTACCTATTATAATAAAAAGTACAATAAACAGTGACAGCATGGCAACCGCCACCAGCTTTTTGCGAAGTTTTTTTATCATGGTATCCTCTTTCTCATTAAAGATAATTGCAGAATTCGCGTTTCTCAGTTATCCAGACATATCAATCCTAATGCCTGCCTGCTTTCTCCTCCAGCGAATACCCCGCATTCCGAGTTGCCTTTATCTGTATATCAGCATTCAGGGCTTCTAACTTCTTTCTGAGATAAGAAATATACACCCAAACCACGTTTATCTCCGCCTCACTGTCATAGCCCCAGATTTTCTCCATGAAGCGCTCCGTGGATATGAGCTGCTTGGGATTCGCCATCATCATCTCCATCATCTGATACTCCTTGTTCGCAAGCTTATATGAACCGGAAGGTGATGACAACTCATAGCTTGCAGTATCAAGCGTTATATTCCCGACATGCATTGAGGAATCCGCATGTATATTGGCATTCGCGCTTCTTGTCATCGCCCTGATTCGCGCAAGCAGCTCCTTCGTGTCAAACGGCTTGGTAAGATAATCATTGGCGCCGCTGTCAAGTCCCTCCACCTTATCATCTATCTCAGACTTCGCTGTCAGTATCAGCACCGGAACCATATTTCCTGCCGTGCGCAGCTTCTTAAGTGCCGTAATTCCATCCATCTTGGGCATCATCACGTCCATTATCACTCCGTCATAGTTGCCGCTCTCAAGATATTCCAGCGCCTCCGCACCGTCATATACGGCATCCACGGAAAAATTATTTTTTTCAAGTATAGCTTTCACCGCTCTGGAAAGCGATTTCTCGTCCTCCGCAAGAAGAAGTCTCATATAAAACATCCTCCAATCACATTATTTTTTCACGGATTATACAATTTATAATAGATATAAAATTCCCGGATTGCAAGCCGGATTTGAAATTTGAACATTCTGTGAAATTACACCCACTTTACAAAAACATTAAATTATTTTTAGGTTGATTTAGGGTTCGCGGCTTAAACTCATCTCATACAAAGAACAAAACACATAAAGAGGTGGTTAATATGGCAGTTCAGACAGTATTCAAACGATATGAGCTAAAGTACCTTATGACCAGGGAGCAGCAAAAGCTTCTGTTAAAAATCATGGATGGACATATGGCGCTTGACAAATACGGACATACGACTATAAGAAATATCTATTTTGATACCGACAATTACAGACTTGTAAGACATTCAATCGAAGGTCCGCCATACAAGGAAAAGCTGAGAATACGAAGCTACAGCCACGTATCCGGAAATGACAATGTTTTCGTGGAATTAAAGAAAAAGTATAAATCCGTAGTTTACAAGAGGAGACTTGTTCTCCCACTGGATGAGACGATGGAAGCGCTCACCATGCACCGCCCACTTCCGTCCAGCTCACAGATTTCTGATGAGATAAATTATTTTTGCAGCTACTACAGGACATTAAGACCGGCAGTGTTCCTAAGCTACGAGCGCGAGGCATTCTACTCAACGGACGGCAGCGATTTCCGCGTAACCTTCGATGAGAACATTCTCTACCGCGATGAAGACATATCATTATCCGGTGAAATATACGGAACACCTATAATCGAAAAAAATCAGGTGCTCATGGAAATCAAAACCCCGGGCGGCATTCCTATGTGGATGACCGATTTTCTCACCGGACAGAGAATATACAAGACATCCTTTTCCAAGTACGGAGCTGCATACAAGGACATGGTTCTAAACAACAAATGCATGTACGGCTTCAACCATGACACCATTTTAAACAGTCTGCTATCCCCTGCATACTGCACCGCAAATGCTGTTAACTAAATGCTTATAACCGGTGCAAATATCCTACGCCACCGCAGCTTTAGTCAATCAGACTATGAATATACAGATAAACTCAGTTTTCGGAATAATTATTACATATTAAAGAATGGAGATTAAACACAATGACAAATAATATTTTTAGAGGAATTTTTGATTCAGATTTGACGAATGTTATATCCGTCACAGATTTTTTCCTATGTATCGGAACAGCACTTTTAATCGGCTTGATTTTCGCAGGAATGTATATTTATCGCACAAGAAGTTCTAAGAGCTTCGTTGTCACGCTGGCACTCCTGCCTGCCACCGTATGTATGGTAATCATGATGGTAAACGGAAATGTCGGTGCAGGTGTTGCCGTAGCCGGAGCCTTCTCGCTGGTACGCTTCCGTTCCGCTCCCGGTTCAGCCAAGGAAATCGGTGCTATCTTCCTTGCAATGGCAGCCGGACTTATAACAGGAATGGGCTACCTTGCCTACGCTATTTTCTTCAGTGTGATTATGGCGGTTATCTATATTATATATACAGAGCTTGAAAGAAAAAGCAAGGGCAGAGGCGCTCTCTACAAAACACTTCACATTACAATTCCTGAGGACTTAGACTATGATGAGGTATTCGAAGAAATTTTCAAGGAATACGCATCCGAGTTCGAGCTTACACAGGTAAAAACAACCAACATGGGAAGCATGTTCAGACTGACATACAACATTACCCTTCTCAGCAGCGCTTCCGTAAAGGAAATGCTCAACAAACTGCGCTGCCGCAATGGAAACCTTGAAATTACGGTTTCTAAGCAGGATAACCAGGCTATAATGTTATAAACACATAGGCAATTGCGAAACTCAACTTTTACGGTAAACCATTGTGCAATTTTACTAGTACACTGCCGGGTCTTTTGAAACCAGTAATAGTTTGCGTAGTAAACTAATGTCTTTAGCGGCTGTATTTTAGCCGCTTATGTACCACTACTGGTTTCAAGGAGTGTAATAGTCCGACTATGTCGAACTAATGTGTCCGGAAAGGTACTAGTAAAGTTGCACAACGTACGGCTGATACAAACAGAGTTTTGCAATTATCTAATAAACACGCTCAGAAAGGAGACACAATATGATTAAATATAAATATATTAAAACAATATATGCAGCCCTCATATCTGCAATGCTGATTACAGGCTGCAGTGCACACAATTCCGGTTCAACCACAAATGACAGTTCACACGGAGTCTTGGCAGGCTCAACAGACACCTCCGCTGCAGCAGAAAAAAATACCGATGGAGACTCATCGGATAACTCGACAAATGAAAGCTCAGGCTCAGCCTCCAACAGCTCATCTTCCGCAGCCACCGTATCCAATGCCACATCCATCAATACATCGGATATGTTCACGAATCGTGACAAGGAAATCGGCTATGACGAGAGCACAAGTGTAAAACTTACCTTAAACGGTGACAGTATAAGCAGCTCCTCCAGCTCAGTCGCAATATCCGGCTCAACAGCCACGATATCGGAGGAGGGAATCTACATTATATCCGGCACATTAGATGACGGAATGATAATTATAGATGCGGACAAAAATGCCAAAATCCAGCTTGTGCTTGACAATGCCAGCATAAACAGCAGCACATCCGCAGCAATCTATGTATGCAAAGCAGATAAGGTATTCATAACTCTTGCTGCCGGTTCCGAAAACACACTTTCAAACGGCGGTGAATATATCGCAATAGATGACAACAATATTGACGCCGTCATTTTTTCCAAGGATGACCTTACACTCAACGGAAGCGGAATTCTCACCATAAACGCCGGCACCGGTCATGGAATTGTCTCAAAGGATGATCTTGTAATCACAGGCGGGACATACAATATCACCGCAGCAGGCCATGGTCTTTCCGCAAAGGACAGCATAAGGATAGCCGATGGAGGCTTCACAATAGTATCGGGCAAGGATGGTATCCATGCCGAAAACAGCGATGATGAAGCTCTTGGCTTCGTCTATATTGCCGGTGGAGACTTCGATATAACGGTACAGGGAGATGGCATAAGCGCAGGATATTATCTTATGATAGACAACGGAAGCTATGACATAACAACTGAAGGCACTGGAAGCGATGACAGTGCAAAGGGACTCAAGGCAGCCGGTAACCTCATTGTAAATGACGGTACCTTCACAATCAGCACCACCGATGATGGTCTGCACAGCAACTCTGATATGTCCATCAACGGGGGCAGCTTCACGATTGCGACAGGCGATGACGGTCTGCATGCCGACAATGATCTGATAATCAACAGTGGTGTCATTGACATCATCGATTGCTACGAGGGACTGGAAGGACTTACCATAACAGTTAACGATGGCACAATAAACATTAACGCCTCGGATGATGGTATAAATGCAGCCGGCGGCACCGATTCAAGCGGCTTTGGCGGTTTTGGACATGATGCTTTCTCTGCTGATTCCGATGCAAACATCTACATCAATGGTGGAACAATAACCATCAATGCCGATGGCGATGGTATCGATTCCAACGGAAATCTATACGTTACAGGTGGTGGAATCTATGTATCCGGTCCTGAATCAAGTGCCGATGGTGCCCTCGACTATAACGGCGAAGCAACAATCACAGGCGGAACCTTGATTGCGGCAGGTGCATCGGGAATGGCTGAGAATTTCGGTTCGGATTCCACCCAGGGAAGTATTCTTGTCACTTTCACCACACAGTCCGCAGGAACAACAATCAGTCTTCTCGATGAGTCCGGAAGTACGCTGCTTTCATGGCAGTCCGACAAGACCTACAGCAGCGTTGTCATAAGCTCACCCGATATCGTATTCGGAAATACCTACACCATCAAGGCGGGCGATTATGAAACCACAGTAACCATGGACAGCACCATATATGGAAGCGGCATGGGAATGGGCGGCTTCCCGGGTGGCGGCGGCTTCCATGACGGTGGCTTTTCCGGTAACAATGGTAACAATAACGGCGACACTAACAACATGGGTGGTCAAAGACCCGACAGAAATAATGGAAATACGGATGAACAGCGACCTGATAGGGAAAACAACGGCACTGCTGGTCAAAGACCTGATAGAAACAATGACATGACTCCTCCGGATGGCAGCTCGGATATGATGCCTCCGGATGGTATGACACCCCCTGAGGGCAGCTCGGATATGATGCCTCCGGATGGTATGACGCCCCCTGAGGGCAGCTCGGATATGATGCCTCCGGATGGTGACGGCAGCATGACTCCTCCGGGTTCGGAGACAGGGAATCAGGAAACCTGATATTAGTCATGTAGATACAAATAATATAAATCCCCTCCGGACCATCAGGAACGGAGGGGACAAAAAATTACTTCTTTAACCTATCATCTGTTTTAAATCTTTCCATTCCGAATTCCTCCGGCATGGGAGCCCTGGTTTTACAATAATATTTCTAGGGAGACGTTTCTTAATACATAGTCATCAAGTACCTTTTTAATATATTGATTCAGTCACATACAACTAATTCCCTATCAGATATACTCATTTCTGCAACTGATTAATTATCTGTTCTCTATCCTTGTCAGGTATACCCAAGGCATTAAGCGCCTGCTCCAGCGTAAGCTTCATATTTTTCATAAGATTTTTTACAGACGTTATCTTCTCCCTTATCGCGTATTCTTTCACACATTCCTCTGCGTATTCCCTTGCATATTTTTCCACAGCCTCACTCATATTCCCACGCCCTTTCTCCGTCTCCTTGTAATGTTCCACTCCGTCTGCCAGCTCACTATAATACATCTTCTCCGAATCGGTCTGATGAAAGTCGCTCACCAGCTTGCCGATTGCGTCATCGCCCTTATAGCTGCCATTCACATAAATGATATGCGAACCGTCACCAAATGTTTCTTCTGTCTCCTTCATATATCGGTCTACATGGTATAACGGTAAACCCTTTCCAAACTTATCACGCTTATAGATAAATATCACATAGGAATCCTTCAATTCCTTGAGCGGCTGGCTCTCCTTTAACATTCCTGTGTCCAGCATACTGCTGTGATAACGCGCCCTACGGACATGCGCACCTTCAGAGCCTCCCTGTACCTCAATGTTCATCTCTTCGCCAGCCACATCAATTGCGTGTACATCCAGTATGATATTGCGCCCTCCAACCTTGGCATTGCGTATTTCTTCCTGACCATTCACACTTATGACCTTGATATTTCTGCCAAGTATAAGCCTAAGTACAAGCTCCGTTGCCTGAGTATTCTTGTCAAATACCCTGCCCATCAGTTCATCGTCAAACAGTGTCAATGTATCTACAAGCGAATTGACCCTCTCCCATTCCTGCTTAACATATTCTTTGTGTTCTGTATCCATTTTACCTCCTGTAGTTGTGGTGCAGGAGATATTTAATACATAACCGATTGTGCTTATTATATAAGCATTGCACTTGGCTTAATGTATAACGCATCGCACCTGTGCTTACCATATAAGCATTTCACATTGCTTAATGTATAGGCATTACGCTTATGCTTATTATATAAGCATCGCACCCGGCATAATGTATATCCATTATGCCTGTGCTTACCATATAAGCACTTCACATTGCTTAATATATACTCATCAAGCCTGTGCTTATTATTCTGCTCATATAACATCAGC
>OGEU01000139.1_pt1 | contig 82176 bp, 63 predicted proteins | sample 1570651 | NCBI WGS metagenome assembly OGEU01 (sample SAMEA2582129, study PRJEB24529) | metagenome | biome: Human gut stool | place: China | collected 2011 | reverse complement strand
CTCGTGAAATCCATTCACCTTCGGGCTTTGCCGCAATATTGGCTTATCCGTGAACTGTAACTGCGCTTACTCCGCAAAAATCACATAGTTTTCTTTTCTCGGTGCAGCTGTTGGCTCTTCGCAGTCAGCATAACCTAAAATACAATGACCGATGCCTTCGTAATCACCTGTAATGCCTAAATCTTTTAAGATCTGCTTTCCTTCTGGGCTTTCAAATTCTTCTTTTGCACGATGGATCCAGCAGCTTGCTATGCCTAGCTCATGTGCGGCTAACATCAGATTACCCATGACAAGGCTTCCATCGTAAACATAAGTGCCATAATTTTTATTTGCCAGAACGATTAAAACTACAGGTGCACCGTAAAATGGATCGCTATTTGATCCCATAACTTGTGCATTCATTTTAGAAAGACGATCTCTAAGTTCTTTGTTTGTAACGGCAATAATGATTGGAGACTGCTTGCCCATGCCAGTTGCAGCGTATGTTCCAGCCTCTGCAATCTTCTCAATAATTTCCTTCGGAACCATATCCGGCTTATACTTGCGGATACTTCTTCTTGTTTCCATATTCTCTAATACCTGATTTTTTTCTCCACTCATTTTGTTTTCCTCCTAATTTTCTAGCTGTTCATCGCCATTTTAACAAATCAAGGAAGTCCCCTGCTTCAATTGCTAATATCCGCTTGACTGGCAGATGACAATCATGTTTGCTCGCTCAAAAGTCCCAAGAGAAGCTTCGCTAATCCAGCAAGCTGTCCTGCACTTTCAGATGCAGCTGGAAGCATCAGCTGTGTTTGCTGTGCTTTCATCATATAATCTACAAGCGCGGCCTCATTTGACTTTGGATCATCTACGGCGCGTCTTAGCCATTCCCTGCACTTTATAAAAAGCAGACTGCTGTTTTTATAAAGTGCGGCGGCAAGTCCTTCCTCACTCTGATTTTCGATAAGATCAATCACAAACGCATCCTGGTACATATTTTCCGTTGTCTGACTATGTCTGATAAAAGGAACAATTCCCAAAAAAGAGTCCTCATCACGATAACATGCCGTAATTTGCCCTTTATTATAAGGAAAGATGGTCGATAACACTTCATTGCAAACTGATGCCAATAACTGCGCAAGCTGTTTTTTCTCTGAACTTTCACTGCACATAATTGTAAGCTGCAAAAAAACTGTCTCGTACTGATCAGGCTGTCTAAATACTGATTTTTCTTCATATTCCTCATGTATCATATGATCATAATCAGAAAGACTCCTTGTTTCTGCAAGAAAATAAACACCCCTGCATGTTCGTTTTATCTTTGCCTCACAAAGCTGCATACGCCAATTGTTTTGCTCAAGCTTGCTTCCAAGCGGCGCCGCATCTTCCATTTCGTAGACTATATCCGGCAGGCGAATCATTCCTGGTCGAGTGCTGATAAGCTTTTTCTCTGTGTCTCTCCTTGTCAAAATTGCCTCTGCTGCTGCATCGCTTAAGCGAACTTTCCATTTGCCATGCGGCCAGGCTGGCTCCTCCTCAAATGAAAAGATATCATAGATGTTTTGCACCGGATAGTCTGGAAGAACAGCTGACAATACGTTTTTTAGAAACTCCTCTGTTGATGCATGCTCCATACCAAAGCGCTTTTTTTGTCTGATAAGCCAACTCTCAGGCACCCCATTTTCTGCCTTCATTAAAAGAAGTAATCTTCTGTAAAGACCTGCCTGTGATACAACAAGCCATGGAACTAATTCTCTGCTTTCCTCATTAGATGCTTCTTTTTCCCAGTCAGCTTGATCTTCAACATCGCCTCCTGCATAATAAACAAGTGCTTCTTTTTCCTGTGCGCTCATTGTACAGTCTAAAAATAAATACTGAATCGAAGATTTGCTGCTCCTTTGCGAAAAATCCTGACTATCCATCTGTCTCCAAAGAGCAAAAAAAGCATCTGCCTGTGTCGTATCTGCCAGAAAACGATGTGAATCAGACAAAATAACGAATCCAACCTGAAAAAACCACTGCGGCCAAATTTGCTGTAAATTTGTATGTAAAAATTCATCCGCATCTGCCACAAGTATATCAATATCTTCGCGATTCTTCAAGTGTATTGCTTCACCAATTCTAATCAAGCAAATTTCACCAAATCGTCCTGTAAGCATATCAGTTAAAGTCATCTGCCAATGCAATTTTTCTTCTTTTCCTCTGCATAGAAAGACTACTCTGTGGCGTCTTTGAAAGCATTCATACATATAATCTGGAAGCACCATTTTCAAATCACTTCCAGATGCCATCCTCAGATTAACACCCAAAAGCAATCGCTCATATGATGCTTGCTTTTTTTCAACTTTTTGTGCTACTGACTCTTGTGGTGCTCCCTGTTCAAGTGACCATTTGACATCATAGCTAAGCGCCCTGCCAACACCAGCCATTACAAGACTAATCAAAAACGTAAGCCTAAAAAATCCATATAACCACTGTGTTTTTCTTATATAAGAAAACTCTGGAATTTTCACATACACTGCAATCAGTCCGCACACAATCTGAATAAAAAATAAAACGAGCATCGCACTGCTAAGATTCCAGAGCCATTTGCCAAGTATAGTTGTAAATGGACGTTTTTTCATTTTTTCTTTGATATATATGGCTGCATTTTGCACGCATGTCAATTTGCTCATAAGTAAAATACACCACCAAATCAAAAGACCAGCAATGCATACTGCAAAATTAATCAGCAGTATATAAAAAAGAAAGTATAAAACCTGCGGATTGCTTCCAGACAAAAAATTTGTTTTTATATAAGAAAACAATGCTGTCTTTTTCATTGACTGATACATGCCTTCGCTTCCAATTCCACACACAAATACAGCCACAACACCAAAAATTCCATAGCAGACAGCTGCCGCTGCTCCCTGAATCTTGCTTCCTGCCTTTATAAGCCTCTTTACTGAAACAATCAGAGACAAATCAAGTGCCAGAAATAATAAAGCAAAAATAATCGTCACAATTTCTTTCACCTTCTCTGCCCCCTTTCAATCTCATTTTCTGTCCAAACTGGCCAATAGCATTCATTTCCAAGCTCTTTTTGACTATAATCCATTGGCTGCACAATGCGTGATGCAATCGTTGCATCTTCTGTTTGTACAGTCACATGATTATTCTGCTCAAACCCAAATGAATCCAGCAAATCTAAAATGCGCTTGATGTTCGCAAGATGCCATGCACGCGCTGATACCTGCTCATTTTTGCCTTGATTTTTTTGTGCCTGATCATTCTTAAACTGCTGCTTATTAAATTCACACAGCCATTCATTCAGACAATTTTCATAATCCTGTGCTCTAAATTGATACGCCTTCAAAACTTGCTCTATCTGGTTTTGCAAATGTGCATAGCTCTTACGAATCTCCTTCATAAAATAGCCAGAAATATTAAAACTGCCCGCTGCCAGAAAAATAATGATAACAGCCATAGCACAAATACCTGCATACACAGACTGTACGCCTTCACCCTTATGGACTGGAAAATAGACACCTGCAGCAAATGTCATGCATCCGCACAGATACAAAAATGATGGCAAGAATCCTGTAAGCTTTGCGCAGTGCACAAGAAACTGCATATCTTGCTTCCATTTTGTGATCATTTCCTTTGCAGATGCTTCTGTCTTTTGCTTCTGTATTTTTTTTGTTTGAATAGATGCTTCGCTTAGCTTATTTACTGATGATACTGATTCAAAACCAATTGAAGCAGACTGCTCTATCTCCCGATAAAGTGTCTTCGCTGCCGCCTTTTGATATGCCACAAGCTCATCCTCTAAACCATCTGTTGTCTTAAAAAGAATATCAGAGGCCTGCTTTATACGCTCCTTCATCTCACTTTTCTTTCCTTCTTTTAAAGAAAGCTCACAGATGTCAAGCTGCATCTTTACATTTTTTAAATGCTCCTGATATTCCTGCGGTGCACTTGGAACCATCAAAGGTTCTATACGAATCCTTTGTTCCTGCTCAAAAGATGTTTCTTGGTCATTTGATGCATATAAGTCTGCATGCTCTGCCTGAATTTCACGTATGATCTGCTGACGTTTTTTTCTAAGCTGATATCGGTATCCATCCAGAACATCCAAAAAGTGTTCCTGCAATTGTTTGGCTGCACGAGGATCTCCCTGTGTCAAATAACTCTGTATGCATTCTTGTGTGATTTCTTTTTGCGTACACAAAAGCTCCACAAGTCCAAACATAGCAAGTGTGCTTGCCTGGCTGCTATTTGCTGCAAGCGGCCAATAAATAACTTCACATACACGCCCTATCTGACTTCCTTCGATTACACTTCTAAGACGATGGCTTATATATTCGCCATAATTGTCATCTGATATTTCATCTGGCGAATCTATATTATCAATCTGTGGAAGTTCCTCCTCTGGCATTCTCATTTTCTCGTCAAGCAGCTTTTCTTCCTCTATTACAGAAAGAATCCTTCTTTGAAGCCATGTCTGTGAAGATTCCCTCTTTGCGTTAAGCACTGCAACATTAAGCGCCTGAAAAAGAGTATTCTCCCACTCCTTAGGAGTAAGCACTGATGGCAGTCCAAAGCTGTCTACCATGACATATGAATTTTTCTCACCAGACATATCTTCATGATCACTCTGATCATTTTGTATAGCCTCACACGCAGCCTGCAGACTTCCTAAAAAGGATCTAAGACCTTCCTGTTCCTCCTCCCAACTGCTTATCTGCTGTGCACTTCCAAAATATTCCTGCTCAGACTGAAAAACAATTTTTATTTTTCTTGTATACGATGAAGTCAGTACAGATGTCATACCAGACTGCTCAAGTGCTCTTGCTGTGAGTGTCTTTGCATATAGTGTTGTGTCATGCCATATAAGCTGAGCATTCATATGATGTCTTGATGCTCTTTTATGTTTTCTTACACATACGATGACCTGATAATCATTATCTTCAAACTCGCGGCGGTTTATATGCGCTGCAATTTGTGAAAACACATCTGTCAGTGACTCAAATGTCCATTTTGCCTCAAACAGCTCTATCTTTTGCTTTGCTGCAGGCTCATAGAAAAAAATACCATAATTTTCCTGATGAATACACGCTTCCACATTCACCACATACAGCATTTTTTCACCCCCTTACTATAGCGCTGCCTTTGTTTAGGCAAGATCATCATAATCATCTGTAAAAATTTTCTCACCTGGCTCATCTTTTGCGACTGCAACTTCTGCATCCGGATCATCAGTATCATAAAGGACTTTGCTTAATCCTGCATTTGAATCTGCCATGTCATCTTCTTCATAAAGCTCAAGGAAAACTGACAATAAATGTTCTTCTCTGTATGTAAGCTTTTCCTGTTTGCTTCTTTGATAAAGCTTTGAGAATGTTGCAATAGCATTTCTTATATTTCGGCATGCGTATATTACCTTGACCTCGTCCTTATCAAACATGTACTCACAATACTCACGAATAAACTGTGCCAATCCCTCTAACAAACGATTAAACTGTGCACTTTCCATACTTCTTGACATCTTTTCAAAAATATCAAGCATGTTTTCATCGTCTGGCTCCTTCTCCTGCTGAATCATATCGGCAATTATCGGCTGCGTGTAAATTTCCTGCTCTAGCTGATCCTGCATGCTTTGAGCCTTTATACGATGCAAATGATTTTTTCCATAATATAAAAGTGTATATTTCATATCCCTGTTAAATTTCATCGCTTCATATAGATCTGCATAAGAGCTTCCAATTGGGACACCTGCTGCCTTGACTCGAATCGTATCCATACCACGAAGAAACCACCATGATATTTTTCCCTTAGTATTTTTCAAACGTACACAGCAAGGTTTTTCAAGTGTTAGTGCATAGAAAAAGGCTCGCATGTTATTTTTTTCATCCACAATTCGCTGCGCTGGATAAATACTTGGAAGAAAGCCCTCCTCGCACCAATATTTATTTAAATGAGGGTTGATTACAGTAATGATCTCTGACTCTCTTGACGTACCCGGCAGCTGACCAATACGATTGATTCGCTGCTCATAGTAGCGATGTGCCTCTCCTGCCCGTTTGAATTTATCAAGATTTTCAATGAGCAAGTTGTAGCGTGCCTTATAGCAAATCAATTCATTCTGGCGGAAATTATCATGGATCAGCACAGTAACTGCATGACCCTGTGGTGTTGTGCGTTCTTTTAAATAACGTGCTGCTGTCGCCTCGACAGATGGTGTATTATCCATTCTAACAGCATTGTCAGGATGCATTGCAAGATAAACAGACATAGTTGTCGCACCCACTGTATTGCATATGCCGATCCAAGGCTGCGCCATTGTCATGGCAGCTGATACCTTGCTTTTAATCCATGCATCTAGCATTGCATCATAACGATCACGATCATGCTCACGCACAATGCCAAGCTCTGTCTGCATCTCAAGTGCAAATGCATCATATATACTTATTTCCACTACTGAAGAAGCCTGCTCACGCGCTTTTTGCTGCATCACCTCTGCCACTGCCTGATTAAATATCGTCCTCATGCGGTTATTATAAGCCATATCTTCTCTGCGGCGGTCTTCCATATTGTTTTTCTTTAATTCCAGCTCCATCTCCCCGTAAATATTTCGAAGAATCATTCTTGCCGACTCCTGCGGAAGCTCGGCACCTGTATTCTGACACATAAGAGCAAATCTTTCATATAATGCTTCCAGACACGATTCACTGCAGCAAATATATTGTTCTCCTACAGATGACTGTCTTCCCATCGTTTTGAGCTCACGAATCTGTCTTCTAAGATCCTCCGTAGAGCTTTCTAATACATTGAAAAAACGTCTGTACAGATCACACAGCTTTTCAAGACGTTTTTGCAGCGTCTCATAAACATTTGCGCGCAGCTGTGCCGACAAATATGCAGTCAAATTTGCAGCTGTTCTTCCAGATGCATCCTCATACACCTCAAGTACCTGACGCATTTGTTTGCGGTTCATCCTTTTTCCAAGAATAGCCTCTATCGGAAGCCCTGGATTTTTGCCGCTTATATCATAATCTGCCGTGCTGATCAGATCAAGCTCAAGTCCAAAGCAATCCTCATTTGCCTCTCTTGCCCGTGCTGCAGTCTGCTCTAAAATCGCATACAAAAGATAACGAGCCGCAATCGGATGCACACGTCCAAGAATCTGAGAAATACAGCTGTCACGGTCACTCATCTGAATCATTGCGCTAAGCGTTGCCGGAATCATTTGGTTTGGAAGTGAATATTTCGTATCATCAATAACCTTCATGACAGCAGCCCTATAATTTCTAATTGACTGCTTATTTGTTGCTACTCCCTGTCTTGCTGCTTCCGGTGACTGAATCCATTGATCAATAGAAATATCCATACAGGATTCTCCAAGGCGCTGCAGGCTTTCCTTTGAAGTTGCATCCTCTATCATCTCCTCAATCTGCTCCAAAAAGCGATCTGCAAGCGAAAAATCCGTTCCATCATCATTCTGCATGAAAACCTGAGCATATAAGGATGCCATACTTGCATGTTCTCCTGATGTCTCCTCCAAAAAAATCTCCTGATAACGCTCGATAATTCCAGGCAGCTGAATACGCGGATTCATTGCCTGTTCTTCCCTTGCCAGAATAAGTTCTTCTTCAAAGCGCTTATCAATACGCATCCAATAAGAATCAACAAGCTCTGTAATCCATCTCATTGAGCAATACTGCATGATCTGCTCACCTGGATAAATAATCTTGCAAAGACCTGCGCTTCCAAAGCGAGCCATACCATTGCTTCCAATCGTGGAAAGAATAAAGTTATCTTCAACAGACAGCGCATTTTCTCCTACATCTGTAAGCAGATGCACATATGCCATGGACGCAATCATGCGCTCTACCTCTGCCAGCTGCTTTTGTCCAATCGTGCCGCCATTAAAGCTGCTGTCAAATAAAAACAGATGATCATATGGAATAGTTCCGTTTCGCTTTAGATATTCCTCCTGTACCTCCTCTGGTATTTCTTCATCTAATACAGCCACGCCCTTTGACGAAAGATCCTTTGCAATTGCCTGATACATCTGGCGCGACTCCATCACCTCTGCCTCAAGATCCTCATTTTCTCCGTAATCATAATATTCCATGCGAAGAAGTGACGATGAAGCATCACGTCTCTGCAATAAATAAAACGCATTTAATTCTTTTAGGCAGGCATATGCATTAACATATACAGCCTGACGATTTAAATCTCCCGGCTGAATAGGAGCCATAATATCAGGTCCCAAAAACATGCCTCTAACCATCACATTTGGAATTGCAAGCACCTTTTGAATGATTTTTTTGACATAAAATGGGATCTGGATAAACATGCCTGCTCCTGTACCGCCGCATATTGATCCTACAACCATCGTCATGATATTTTCCTTTAATCCACTTCCCGTAACAGCTGCAATTTTTCTAACTGCCTCTTCAATCGGGCGAAACTTTCCTTCTTCCTCTGCAGCTAGTGCTGCGAGTCTAGAGATTGCTCTAATCTGTCCGGCGCCCTCAAGCATTCCTCTGTTATTCAAAAAAATGTTATTCGGAAACCAACTCATATACTGCGGATGATCCTTCAAATATTGACGAACTAGACGCTCATCACTGATCTGAATTGTCTCTATTCCCTGCTCACGCAGTTTTCTAAGATCCTTTACATTTGTGTCAATTGCAAGAATCGCCACCTTATCGCGCCTTGGTGAATCCTTTGCCAGCATTTTATCTATCTGTGCCACAATGCGTCCTCCGACACCGCCCATACCAATCAGCAATATCGGTGCACCCTGACTTTTTTCAAAAAGCTCTCTTCCCATCTGCTCATATGCATCCATACCAATACCCATACCTTTCTGCTTACCCTGTAATACGGTATCCAGTCAGCGCCTGCGCATTTTTATCTGGTGCCACATAAAGTTCCATGCCGCGCACCATGCGCACATCACGCTTTGCCGGTTCCATCATACGAAGCAAACGTTTCATGTTTCCTGCACTTCTTCCCATAAACCGAACCTTACCTGAATATACAACACGTCCTCTCACACAATCCTTATCTAGTACGATTTTTCGACCTGGCGCTGCAATAAATACAAGATCACCTACACGCATGCGACATGCACGATATGGAATCAATCCGATGCGACGCTTCATAACCTTGATGCGCGGTGATTCCTGAATTGCACTTCCAAACTTTGTATATACCACAATCTCCATGATCTGATTGTTGAATTTAGGCTGACGAATCCACCCTATGATACACCAGAGAAGAAAAAGTGAGAATAAGACAAAACCAATCGGTATCCAATAAAGAAAACTTCTTTCCTCTATTGTAAAGACTGCCGTACACGATGCCTCCTCAGAGAGTGTCAGTGCCACTTCTCCAGTTCCATAAAACCAGCTTAGGCCTTTCGGCTGGTATACACATGTTCCATCATCTTCAATATACCACCGTCCAGAAATGCCATTTCTTTTTTCGCCTGTTTTCCATATAAAAAATGAGCTGTCTGTCATCTTAACAGCTAGCGCAGGCTTTGTCTTTAGTGCATCAATTGCTGCCCTATCAAGTGCCTCTGCATCAGCTGTAATCTTAAACTTTATTGGCTCCATTTGCCCAAGAGACGTCTGAGCTGCATGAGCATCCTGTCCACCAATCTGTATAATCTGATAATGTATTCTTGGAATCACATCAATAACTGCCTGACCTGATGCCTCTAATTCTTCATTTTCTACATAAACCGTAAGTGTGCCAGTACTGTCTGTTTCACCCTTTGGCTTAAAAATCCACTCACCACTATCCTCATCCTGGTACCACTCATACTCCACCTTGGCACCAGTTAATACCGGTGTAGAAAGCGGGTAATTCTTTGCTTCATCAGCACTCATTTTTACGCCATCTGCTGTAAGGTAAAAACGAATTTCTTCGCAGGAATCTAACTCATTCTGACGCACAGATACATCAGCTGCATCTGATTCTACACGATATACAACTTTTGACTTTGTCGTAAAACGCTCATCTGCCGTCTTTGGCAAAAATCCTGGCATCTGAATTTGTCCGCTTATGCGCCCCTCACCAAGCTGCAATGTGATCGTCAGCTTACCTGTATCGGAACGTGCAATCTCATTTCCACCTACCTCGTAGATAAGTGTATTGGCAGTTCCTTCCTCCAAAAATGAACTATCAACCACCGTATCGGTTCCGCTCTCAACGGCCTGCGCCGTGATCGTCACAGTCTCACCCTCTGGAATTTCTGCTAATTTTTCTGCCGAAACTGTCTCCCCATTATATTCTACAACCAGACGGCACTCCACAGCCGGCTCAACCATAATATTCAGGCTGCCCGGATCAACTCCTGCTGTAAACTGCACCTGATATGTACCAGCAGGCATATTCGCACCACCTGCATCTGTCACGATTGCATTTCCAAAAAGTGATGGATCAGCATTGTAGCCATCTGGTGCAAGAGTCACGTTTCGCCTTATTTCATAGTTTTCGCCATTTGGTCCAATTACAGAAGATACTGCTGCCTCTCTTCCCTGAGATAAAAAAGATAAACTCTTTAATGGAAGTTCGCTAGTAAAACTGACAAGCGTATCATAAACAGAAATCTCTGAAGCATCAAGACGATAGCGGCCTGAAATAGTATCAGCTAACGCTCCTATTGCATGAATCATACTCTGGCCATCTGACGCCGTCTGCGCATGAAAGTTAAGATCTGGCCTATCAGTAAGCGCCACTGCCTCTGCACCAATTGCCAGATAATATGTATTCATATGCGTCTGATTTGGCATCAAGGTTCCATAAAAGGATTCAAACTGTCCCTGCACAGTCCCAGTGTCAATCGTAATCTGGTTTGTCGCATCGTCCATAAAACCACCATCTGACAATACAATCAGATAATATTGTGTGGAAGGATCAGTATCTTCATGAGATACTAATTCATTATATCCCATCTGCACTGCACCAAACGGTGTTCCTGCACCCTGCCACGGATTATTTCTCACCTGATCGGCACCTGATTGCGGATTTGTCAGGTCAATATCTTTTGCAATCGCTGACGGATCAAAATTTCCTGGCTGCGCCGCCAGCTGTCTTGCAGCATCACTCATATAAATTAAATGAAGTTCATCCTCTTCATTTAAAAGCGCAATAAATGCCTGAATCGCATAATTAGCATTCGAGTAGCGATTCTCATTTGCCATACTAAAGGAATCATCAAAAACAATAGTCACGATCTTTCTTCCTGATGACTCGCTTGCATAGCCAATCGTATTCTGTAAAGAAAAAACTCCTGCTGCCATAAGCGACAACAGGAGCACAAAAAGTATAATTTGTTTTTTCATCCAGCCTCCCCATGCGCATCACATTTGACTGCACTGTTTTGCATCTTTCGACACAGCTTTTTCTTTTACTATAGCACAGCGATGTGTCAAACACAAGGAAGTGATTCTTACGTTTTTTTTAAGGTAATCCTATTTTTTATAGGATACCGTCCAAGTTCCGGAGCCGATTTCGGTACTGAGAAGCCCATCTTCGCCTCGCTGCATTACAATATCACCTTCTGGCTCTGTGGCTGACTCTTCTAGAGTAAGCTTGGCTGTTGTGTTGACTGGAATGCGGATTGTCACGAAGATTAGTCCGTCTTTTTCTTCCCAGCGAATCGCTACTGTACCGTAGACGCTCTCGTAGCTTCCTTGAGCCCAGGTGAGATTTCCTCCTGTTTTTGGTGCAAACAAGATATGACGATAGCCTGGTGCTCTTTCGTCGATCTCGATACCAGCAATGACGCGGTACATCCACTCACCAATTGCACCGTATGCAATGAGTTCATATCTGGACTCCACATGGTATGATCTGGCTTGATGCCGTCCCAATGCTCCCACACGGTTGTGGCTCCTGCCTTTACCTGATATAGCCATGACGGAAAATCCTCTTTTAGTAACAGATCATACGCCTCTTTTACGCATCCATTCTGGCTAAGCGCATGACAAAAATATGGCGTTCCCACAAAACCAGTGACAAGATGACCATTCTCTTTTGCAAGAAGTCTCTTTAACCCTTCAATTGTTCCAGCCTTTCCAGTTTCCGGAAGTAGATCAAAATAGAGTGCCAAAATATGAGCGGTCTGTGTCTGGACCTTCATCACACCAGTTTCATCCAAAAAGGTTTGCTGAAATTTCTTTACAATTCGTTCATACTGTGCCTGATACTTGTCGGCTTCCTCTGTCTTTCCAAGTGCACGACAAGTTTTCACAAACAGTCCAGTTGAGTACGCATAGTATGCCGTGCAGGTAAGATCATTTGGTGTTGCGCCAAAATAGCTTCCTTCCTCTGCATCTAGCGCTACCCAATCGCCAAATTGGAGTTTGTAATTCCAGATATCATCTACCGCATGTTCTCTCATAAAATCAATCCATTTTTTCATGCTTGTAAACTGCTGCTCTAGGATCTTTTTATCTCCATATGTCAGATATAAGGTCCACGGATTGATTACTGCCACGTCTGCCCATGCCGCTGCTGAATGAGTTCCCTGTCCCAAAAGCCAATCGGTAATCTTATGAAATGGCATTAAATCAGGTACCATATGTGGCACACCACCCTCTGGTGTCTGGTCGTAGGCTACATCCTTTAGCCATTTAGAAAAGAATGGCCATGTGTTTCTCAAAAAGCTTGCTGTGCGGCAGAAAATTTGCGCATCTCCTGTCCATCCCATTCGCTCATCTCTCTGTGGGCAGTCAGTTGGAATATCGAGGAAATTACCGCGAAGTCCCCACTCAATGTTATGCTCAAGCTGATTTAACAACAGATTGGAGCAGGAAAAATGACCAGTTTCTTCCATATCGGAATGCATAACGCATGCAACAAAGTCTTCCTTTGACGGCAGACTCTCCCATCCTTCAAGCATCGCATAGCGAAATCCCTGAAATGAAAACTGTTCTCTATAAATTGCCTTGGCATTATCTCTACAGATGTAGCTTACTTGTGCCTTTGCCTCTCTCAAATTATCAAAATAAGCATTGCCATCTGCGTCAAGAACTTCAAAGCAGCGCAGTCTTACCTTCATTCCCTGATGGCCCTTTACACGAAAACGAATACATCCAGTGAGATTTTGTCCAAAATCTACGACCCACTCCCCTTTTGGTGTCACAAACAACTGTTTTGCTGGAAGTTCCATCTCTACGCTCACACGGCAGCCTGGCTGTGCTGTCAACACTGTTTTTGGAAAATCCACGACTTCAACTGTATGCCATGCAGTTGTGCTTGGCTGGTAGGTCCATGCAATCTGGCGCTGAAGTTTTTTCTCTTCTTCAGTAAATGGCTGCGTCAACGGATCATGCATCAAAGATTTCTTTTCCTCTTCTGTCAGATGATGAAAGGACTCATCCAGTTTTGGCACAAAACCAGGCGCATTCCAACCTGACTGCTCAAGTCTTGCATCGTAAATTTCTCCATCATAAATTTCAGAGAAGGTTACTGGTGAGTTTGCGCCGATCCAGCTTTCGTCTGTGGAAAGTACCTGTGTCGTGCCATCTTCATAGCGGATTGTCAGCTGTAACAAAAGAGCTGTCTGATCGCCATAATTGTTTCTCTCATGAATAAAGCCCATTAATCCCTTGTACCAACCGGCTCCGATATGAGCACCAATTACATTTTCACCGATCTGAAGCTGATCTGTCACATCGTAGGTCTGATAGCATAAGTGATTGTGATAAGAAGTCCATCCTGGTGCCATCTCATCGTGTCCCACCTGACCGCCATTTAAATACAGATGATACAAACCTAATGCAGTCGAGCAAACATAGGCTTCTTTCACTTTCTTTTCAATCTGAAATTCTTTTCTTAAGTAGGTTCCCTTTGAATTTGACTTGTCGGCCTTTGTCTCTGCTGACACAAAGTCTCCCTGCCATTCATTGTTTAACAAGCCAGTTACAAATGAAACTGGTGTGCAAAATGCACTCTCTTCTTCCTCATTTTCTTTTTGAAAAGTGCCTTTTACCCAGACTTTAATTCGAACCCAGTATCGAGTGCAGGAATGTAAGTCTTCTTTTTTGCAGGATTTGATACCAGATGATTCCTTGCTTATCACCTTTTGGCTGTCATAAATCACATTTTGAAATTTAGCTGTGTCGGACAGCTGTATCTGGTATGCAGTCTGCATGATGCAGACCCCATCACTTTGTATTACCCAGCTAAGTGCAGGCATGCCATCGGTTCCAATTGCCTGCTTTAAATAATCCATTTCTACTGCTTTAATTTCTGTCATTTTTCTGCTCCATCCTGGCTTTTGTCGCTACTTTCTCAATTTTTCTTTAAAACCCATACATCACGTCCTGCAATTTCACAGCGTCCAGTTTTTGTCTCTTTCGTCACCAGATTGGTTAGCGAATCTTCTCCAAAGTCAACCCAAGAAGGCGTCTGATTGTGGTTCAATACAAATATTGTTGTCTCCTTTTCATTGACTCTTCTTGTCACTTCGACATTCTCCTGTGCCTCGTAAACCGGTGTAATCTTGCAATCCTTCGTTACCTGATCAAAAAAGTCTGCCAAAAATTCATCATCCGGATCGGTGCCAATATAGTAAGCAGTTCCATTTTTGTACTGATTTCTTGTCACGCACGGCATGCCTGCATAGAAATCGCTCTCATAGTAGGCAAGTGCCTCTGCCTGTCTTGTATGAAGAAGATCACAAAGAAAACCACAGGAATAAGACTCCTTTGGAAGCGGCATCTGTCCATTGATCAACATGCGATTGCTCTCATACGGACGAAGCGCATCGACCTCTTCCACCCAGATACCAAGAACCTCTTTTAATTTTCCAGGATATTCGCCAAAAATGCAGCGGTCATTTTCATCAACAAGTCCAGACATTACCGTCGTCACAAGTGTCTTTCCTTTTCCAACAAATTCTGTTAATCTCTCTGCGACACCTTCCTTTGTCATATATAACATCGGTGCAACAATCAACTCATAGTTATCAAAGGATGCTGACGGATTGATGATATCAACTGAGATATTCTTGCGATACAGTGCATGATAATAACGAGAAATCGTCTTTAAATAATCCATATCCTTGCTTGGACCACTTGCAAGCTCCAATGCCCACCAGTTGTTCCAGTCAAATAGAATTGCAACCTTTGCCGGTGTGCGAGCAGTCAAGAAGGCATCACCAATCGTCTCTAACTCATGGCCAAGTGCTTCACACTCTCGGAAAACTCTGGTATTCTCATGTCCAGCATGGCTGATGATTGCGCCGTGGAATTTTTCCTGTCCGGCAATTGACTGTCTCATCTGGAAGAACAGACAGGTATCTGCTCCGTGTGCCATTGCCTGATAGCTTAACAGACGAACCTCGCCTGGGCGCTTCAGACGGTTATACGGCTGCCAGTTTTGCTGATTTGGTGACTGCTCTGTCAACACATAGGACTGACCACCCTTTAATCCACGCATGATGTCGTGCTTCATTGCTACAAAATACGGCGGATCATCCGGCCACGGATAATTGTCCCAACCAACAACGTCCAGATTTTTGGTCAGCTCTGACTGATCCAACTTTTTGATATAACCAGACATATTGGTCTGAATCGGAATCTCAGGATTGTATTTTTTCAGTACACGGTACTCATTTAAAAAACACTCTGCTGTTGAGTCTGTGACAAATCTCATATAGTCGAGCTGAATCGCCGGATTAAAGCGATAATCATCATTTAACTCTGTTGGAAGTGTTACCTCCTCAAAGCTTGTGAGGATTCTGCCCCAAAATGTCGTATGCCAACGGTTGTTTAATTCCTGTACACTGCCATAGCGCTTTCTCAGCCACAGACGAAACTTTGCCTGGCAGGTTGGGCAATAGCAGTAAGTCCCATACTCGTTTGATACATGCCACATGGCAAGGGCTGGATGATGCGCATAGCGCTTTGCAAATTCTTCTGCAATTGCAGCTGCACGCTCTCTGTATTTTAGACTGTTCACGCAGAAAAATACTCGCATTCCATGGGTTCTCTTTCTTCCCTGAATGTCAACTGGAAGTACCTCCGGATACCGGGTTGACAGCCATGCCGGCTGAGCAGTCGTCGGTGTCGCAAGACACACATAGATTCCGTTTGCCCAAATCTGATCAATAATTTTATCGAGCCACTCAAAATCATATACGCCCTCGTCTGGCTCTAATTTTGCCCATGAAAAGACTGGCAATGTCAACAAATTGATTCCTGCCTTTTTAAATAACCGCATATCCTTGGCAATTGTTGCCTCATCCCACTGATCCGGATTGTAATCTCCTCCATAATAAATTCGATCTGCCTTCTTCATATGTCACCTATCCCTTCCTGCTGTCAAAAGCACTGTGCCTTTGACAGCACTCTATCTAAATTTTTAAATCAATTTTAGTTGGCCCAGCACTCAATCACTGGACACGATAACAGTCCTGTTCCCGACAGCTGCAGATGGGTTGATGCGCCATCCTTTCTCTTCCAAACAAGTGTCGTGGAAAACTCCAGACAAAGCTTGTTTTCTCCATCGGTGAGTGCACCCGTGATTTCTGTTCTTCCCGGAAACTCAGCCTGATAGCCACAATCGATCCCATTTACAAATACCTGAGCCGTGTCTCCACCCTTTTCGACCTTTAGAAAATATCGTACCCCTTCTTTCTTATTCACAGAAAAGTTCGTCTCATATCGATAAAAACCAGTAAAACACGGATCAAATTTAGGACCATTCAGATTCACAAGTTCTTCTTTTTGCTCAATCTTTATAAATGGCGTGAACGTGCCGTAATGAAGCTCATCTGCACGGCTAACTGCCCACTTTAAATCGAGCACCTGCTCAGACTGTTTAATAGCTCGAGCAGTAAGATCCTTTTGGGGCTCAACCACAAAAAACTGTGCCTCTCCTGGCTCTATCTCAATCGGCAGTTCATTTTCTGCAATGCCAAAATGAGTTGCTGTATTATTCCACGGATTGTACTGTGTCGCTGACAAAAATGGCTGCTTTGTCTTTTCAAATACAAGTTTCGCCGTCACTTTCTTGGTTGTGCTCTCGTTAAAAATCATCACGACTCTCGCATCTTCTTGTGCTGTCTGATACAGTCTGATATCGTGAAATGCATTTGCACTCTCTGTTGTTTCTGTAGCGATCAGCTTTCCATATCCTATACACTTCTCTCTGACACATCTAGAAAGCTCTGCAAGCGAAGTCTTTTCCACACTCTTACCAAATTCCTCTGAAAGCTTGTTTCCATAGGTATCATGCTCGGCTACATAGTCTACTGCATAGACCGGCAACCCCTTTTTGGCTGCCTCGATGACAAATGCCACTGCCTCTTTGTCCTCACATGCTGCACCTGGAAGCACCAGACAGCTGTAGGTCATTTTTCCAATGCGCAGCTGATTTTTCTCTACATAAGCCTCTTTTAATACCTGAACTGGAATGACATCGCAGTCAAGCTGATTTTCCATCAGGACACGCATCGGCTTCTGGTACAGCTGATAGTCTTTTGCGCTCCACTCCGACTCTGCATGATACAAAACAGCGGCGTCAATCATCGGCTGTCCACCAGTCAAAAGATGGGCACTGCGCTGCATATACTGCATTAGCTTTGCAAAGGCAGGAAACTGCGGATTGTTGCCACGGGCATAAAAATGTGGTGGACAATCTCGATCTGGATAAGTCATTGAGAATGCATGCGGTGTAAACTCATTGATGCCTCGCACCAACATATGATTGGTCAGCCACTTCATAAAGGAAACACCCTCTGCCCAGCCGTAATTTCCAAAGATTTCACAGAGTGCACGATTTTTCTTTTTGGGATCAAGATGTGCTGCTGAACTTGCAAGCTTGGCGAGTCCAAAATGGAAGAATTCACCGTCGCTGTCACCTGCAATCCACTGATGAATCTTTCCGGTAAAGCCAGGTACAATCTGATGATGAACCACATCGACGCCTGCCATATGCTGTCCCTTCATCTCTTTGAAATAATGACCGATGCTACAAGCTAGTCTTGTATGAGCATTGTCATCCTCGATGATATGACCAATGTACTCAACTCCATGATCGCTACACCACTTACCGACCTGACCAGAAAAACAGCTGTACACAAGATCTGTTAAGTGCTCCATATACTGTGTGCGAACCCGTCCGGTCTTCTCTCCCATATCATACCACAATGCCGGAAGATTTTGTAAAAATTCATCCTTCCACTGTTCATGCAAGCGATCACTCAGTTGTTTGCTCCATGGCATCCTGACATCTCTTCGGCCTGGACCTGCGTCAAATGGATAGCCATTGATATTGCCAAGCTCTGGCTCATCTGAGAAGAAGCCGGCAATTGTCTTTCCAAAATAGCGTCCATAATGCTCATAATGCTTCTCATAAACCTCATTAATCAATACACGAACCGATTCGCTGTCGATCAGATTCATATAGTGTTCTCTTCCACCACCTTTTTTTGTCGTGAACAGGATGAACAAGCGATAAGCGCCCTCTGGAAGATCAAAATAGACAAATCCATCCTTTACAGAGTTTGTAAGATCAAGAACTCCCTCAGCACTTACATTTAATGTCTGTGTGTCTGGCTTTGGACACGCCAAAATTCCTAACAGCTTTCCATCCGGCTGCAAAAAATTTTCTACCAGAACAGCTCCGTCCTTACACGGTCCCATGATGTCCATATGGCGCTCTGCAATATATATTTTTTCATGTTTCGGATTTCGCTCAAAACCACCATTTGCATAGCCTGTCGGAAACTTTCTATCATCCAAGATCCACAGCTTCATCCCTCTTTTTTCGGCTTCCGGCACCAGAAAATCCATGGTTTCCCACCAACGAGGACCACAAAAATCAGGATACGGGCGTGACTCCAGACAGATTTCTTTGATACCACATTCCTCAATTTTGTCTATCTCCTCGCGTATTGTTAACGTATCCTCCCCTTTCATCCACAAAAAAGGAAGGATATGACTACTACACTCTGCGTGAAGTAATTGCTCTAATCGTTCAATCATTATTTTCTCCTTGCGTCCTGTGCGATTAAATTGTATAAGTATAGGTTCCTGAACCAATAACCCATTCTTTCTTTTTATCTTCTGTACAGATCGTTGCTGTCGTGTTCGGTGGAATCGTCACAGTAACCGTCGTTGTCTCACCAGCTTTTTCCCACGAAACACCAATTATTCCATATGGATGCTTCATCTGTACCTTACAAAAATCCATATTCTCTGCGATATGTGGGCAGATCGTAACATGATTAAATTCTTGGTTGGTGCGAATGCTGCCAATTCCGCCAAGACCTGCAAAAAACCATTCATCAATACTGCCAAGCATCAGATGGTTCTGAGAACCGTGTGGGCGATTCGGATCTGGTCCATCCCACTCTTCAGTAAGAGTCGTCGCACCATTTTTCACCTGATAGCCGTAGCCTGGGCGGTCTGTGATATTGGTCATCTTATTGAGCAGATCATTCATGCCATATTTCATCAGTGCAGCCACCAGATATGGATGTCCGACATCACCTGCTGTAATCGCATAGCCGCGCTTTACCACTTCATCTCTTAGCTGACTGACTGCCTTTTTTTCATATTGTTCTGGAACAAGACCTGCCATCAGACTCATTGCCTGACATGCCTGGCTGCCATTTGCATACCGTCCGGTCTGATCATCCAAAAACTGACTGTTATATTCCTCATAGACAAATGCTCTCTGCTTGGCAAAGAATTGTTCATCTTCCGTTTTTTTGAGTCTATGGGCAGCCTCTTCCATCACCTTTAAATCCATATAGTAGATGCAGGTAGCTGTGACGGGAACCGGTGTGTTCTGTGAATATGGAGTGCACGGTCCAATGTCCAGCCAATCGCCTAGTCCGTGATGCAAAACACCGTGATGTGTCTTTTTCGTCAGATACGCAACATACCGCTTCATCGGTTCATACCAGTGTTCTAACGCTTTCAAATTTCCGTACTTTGCCAAAAGAAGCTCTGGATTTAAAACGCATGCACTTCCCCACTCCGGTGAGTCCACAAAGCCGGTATGCCATTTATCAAATCCTGTGACATACTCTGGACAAATATCAGGTACCAATCCATCTAAATGCTGTGAATCTGCCATATCCTGCTCAATTTTTTCATAGAACAGCTCAAGATCCCAGTTACAAAGAAGGGCTGGTCCAATTAGATGCGTCTGTTCCAGCCATCCTAATTTTTCACGGTGTGGGCAATCAGTAAAATAGCTTTTGATATTGGACAGCATTGCCTGTCTGATGATCGCATGGATTTCATTAAACAGTGGATTGGAGCAGGAAAATGTTCCTGTCTCTTCTAAATCTGGATATAAAAATTCACCAGTTAATGCAGTTATTATCACACCATCCGGAACCGTCGCCTTTACATAACGAAATCCAGTATAGGTAAAATCTGGTGCAAACTCTTGGCACGGCTTTTCACTGCAGATGTAGGTCCATGCATATCCTTTTCCGGTCACACGCTGATCTAGCTGACCATCTTTTGTCAAAATCTCAGCTGGCGTTAAAACAATCTTTTCCCCTGCACAGCGCGACTCTACCTGAGAGCAAAGTGCCACGCGACCTGAAAAATTCTTTCCAAAATCGTACAAATAGGAGCCGTCTCTTTGTTTTGTCACTGAAACTGGACTGTAACGTTTCATCACCTTAAGTGGTGCTGTCTGTCGAGCAACTAATTTTGCATTCGGCGCTTGGCAGACTGCTACCTTTGCCCAGTTACTGCAGTCTGCATCTGGCATTCCGTATGCTTTCCAATCAATGCGGCCATCGTAATCCTCGCCGCCATAAATACAGCAAAACAAAATTGGGCTTTCTCCGATTTTCCAGTCATCTCCTGTCGAGATTTCCTGTGTGCGTCCATCCTCGTAGATAATTCGAAGTGTCGCTAACAGCTTTCTGTCTCCATAGCTTCTTGGAAAATAGACGTATCGTCCGCCCGGCACACGGTACATGCCATCGCCAAGCTTTACACAAATTGCATTGTCTCCAGCTGTCACAAGTTCACTGACATCATAGGCACAATACAGACAGCTCTTGTTATAATCGGTCCAACCAGCTTCCATCACAGCATCGGTCACTAATTTTCCATTGATCACACACTCTTCATGGCCCAATCCGCAAATATATAATTTCACCTTTGCAATTTTCTCATCTGCTTTAAATTCAGTTCGATACAGATGATAGGTATTCTGTGGCTCTGTGATCCACTCTGCATTCCATTCGCTATCTGAATAGAATGCGGTTTCAAAACTTGCCTCTTCTGAAACCACAGCAGCCTGTCCACCCTCTTTTTTTACTTCAACCGTCCAGCTATAACAGCTGTCACTTTTTAGTGGCTCTCCCTCATAGGGAATCTGGCTCATTGCTCTACTAAGTACGGTGCCACTGTCCCATACTTTGCATTGTTTTTTGCCTAAGCAAGTTTTCCATACCTGAATTCGATAGCTTTCTTGATACCAATTTTGTTCTTTTGTATCAACTCTCCACGAAAATCTCGGATGTGCACTGTCAATTTGAATCGGTGTGCACTGTCTTTCTGTCCTTAAATCAATGATCTGCATCTGCCAGTTCTCCCTGATATCACAAAAAGGGGCAAATATGCTCTGCCCCTTTCTGCTGTTATATTTGATACATTTCGTACACTATTTACTCTGTTACAGAGTTGTCATTTAACATCTGGATGGTCTCATCGAAGTCATCATCAGTCTGAGACTTAACGCCATCGATGTAAGACTGCCATGCATCATCATCATTGACATCATACTCGCCAGTGATGAACTTCAAAGCCTCTTCCTTTGCATAGGTCTCGCATGCAGATGCCAGCTGAGCCTTTGCTGCTGCCTGATCAGAATCCAGATTTACAACTGCCGGACGGTCATATGGAGATACAGAATCCTCTCCGCCAAGACGGTCGGACTCAACCCAATACTTGCCCTCATAATATCCGTCATCTGTATTCCACCATGGCTCTGTGGTTGCTGCAACCTGAACCAATGCTGAGAAGTTCTGTGGTGTGAACGGGATACCGGTACGGCATACTGCAGATGCCATCATACCATAGTCTGCACTCTTTGTGGACGGAGAATCTGCATTCATAATCTCATCTGAGTAGGTCTTCTTGCCATTCTCATCCTCAGTGTAAGTCATATCCTTAACACCCCAGTTTAACAGTGTGGTCATCTCATCTGAATACTGATAATCGATCATTGCTACCATATACTCTGGGTTCTCAGTCTCAGCGCCGATGAAGATACCCATATTGGTATTTAAGGACTTGCCAGGAAGCTTAGATCCCCACTTCCATGCAGTTCCGTAGGTTTCGTTCTTTGGCAGATATGCAAGACCCCACTCAATACCAGAATCATCAGAAGCTGCTGTATTCCAGCTATTTGCAGATCCAGCCCACAGTGTCGGACAAATCAGAGCCTTTCCTGTTGATGCCTTCTCATTGCACATATTGGTATCTGCAGTTGCAAACTCAGAATCAATATAACCTGCATCATACAGACTCTTTAAATACTTTAACATCTCACGGAAGTTATCCTCGATTGGTCCAAATGCCCACTCGGTTCCGTTCCAGTATAAGGTATCCCAAGTATGGAAGATTCCTACAAATCCACGGTAGAATGCATAATCCTTTGTGGAGTTCATGATAACAGCATCTGCATCGATGGTACCGTCATCAATCTTTGCCTGTAAATCAGCACACAGCTGTGTGAACTCATCCAGTGTAGTTGCCGGTGTTAAACCAAGCTTCTGTAATACATCAAAACGATATGCGAATGCGGTGAAGGACTGAGCACCCATAATGTTATCTTCATTGTTCATTGCATCCATGAAGTAATACATAGAACCATCTGCATTGATTGCTACATTTCTTCCGTTTGGATGACCATCTACATAATCCCAGTAATACTTGATGTAATCCTGATAATCAGCAAGATTCAAAACAACACCATCCTCGCCATACTGCTGAATAGCAGTTCCCTGAGAATAAGTATTGGCATCTGCTACATCATCGCCAGCCAGACGAACCAACTCGTTGGTACGATAATCAGCCCATGGTGTACGGTTGAAGGTAACCTCTACATCAACACCTAAGTAATGCTCCATTGCCTGCTCCCAAAGTTGCTGAATCATTGTTCCATCAGATGACTGATTAAAGTCTGCAATGTTTGCCTCTACCTTTAATACGCCACCCTCTAATTCTGGAAGCTCAATTCCGTTGTCTGCTGCTGTCGCATACTGGCTCCAGTCGATCTCCGGAACGCTTGTCTCATCTGCCATTGCCATACCCGGAACCATGCTCATTGCCATTACGCCGGATAATACCGCTGCTGACCATTTTCTTGCTCTTTTCATTTTTTCTTCCTCCTGCTATTTCTTTTTATAATTTTTTTTGAATTATCCCTTTACTGCTCCTACTTGAACGCCCTGTGCAAAATATTTCTGTAAGAACGGGTAGATGCACATGATTGGCAGTGCCGTCGCAACAACACATGCATACTGAATATTCAGTGTATTTAACTGACCATTGTTCATCATCTCTGTTGCTGCTGCCATATCACCACTTCCAGTTGATGTGAATACAATCTTTCTTAGGATCATCTGAATCGGATGAAGTCTCTCATCCTTAATATAAAGAAGTGCCTCATAGTAGCTGTTCCACATACCAACAACTGCAAACAATCCAAAGCTTGCATACAGAGCCTTTGATAATGGTACATAAATCTTCATTAAAATCTGGAACTCTCCTGCTCCGTCGATCATTGCAGCCTCACGCACCTGTGGAGAAATTCCCTTATAGAAGGCACGATATACGAAAACATTGTAGGCTGACAGACATCCCGGAACAATTAGGGAAAGCCAGTTGTTGAACCAACCAATATTCTTAATTAACAGGTAGGTCGGTACGGTTCCACCGCTGAAAAACATCGTAATCAGAAGCATGATGGAAATTGGTTTATGGAAAACGAAATTTGGAATCATCATAACGTAAGCCAACAGTGAAGTCATTGCTAAGTTACAGACTGCAAAGCCCAAACAGATGATGATGGTGTTTCCATATGCTCTCCAAATATTTCCTTCTTCGAACAAAATCTTATAACCTGTTACATTGAATTCTCTTGGAAACCAAGTAACCTGTCCGGTCGTAATCATCGTATTACTCGACATTGAAACAGCGATGACATTTAAGAACGGATAGATGAAGATGATCGTTGCCACAATGAAGAACAGGTACAGAAGAGCATCTGCAAAACGGTTTCCGATATAAATTCTATTTTTTTTCTGTGTTTTTACTTGTTTTGCCATTTTTCTCTCCTCTTTCTTACCACAGACTGTTTTCTGGGCTCGTTCTTCTGACAATCATGTTGGTTCCCCATACAAGGATCAGACAGATGACGGATGAAAACAGGTTAACTGCTGTTGAATAGCTGAACTCTCCACTCTCAATACCTTGATGGTATACGAAGGTTGCGAGAACCTCAAGCTTACTGGTATTAGTTGTATTCTGCATTAGAAGGATTTTCTGGAAATCAGCATTCATAACAGAACCAGCATTCATAATAAGAAGTGTCGCTGATGTCGGCATGATTGTCGGCCATGCGATATGGCGAATCTTCTGTAAACGGTTTGCACCGTCCAGATTTGCAACATCATATAAAGAAGTATCAATGTTAGACAATGCTGAAAGATAGATAATGGAGCCCCAGCCAACTCCCTGCCATACGGCTGAACCGATATACTCAAGCAAGAAGTAGGTATCACCGCTGTTCATATCAACTCTGCTCATACCAAACAGTGCACGAACATCATTGAACAATCCATTTAAGGAACCGAAGCGGTTTAACATAGAACAAATTACTACAACCGAGATAAAATGTGGTATGTAGGATGCTGTCTGAGCCACACGCTTGAACTTCCCATTTTTAATTTCGTTTAATGCGAGTGCAAAAATAATTGGAAGCGGATAGGTAAATAACAGTGTCAATACACCTACTCGAAATGTATTCCATATGATGTAGCGGCTGTTTACATTCTTAAAGAACTTGATAAAATTCTTAAACAGAGGATCACACCATTCACTCCCTAGGATTCCTTTTTTCGGCTTGTAATTCTTAAAGGCAATCAGGATTCCATACATCGGAACATACTTGAAAATAATAAGAATTGCCATCGGCAATGCTGCCATCAGAATCAGTGTACGTTGTTTCCACATCTTTTGCCAGATGCTTTGCTTATGCACTATCATACCAGAAGCAGACTTTTTTGCTCTTTTCTCCATAATATTCTTCCTTTCCGTGTTTCACTGTCCCAAGTATATGTTATTTTATCTAATTTTAAAATGTAATTTATCTCATGCTTTATGGATTTTTATTTGTTTTTTATGTCCTTTTAATTTATTTTATGTAATTTTTCCATATTTCCTGTAATTTCTTCCATGGTTATCCTTCTTTTTTATGTTATACTGTACATATCGACAAAATCTAATATTTGACACCCACGAATTGCTTCGTTGCGTAGCAATCTCGCAATTCTAAAACATTGGGACGGAAAGGCTGGTTATTTCCATAGATGAAAAGAAAAAAGAAACTGCGGCCGTTGCAAAAACAACTGGTTCACTTGTTGCTTATTTTTGTAATCTGCGTTTTAAGCATTATTGTCTGGAGTATTTCCGATTATATTAAGCTTCAGAACAAGAATCTTGAAAATACGCTTGAACTATATGCTGGACATCTCGCGCAGACTGCACGTCAATCTTATACTTCTTATGAAAATATCGCTTACAGTGTTGCCTACAACACACTTGTACAGGACTATATTCAGGAAAATGATTCTGTCAAACGCTATGAAGCCTATCAGCAAGTCTACAATTTGCTCAGCAATACGTCGAAGCTAAATTCGTATCTTGCAGATATCGCAATTATCAGCAGCGATGGCAACTCGATTTCTCTAACTGCATCCCCATCACTGTATGATTGCTATGAAGATGTTTTGTCCACACCAAGTTATGCGTTTTGCTCGATGGGAACGTTAAACATTCGCGGAACGAACTGTCATATTTTATCGATGCCAGTTCACAAGCTCTCCTCAAGTGGGCGTTCTCGATATCTTGGCACGGTTTTTCTTGCAATCAACAGCGAGCATTTTTTTGCCGCTAGCATTGCAGATGAGCGAAATGAAAATATCCCAGAGGTGCTTCTTGTCGATGAATCTGGGCGAACTGTCTATGGAGATGAATCACTTTTGCCTGATCTGATCGACCATACTGATAACACTGTTTTTCGTGTAACCGCCGAAGACAAGGTCTATGAAGCCCGCATGTACACAATATCTGAATCTGGAAGCCGCTTGTATGTATTATTTGATACTTCTTATTATACAACTGCATCTGTTCAGATTGCGGTTCGATTGGGCATTGGCATTTTGGTTGCAATGTTTTTTGTTCTGATCTGCTTTGTCCATGTATGCTTCCCAGTCTCCACTTCGCTTCGAAATCTTACCGGAGTGATGGAGCATATCACAGAGGGCGGTCAAAGTGCCATCAAAAAGGGAATTGACCTTACCAATATCCGCTACAGCTGCTCGGAAATACAGGATATTTACAAGGCATTTCGTGATATGATAAACGAGATCAATCGACTCAATCATACGATTTTTAATACCTACACGCAGATGTATGAACTTGAGATGAACAATCGTCAGACTGAAATTGCATTCTTACGCAGCCAAATTAATCCGCATTTCTTGTACAATACGCTGACAACGATCTGCGGCATGGCAGCCTCTAATATGAATGACCAAATTATCAATGTGACAAGTGCCCTCTCTCAAATCTTTCGCTACAGCATACGAGGTGGCGACATGGTCTCCCTGTCAGAAGAGCTTGACATCATTCGATCTTATGTGATGATTCAGTCTTGCCGCTTTGAGGACCGCTTTTCGGTTGAATATCAAATTCAGGAAAACACACTTAATTGTCAAATTCCCAAAATGATCATTCAACCACTCGTAGAAAATGCAATTGTGCATGGATTAGAGCCAAGCTTAAAACCTGGTCGACTGATTATCAGTACCTCTCTCGATACGAAAAAGAATCTTCTCACGATCTCTGTCATGGATACTGGAGTTGGCATGTCGGCTCAAAAGCTGCAACAGCTAAAAACACTCTTAAAAGAATCTATGCAAAACAAAAGCAACAATGCCCAAACCAATATTCAAGCTTTTGACGCAAAGGCTCACGACAGCATTGGAATTTTTAATGTAAACAGTCGAATTGTACTCTATTACGGCGAACAGTATGCATTAAAGCTAGACTCTTGGGAAGGCTTTGGAACCAACATGCAAATTTGCATTCCGGCCCAATGGAATTGATTTTTAACGATAAATGAAATAAAACTGCTATAAAAAAATACTAATAAAACGATTACGATAGAGCAAGGAGGTTTTTTGATGTATCAGGCAATTATTGTTGATGATGAAAAATGGGTTGTAAAAAGTCTTACAGCCACATTGGATGCAATGCAGGTCATGGAACAATTTCATATTGTAGCAGAGCTTTATGACGGGCTTTCCGCCATTCGCTATATCAAAGAACAGCAGCCTGATCTCGCCTTTGTCGATGTTCGCCTCCCTGGTATGAGTGGACTTGAGATTCTTCAAGAAGCAAATCGACTTTCTCTCAAGACACTCTTTATCGTCATAAGCGGTCATGCTGAGTTTGCCTATGCCCAAAAAGCAATGCTTCACAATGCAATCGGCTACTGTCTAAAGCCCTTCTCCCGAAGTGAACTCTCTGATTCTGTTCAAAAGGCGCTGACCATTCTTGAAAAGCGAAATGAACCCGCACCGGTCACAGAAACAGCTCCTTCAGTACAGGTTTTATCCAGAGGAAATTTTGTTTCTGCAATGATTGACTATATCAACTCCCATTATATGGAAGATATCTCAATTCAGACCTTGGCCGATTTATGTTCGATTAATCCGAATTATGCTGGACAGCTGTTCAAGCAAAAGATGAATCAAACCTTCAGCAGTTATCTGTCCAATTTTCGCATTCAGAAAGCAGAAAAACTCCTCGTTGATACCGATATGCCAATTGCACTGGTAGCAGCTTCTGTCGGCTATCAAGATTACTTTTATTTTGCCAAGGTTTTTAAAAAGTTGACCGGTTCTACACCGAGCAGCTACCGACATGAGGATGAACCTTCCTTATAAGAATAGGCTTACTATAACAAATTTTTGATTACGGAAAGGTAGCACTATGAGTTTAACAAAGCTTCACCATTTTTTCTGCCATACCTGCACAGCTTTTTTGGTATCTGGACTTTTCTTATCTGGCTGCAGCCAAAGTGAAACTAGCGATTCTGCCTATGCCAATCTTGATACTTTAGATGTCAGCATTGGCTATTGGAATATTGAAGATATGTCCAACATTCAAAAGGATGCGATGCGCGATTATGTAGAAAAAAAGTTTGCGATTTCAATCAATCCGATCTCGGTCGACTGGTCTAACTATAAAGATTATTATCAAATGTTGAGTGTAACAAACAGTCTACCAGACGTATTTGCTACCCTCACGATTTCATCAAATGATACGAACGACTCTGCCTATTATGAAGATTTGATTCGCAACGGAAGTATTCAACCACTCCCAGACGATCTGAGCGCATGGCCAAATCTTGAAAAACTGATGAATCAACTTGACTACACCCGCTACAGCGACGGACATTTTTATGCGATCCCGCGTATTTCCTTTGTAGATCCTACTCTCGCCTGTTCAGATGCAGCTATGATTGTACGTCGCGACTGGATGGAAAATCTTGGACTTGACGATCCCACCAATATTGACGAATTTATTGACTTAGTTGCTGCATTTGCAAATGATGACCCTGATCAAAATGGCCTAGACGATACGATCGGCTACAATGTCAATGCAACAAATGCCCTCGGTAAATGGGTGATGCTTGGCATTGCCCCAGATTGCAACACCTACTCCTGGATTGATCAGGATGGCACTTATATTCCATCTTGGTATAGCGAACAGTTTCGCGATGTTGTAAGCGCCTATCGAAAAATGTACGAAACCGGAGGACTCGATCCAAACTTTTATTTAAAAAATCCAAATGAAGTGATCACCGACTTTGCTTCTGGCAAGCTTGGTGCATTAGAATACAAATCTTCACCAAGCTCCATTCAGCTTCTGGCCGAGCAGTGGGAGCTTTACAATGACAAACCTTTTGAGGAATGTGTAGATGTTCTCCCAATGTTTCCGGCTCCAGATGGCACAATCTATTGTAACAGCAGCAATCCTTTCTGGTCCGAATCTTTTATCTCTTCTTCGGTTGATGAAAAAAAAATGGAGCGTATCCTCGCCCTGTTTGATTTTCTTTTGTCCGAAGAAGGCTTACATATGAGCAAGTATGGACTTGAAACTGTAGACTATAAGATTGATTCTTCTGGAAACTATACCTGTCTTCTCGACACCAACAAAACCTCTCTTTTGACACTTCTTGAAAACAAGTACCCTAGTATTGTATTATTCAGTGGTCTTGCTACCTGGGGTGGTTCTGATGACGATTTTGAATTAAATGAGATGAATTTTGCCCGCTATGGAAAGCACTGTGTGACTCTTGCCAACAAAGATGTCACTTGGAATAAAGAGCATGCCACGCTGATCAGCCGACCTTATGATTTCTTGATTTCTCCAAAGGAATCCTCTGAACTGTTCAGCACAACAAATGCCTTCTCCTGTTTTATCAAAGCAATCATCGGCTCTGAGCCTGCCCTTTCAATCTGGGATGAAGAAATTGATGAACTAAAAAAGCAGGGGCTTGACGATTATATTAAACGTCAAAATGACAGCTATCACACATTGCAAGAAAAAAGCAATACAAATTCAACTGCCAAGAGCAACTAACTCTAGAAAGGAAGAAATACTATGGACAGTAAACACACAACCAATATTGACTGGACTTCGGTACAGCAGCCAGTTCCTAAGTGGTTTCAGGATGCAAAATTCGGACTTTTTTTTCATTGGGGGCCATACAGCGTCCCTGCCTGCCTAAATGAGTGGTATTCTCGAAACATGTACTGCAAAGGACTTGAGCAAAACCGCTATCACGAAGAGCACTTTGGTTCACTGCACGATTTCGGTTACAAAGATTTTATCCCAATGATGAAAGGAGAAGCCTTCGATCCTGAAGAATGGGCTGATCTGGTTGTCAAAAGCGGAGCACGCTATGCCGGCCCTGTCACCGAGCATGCCGATAACTTCTCTATGTGGGACAGCTCTGTGAATCCAATCAACAGTGTCAATTGTGGTCCTCACCGCGATGTCTTTGGTGAGTGTGCAAAAGCCTTTCGAGAGCGCGATATTAAATTGATTGCCACATTCCACCATCAATGGCTGTGGGGATGGTTTATGTCTACAGACAATGAGGCTGACGTCTACGATCCGAAAAATGAAATTTACTATGGTCCTGCCCTTCCTCTTGAGACGAACCGCTATCTGCCATACCGCTATCCAGATGACAAATTTAATACAACATGGCGAGATAAGGTTCTTGAAGTGATTGACAAATATAGCCCGGATGCAATCTACTTTGACAGCCGCACCTGCATCATCGGAGAATCTTACCGCTATCAGATTGCAGACCACTACTATCACACAACCGGCCATACTGATGGCATTATCACCTACAAACAAGAAGACTTCCCAGCTGGAATCGGTGTCTATGATCTTGAGTGCGGTCACTTTGCTGAGCCTAAGCCGTTTGTATGGCAATCAGATGACCGACTTTAGGACAATATTACCTGGTGTATTGTACAAAATCCAAAGTACAAGCCAGCAAAAAAGATCATTGAGCAGTTATGCGATATCGTTTCCAAAAATGGAAATCTATTGTTAAATATTGGACCTCAGGCAGACGGCTCCTTCCATCCAGATGCCAAAAAGCAGCTCTATGCAGTTGGTGACTGGCTCAAGGTAAACGGAGAGGCAATCTACGGCTCTCGTCCATTTACGGTTGCCGCTGAGGGACCAGCCGCGCAAAAGGATGAAAATTTCGACATTGACAAGCTCCATGAGCAGATCAAAAACGGCGATGCTGCAGATGTGCGCGGCAATGAGCTTGGAGAGCGCGATTTTCGCTTTACCACAAACAATGGCAGTCTGTATGTCATTGCAATGGGATGGCCGGCTGACGGTGTCCTAAAAATCCATACACTTCGAAAAAATGGTGAGCTATCTTCTATTCCTTCTGTCTCTTTGGTTGGAGCTAATGAGCCACTTTCTTTCGAGCAGACAGACGAGGCTCTTTTGGTTCAACTACCAAAGAAAGAGCCTGCGAAACTAGCTTTTGTACTAAAAATTCCGATGGCATAAAAAATGGAGGGGATCATGAGTGAGATTATAAATGAATCAACAAAAAAAGAAACGGTTATCCTGTTTCAGGGTGACTCCATCACAGACGGAAAACGACTTCGCGGAAAGGAAAATGAGTGGGATCTTAACCACCAGATGGGACACGGCTATGCCTTTATCGTCAATGCACTGTTAGGCTCCCGCCATCCAGAGCGCAATTTAAAATTTATCAACCGAGGCATCTCTGGAAACCGTGTTGCTGATCTGTATGGTCGCTGGAAAGAGGATACGCTAAACCTGCATCCAGATGTGTTAAGCATCTTAGTCGGAATCAATGACTGCGGAAGCACCATCTACGAAAATGCCGGTTCTGATCCAGACCGCTTTGAAAAGATCTATCAGCTTTTAATTGATGAAGCCAAAAAACAAAATCCAGATCTTCTTCTTTTTTTATGTGAACCGTTTTTATTACCTGTCGGTGAGAGAAAAGAGCATTTCAAGGAATGGAATGATTTAATGAAACCTCTTCAGGAAAAGACAAGACTTCTTGCCGAGCGAAACAAAACCATTTTTGTCCCTCTTCAGGACAAATTCAATCAGCTTTGTGAGATTCGCGAGCCTGACTACTGGGTATGGGATGGTGTCCATCCAACCGTATGTGGACATCAAATTCTTGCCGATGAATGGATGAAGGCTGTGTGTCCAAGACTAGGTCTTGATCTGTAAGTAAATATCCATATAAAAAGAGGATGCCGTTTGACATCCTCTCTTTTTGATATTTTTATTTAATTATTCTACCATTACTGTACAAAATTTCTCAATTCTGTTTTCTTGGCAGTATACCCATAATTTTTCTTGCCTCGTCAGGTGTTGCCGTCTCCAAGCCCATTGCATGGATCAACTCTACCAAGCGCGCAACAACCTCATGATTTTGTGTTGCCTCTTTTCCTGGTGCCAGATAAGCACTGTCCTCAAATCCAATTCGAACAATACTTGCTCCCATTGCAATTGCTGCCGCCAAAAACTCCCAATTGTCACGGCCGTAATGGGTTACGCCCCACTTTGCATCTGCTGGTACAGCCGAGCGAAATGCCTGCAGGCAGGTGATATCTGGCTGCATACCACCCTTATGACCAAATACTAGATTATAAAATACAGGTGTACGATAAGCTGTATTCTGCTTGCTTCTCTCAATGTTATAAATCATTCCGATATCAAATACTTCAACCTCCGGGATGATTCCTCTGTCATAGGAAGCCTTTGCACAATAATCAATCTGATCAAATGTATTGATATAAACAGCATCACCAAGATTGGTTGTTCCACCATTTAATGAAGAACTCTCTACTCTCCAATAATCAAGTGGATTGCATCTTTCTTCAATGGTCAAATCCGATACACCACCAGTCGATGCCTGTACAACCACATCAGTTCTCTTTAAAATTTCTTCAAATTCAGCGATAAATTCGGTGGTATCCGGTGTCAATGATCCATCTGGGCGACGACAGTGCAAATGACACATTGCTGCGCCAGCCTCAACACAGCTCTTTACATCCTCTGCCAATGCCACACGGTCAATCGGTGTTCCTGCCTTGACCGGAGCCAGTGAAATAATTACTTTTCTCATCTGTTTAAAACCTCCACAATTTTTCGAAGTGTATCCTCATCGCCAACATTTCCTGGGAAAATAATATAGGACATTCCCGGGAAACGGCTCTCCTCTCCAATTTTCCAGACCGGAATTCCCGGCTGAACCTGACCTAACACGCGCGCTTTTTTCACAGCTAACGCAATGGTTCCGACATCACTTGATGTAATTCCACCCTTTGCAATCAAAAAGCGCGGGCGCTTCGCTAAGCGGCTTACAACACTGGTAAGCGCGTCTGAAATGCGAACCGAAATTGCCAGTAACTGCTCCGGTGTTTGATCACTCAAGTCAATCACGGTGCGGCTGGTATAGACAACTGCTGTCTTTCCATTCGCCATCGCTGTTTCTGCAAGACTTGCACAGGTGGCTGCTTCTTTTTCAAGACCGCCTTCATTCTTCCACTCTGCCACATGAAATTCGATCCACTCAAGTGGACAGTTTGATTTCTTTAAGCATTCTAGCTGTCTTGTCGTTTTCTTTACATGGGACCCTACCAAAACCATTCCACCCGGAAGATATGTTTGATCATTCGGGTTGTATTCTTTTGTCAGTTCCTCTTTTGTTAAAAGTGGACGATTCGAGATATTGCCAAATACCTTTGGCACAGCAGCGGCACTTCGAATCAAATAATTTTTGCCTTTCTTCATCAGACGCATCAGGACAATCGCAAATGCCTTCACATCTGCCTCCTCGATTGCATCTGCGACAATCCAGGTGTACCCCTTTCTATTTGAAAGCTCGGCTTCAATCTCGTCAAACTGTAACTTGCGAAGCTTTTCTAGGCTGACAAGTGCCACCTCTTCTGCCTTCACCTTGCCATCACTTTTTTCTTCTATATAATTTGGCAAAAATGAATGCTCATAGCCAAAGGTTTTGTCCTTTGCAAATTCAGTCATTCCTGCCGGAATAAGTGTATCCTTCTCTGTCACATAATGCACACCATTTACCGTGAAGCGGCCGCCTTCCTTAAAGAATGGGCATAACACCTCTCCGTCAAACTGCAGACCTAATTTGGACTCTAATGTATTTTTCAGTATCTGTGTCTCAAGCGGATAATGTCCACGAAGAGTGGAATCCCCGCGTGAAATCATCAAAAACTTGGCATCCGTCTCTTTGCCTGCCTCGGCTGCATTTTCTGCAATCTCGGTATGAACCTGTGTGGTCTTTTGTGCCGAAAAGCTTCTTGAATTGGTCAGCACAAAGAAAAGCTTTTCTGGTGAGGAAAGCCCATTTTTTAGGCTTTCCTTTGTCCAATCGGTATAGACATCCACATCATGCACGGTCTGAATTCCGGTCGGATCATCGTCTAACACAATCACTTTCTTTGTGAAATCCTGATATTCCTTTTCAAACAACTCATCAATCTTTTTTCTAGCATCTGGATCCACAAAAAGAGCTTCACACTGCAAAAAAAGCGATGCCTTTTCCTTTTTTTCCTGTTCCTCTATCTTGTTAATCATCTCTTTCTCCTGTGCTTATTCCTTGACAGTTCGCCAAGCAAGTGGCATCCAAATCATCATCTCACCGCGTCCTCTGTTGTCCCACGCATAGTACGGGATCATGCGGACAGGCACTGCCTTTACGTTCTCAGGCTCTAACTGCTGATACAGTGCATCTCTCTCAAAGCTTTCCGGCTGATGACAAATCTGAAGCATCGTTCCCTCTAATGCCTGAATTTTGCGTCCCTCGATCTCATATTCAACTGGCTCAAAACCTGGATCGAGCGGCATCAAAAGATCCTCTAAGTATTCCACATTGACATCTGGAGATTCCATACAGTAGACAAATGGTCCATACTCTACTGCTACCTGATTTCGATCTTCCTCAATCAGTCCATGTCCTCTTGTGAGTCTCGGCTTCATCTCAAGCTTTAGACAAATACAGGTATTCTTTGGATCTGTCACCTCGATTGTCTGATAGGTTCCTGCATGCTTTTTGGTAAGACGAATTGCATTGTTTCCATTTACTATGACACCTGCTGTTGCCCATGATGGAATACGAATATGAAGCAAGAAAGGAATCTCATTACTTTCTTCCACTTCAAATGCAATCGTTCCATTCGACGGATACTGTGTCTTTTGAACAAGTGTAAAGTTTGCACCGTTTTTCAGTTTGAAGTGCGCTTTATTTGCTCCGTACAGACCAGTCCACACGCCATCCTTATCAACTGCATAGGCATATTCTGCCGACTCTGCAATGGTTCTAGCAAGATTTGGTGGGCAGCAATAGCTTAAAATATACTCGGTTCTCTCCTGTCCCCATACAAGCTCATATGGAAGCTCTTTCGCTCTACGAAGCATATTTTCATAGAAGAAGCGCTTTCCATCCATGCTAATGCCAGCCAGATTTACATTTAACATCATGCGCTCTAACATATCCATATACTCGGCTTTGGGATCGATGCAGAACATACGCCATGCCCAGAACACACCTCCAAGCGATGCACAGGTTTCATTGTAGGCTGTCACATTCGGAAGCTGATACTCATAGCCATATGCCTGATGAACAAGCTGATGATGGAAGAAATTTCCATACGGAGAGGCGCCATTATACAGAGCACCACAGCCACCTGTCAGATACATTTTCTGTGTTACTAAGTGATGCCATACAGATTCCAATACCGTCTTATAGTCTTCATCCGTATCTTCCATATACAGATCAGCCACACCCGCATACAAATAGTTAGCGCGCACAGCATGTCCCACAATTTTTCTATGTTCTTTTAATGGAATACGGTCCTGATTGTCATCTAATCCCTCTTTTACCGAGTCGCGAAGTTCAACTGCCAGCTTTGCCAAATCTAAATATTCTTTCTTTCCAGTGGTGCGGTACAGTTCAATCAGACCCATATAGTGAGACGGGCAAACTGCTGTTTTTACCTCACCTGTACAAGCTGCCTCCTCGTAGAGATTCTTTAAATAGCCGGCTGCTCTTTCTGCCACCTTCAAAAAGCTGTCCCTTCCTGTCAGACGATAATACAGGCAGGCTGACGTGAACATATGTCCCATATTATAGACTTCAAAATCATTGATGTCGCCCTGACGAGATACACCATTTCCCTGTCTCTCACCGATGATCTGCTTTGTTGAAAGATAACCGTCCGGCTGCTGTGCCCTTGAAAACAGCGCAATATAATCTTCTAGCTGATCCAACAATTTCTGATTGTTTGTCTTTACTGCCGTATAGACAGCTGACTCCATCCATTTATAAAAATCGCCATCGCCAAATACAGTTCCGTCAAACTCGCCGTCTGCCTCACCTGCTGCGATTTTGAAATTTTCCACTACATGGCTAATCTCTTTGCTCTCAAACATATGCTGCAAATGAGAAACTGTTACATCGGCACAGGTGTCAAAGCGCTCTTTATAAACGCCTCCTGTCCACTCGACATCATTGTAGGAGATAGAAGAAACCTTCGCTCCCGGTGATTTTCTTGTATCTGTAATCATGCCAACATTCCTTTCTCCTGCAATGCTTTTTTCAATTCAATCGCACCAAAACGCGGACTAGAGAGAACCGGGATGCCATATGCTTCATGGAGATCTTTCTCGACATAGGCCATAGATCCCTGTGCAAGTACAATCACATCAACATCATCCTTGATCTTTCCTGCTGCCTCTAACAAGAGCTTACGAAACTCTTCCTGATTTAAGCCAAATGCACCGTCAATCAATCCGTCTACAAGCTCGACATGCTTTCCCATTGCTCTTGCGACACGAGAAATGGTGTTTTTCGTCGGCTCCAGTGTTGTTGCCAATGTTGCAAGCACACCTACTCTCTTTCCAAGACGAGCTGCTTCCCTGCACATTTCCTCATCAATGCGGACAATCGGAACACCAATGTAGGCTGCTGCTGTCTGTACAGAATCGGCAACCTCACCTACTGATGAACAGATATTTAAAATGGCATCTGCTCCCTGTGCAACTGCCTCCATATACATGCCAATCAGACGGGCTGCTGCTGTTTTGGTTACATAGCCTGCCTCACGAACCTCTGCCAAAATGCTTGGGTCCTGCAGACTGATGATCTCTGCATCTGTTCCGATATTCTTTGTTACCTCTTTCTCCACAAGTTCAATTAACTCCGGTGTTGTACTTGTATAAACCAATGCTGCTTTCATAGTAATATCCTCCATTTTCTATTCGTAATTTTATTATAAATTTTTTCTTCTAAAAAGAATATAGAATTGCTTCAACGGTCTATGTAAAAATCTTTGTTTTTCTTCATTAGTTCTTCCATTGACGCTTGCTGTTTTGCCATGCTACAATTGCAATTAATTATTGTTAATTGCAACTATTACAAACAATTATAATCAATAACATTTTTTGTTTTGAACGATTTTGAGAAAGGCTGGTACAAAAATGGTAGAACACAAAATCACAAAAGAGCAAATGCAACACGTCTATGACGCAATGAAAACACCAATCAAATATGGCCCTGTACTTTTCGAGGAGGGCGCAAATATCGACTGCCCTAATATTTTTAGGCGGCCTGATGGCACCTTTGCAATGGCCTATGCAAAACATGTTCCAGGTGCCGAGCGCGAGGGTTATGAAACCTGGCTTGCAACTTCAAATGATCTGCTCCACTGGACACCGGTTGGAAAACTACTTGCCCATACAGAGTCTGGTTGGGACTGTCTGCAGGCAGATGGAAGCATCTGTCTTCTTGATACCGACTGGGACGGTGACCACAGTGTCCACACTTGGGACAATAAATATTGGATGACTTATATCGGTGGCTGCCTGCCAGGCTATGAACCCGACCCACTAAAAATGGGCATTGCCTGGTCTGACACATTGACACCTGGAAGCTTTACAAGACTTCCTGATCCCATTTTAACCAATACCGATTCCGATGTTCGCCCATTTGAGACGACCACACTCTATAAGAGCAATGTCATTTTCGATTCAGACGAATCACTTGGCTGGCCATTTGTTATGTTTTACAATGCCAAGGCTGGCCGTTTTAGCATTGAGAAAATTGGAATGGCTGTCAGCCGCGATATGATTCACTGGAAGCGTTTTGGAGAAAACTGTGTCGTTGAAAATGAAATCGAAGACCGCTGGAACATTGCTGGTGATCCGCAAGTGATTCGCTTTGAGGATCTCTGGGTCATGCACTATTTTGTTGCCCGCGATGGAATGGCCTATGACACATTTGCCTGCTCGAAAGACCTTGTCCACTGGACAAAATGGGACGGTGAGCCTCTCGTAAAGCCAACAGAAGGTTACGACAAATTGTTTGCTCATAAGCCATATGTCTTACAACATAATGGCACCGTCTACCACTTCTACTGTGCTGTCGGTGATCAGGGCCGCGGCATTGCAGTTGCAACCTCACGCTAAATTTTTATAATAAAAGACTCCAAAAGCAGTTGTTCAATTTTATTGCCCACTTTTGGAGTCTTTGTTTTACTTTAATATGATTTTTTTCTGATAGAATGACAAAATCGGCATAAATGTCACTTCATCAACTGGTGGCTGCTTAACGGGATCTGCCTGCCATGCAAACGATAGCAATGCCTCATCTGCAACCTCGCGTGAAAGCTCCAGATACAGATGATTTTTATTTTCACGATTTCCTCTTATATGGAGGATTTCAACTTCACCATCCTGATCGGTCAATGTAAAACCACTGTCTTTTCCAACTGCTGAGTAAACCAAAAAGCAATTCTTCACATGCTCAAATGTAAGCTTTAACCAGATCTTGCTTCCCTCTAACTGGAATGCCTTTTGCTCTGCCTCATCTGTCCGCTCGATCGTTACTAATTTCGGTGGCTGATACTCCTCTGCCCCGTTTAACACCTCTGCACACTGCTTTGCCAGCTTCTCGCCAAGTGCCACATTTGCCTGAGCTGTATTGTGAATGCCATCGCACAGACTTAAATTTGTTGTGGTCAGAATGGACACACCTGGAATTTTCTCAGCAGCTTTTGCCTGCGCATCGCGAACCATTCCCCAGCACTCATCGTTGATACCGTTAATCTGACGATTTAACTGCATCGTAAATACCGGGATCTGATAGCCAAGCTCGGCTCTGACTGCCTCCACATAGTCACGAAAATGCTCAAAGTACTGAGCTGCTGGTTCTGGATTGGTGTCTGAACAGCCCTGGTACCACAAAATTCCAGCATAATGTCCGCCTGTCTGGTGAATTTTATCAATCATATTTTGATACAGATCACCATCCTTTGGATTCCATCTCTCCATTGGAGAGCCTCCAAGTGAAGTCTGAATCAAGCCAACCGGCATTCCTGTCATCTTTGCATAGGTCTTTCCAAAAGAAAGATATGGAGAGACACCAGGCACACCCATCTCTTCATTTGCCAGTGAGCCGGCAAATGTACTCTCATTCATCGGATGGCTTGCAATATCCCAACGACTTCTGTTTCGATATAAGTGTACATCCATGCTTGGTGCATCTGCACAGAAATCACGGCTGTATCCGGCTGAATTGGACTGTCCGGCAATGATAAACAAGTTTCCAACACCAAGGTGAAGCACACAATCTCCTCTGTATAACCAAGTCAGATCTGGAATGGTACTCTTTGTCTCCAGACTGGTATCGATTCGATATGGACCTCCTGCCGGAAGTGTCAGCGTAATATCAAATGTTCCGCGAAACTGGTCATCGCAAGTAAAATGATCGGCTTTTGTCCACGGAATCACGGTCATATTGTCATCTTCTCTCATGACACGCGCAATCGGTGTGACATGATCGACTCCTACCTGTATTGCCGCCGGATGTACCTGAAAGCTTCCCTTTAATGTTACCGTGGCCTTTTTGTCTGTCTGCTGCAAAATCTCCCAGTCAGACGGGGCTGATGTCAATGTAATTCCATGCATTTTTTTCAATCCTTTCCTGCCATTTTGTTATGGCAAAGTACCGACTTTACTGCTTCTTTCCAGCCTGCATATTTTTGAGTTCGTTTTTTATCTTCCATAGAAGGCTTATAAGCAGTTCTCTTTAATTTTGTAAAAATCGTTTCATCCCACAGTCCAAGGCGAAGTCCTGCCGCATATGCCGGACCGATTGCCGATAGCTCCTCTGCATCCGGCACCATCACATCAGCAGTTAACAGATCACTTTGAAACTGCATCAAATACGCATTTCTAGTCGGACCACCATCTACACACAACTGTCCAATACAAATTTTAGAATCCTCAGACATGGCTTTTACAACATCTGTAATCTGATAAGCAATACACTCAAGTGCTGCTCTTACAAGCTCTGCCTTTCTGGTTGTCCTGCTCATTCCGACAATTGCTGCTCTCGCGTCACTGTCCCAGTATGGTGCACCCAGTCCGCTAAATGCCGGCACCAAATACAGTCCATCCTCTTTTACTGCCTTATTCGCAAGCGCCTCTGTCTCAGCCGCCGACGAGATCAATTCCAAATCATCCTTGAGCCATGTGATTACGGCACCTGTATAATTTAAATTTCCCTCCAACACATAGTTGACATGTCCGCCTATTTTCCAGGCAAGCGATGTCACAACACCATGCGTACTTAAAATCGGCTTTTCTCCAATATTCATCATAATCGAAGAGCCGGTACCGTAGGTTGCCTTAATTTTACCCGGCTGTAAACATCCCTGTCCAAACAAAGCGCCATGAGAATCGCCCATTACACTGTGAATTGGCACCTTTTTTGGCAGAATTCCATCAAAATCGGTTTCACCAAATACCCCATCGGAGTCTGTCACCTCTGCCATATTTTCCGGATCAATTCCAAATAGATGGCATAGCTGTTCATCCCATATTAATTCAAAAATGTTAAACAGCTGCGTTCTTGATGCATTGGAATAATCGGTTCGATATTCCTTTCCACCTGTCAGCTTGTAGACAAGCCAACTATCCATGGTTCCGTGGCAAATTTCATGCTTGCCTGCTGCCTCTTTCGCTCCCTCTTCATTTTCTAGAATCCATGTAAGCTTTGCAGCCGGAAAATACGGTGATAGTTTCATTCCCGTCTTTTTTTGTATCGCATCTGCCATCAGCACGATGGACTCTCGCTCGCAAATCTTTGTTGCTCTCGCACACTGCCATACCACTGCATTTCCGTATGGCTTGCCAGTGATTTTATTCCATGCAACTGTAGTCTCTCGCTGATTACTAATTCCTACACCAACCACACAGTTTGCATCAATTCCTTCTAGAAGCTTGGAAACGACAGTAAGCACATTTCGATAGATCTCCTCTGGATCATGGGAAACCCATCCCTTCTCATTGACAATCTGTCTGTGAGCACAGTCAGTTCGACGCACAATCGTTCCTGTCTCATCAAACAAAAGTGCCTTTGTTCCCTGCGTACTCTGGTCAATGCTGATTATATATGCTGCCATTCATTTATCCTTTCAATGCCTCTGCTGCTTTCTTTGCAATTCCCTGTGCATTCAGTCCATAATAATCAAATACTTCTTTTGAGGTTCCTGTGATCACCGGTGCATCCGGAAGTGCCATATTGATCACCTTTCTCGGACAATTCTCACCGACAACCTGTGCAACCATAGAGCCTAGACCTCCAAACGGTGCATGCTCTTCTGCAGTGATCACCACTTTCGCATTCTTTGCTGCCTTGATCACGCCATCCTTGTCAAGTGGCTTCACACAGTACATATCAAGGACACTTGCCGAAATTCCCTGCTCTTTCAAAACCTCTGCTGCCTCTACTGCCGGGCGAACCATCTCGCCACATGCAATAATTGCAACATCCGTCCCTTCCTTTAACACAGTTGCCTTGTCCATCTCAAACGGACAATTTTCTTCTGTATAAATATCTTCAACCGGATTTCTTCCGACACGGATATAGGCTGGCTTCTGATCCTCTAATAAGCCTTGAATCAGCTTTTTTGTCTGATGGCGATCGCTTGGCAGATAGACACGCATGTTTGGAATTGCTGCCATCGCTGCGATGTCCTGTGCCGAATGATGGCTCATTCCCAGTGCACCGTAGCTGACACCGCCACTGATTCCGATCAGTGTCACATTTGTATTTGAATAGGCAACATCAATCTTTGCCTGCTCATAGCTTCTTGTTGACAAAAAGCAAGCCGGAGAGCATGCAAATGTCTTTTTTCCGCATTTGGCAAGTCCTGCCGAAATACTGACCAGATTCTGCTCTGCAATACCAGTCTCCACAAACTGCTCTGGAAATGCATCGGCAAATGGGGTCATCGATGCGGAACCTCTTGAGTCACTGCAAAGCACAACAATGTCCTTATCGTCCTTTGCTCTATCCATCAATACTTCACAGATTGCCTGTCTATTTGGAATCTTATTCATGAAGAAGTGCCTCCTTTCGCTTTGCAAAATCTGCTATGATCTGATCATATTCTTCCTGTGTTGGAACCTTATGATGCCAATTTGCCTTATTCTCCATCACGCTTGATCCGAATCCCTTGATTGTGTTTGCAATCACTGCAGTCGGCTGTCCCTTCACGGTCTTCGCCTCCTCAAATGCTGCATTTAACTGATCTAGATCATTTCCATCTGTTACTTCAATCACATGCCAGCCGAATGCACGAATGCGCTCTGCCAACTTTTCATGCCCCATCACATCCTCAGTATTTCCAGAGATCTGAAGATGATTTCGGTCAATGACTGCACACAGATTATCTAACTGATACTGATGACCTGCCATGAAGCCTTCCCATACAGAGCCCTCTGCCAACTCACCATCACCCATTACCGTATAAACGCGGTAGGATCTTTTATCCATCTTTCCTGCAAGTGCCATTCCAACACAGACCGGAAGTCCATGTCCTAACGATCCAGAGTTCATCTCAATACCTGGAAGCTTGTTGTTTGGATGTCCAATATATTTGGAACCAAATTTCGAGAAATTTGCCTTTACATCTTCCAGATCCAAAAAGCCTTTTGCAGCAAGCACTGCATAGTAAGCCTCAACCGAATGCCCCTTGCTTAACACAAAGCGGTCTCGATCTGGATCCTCTAAACGATCCGGTGACACATTCATCTGGCAAAAATACAGACTAATCAAAATGTCCATCACACTCATATCGCCGCCGATATGGCCACCTTTTCCGGCAACAATAATATCAACTGCATCTTTTCGTAAATCAAAAGCCTTTGCTTTTAAATTTTCCATTCTCATTCACCTCTTAAATATGCTTTTACATCCTCTTCAATCGGATCATACAAATCTGGTGTGATTCCCATATACTTGCATGCCTCATAAAGTCTTGCTACAACATCCTTATGAATTCCTACACAGTGATGAATATAAGGTCCCTCTACGATTTTTGCTTCCAGTCTCTTAATATTTTCAACCTCAACCCACAGATAGGTTCCCATTCCTTTTGGTCCATCAACACCCTTTGCTTTTCCTAACAGCATTGAGTAGTTTCCGTTATCTCCATCAAAGCGGGCAAGTGTCACCTCTCCATGCTTTGCCTCTGCTGTGATGCTTCCTGGATGAGAGAATGCAAGTGGATAAGTCAGCTTTGGCTTTTCCTTTGCAACTGAAATTGGCCATGGTCCACAGTGCTGTAACAGTTCTCCGTTTGCAATGTCTGGATGGCGAATCGTCCAATCTGCAAAGAAGCTTCTGGTATCATCGAGTGCTGCTGCCTCAACCAAAAGTGCTGTGATTGCACCGTGAATATCGGTCTCACATACAACCGGAATGCCCTCTTCATTTAACAGCGCATTTGCTGCACATGGCATAATGCCAATTTCCTTTTGTAGCTGATTCCAGCACTGAATTGCAGCTGCCTGGCATCCATACTTTTGGATCAAATTCTTCATTGCAACCTTCAAAGCAGCAACATTTTCAAGCTCATTTTCCTTGATGCAAATCTCCATGTTCTCACGGCAATACTGCATAACCTTTGCTACTTCTTCTCCCTGCTCTTTTGCCTTTTTCATCTCATCGGTAAGCTCTGGCATTGGAATTGGTGTCAACTGAATATTAAACTTTTCCAACAACTCACCTTCATTGCACATTGTTGACCAGAATTCATACGGTCTTGTTGAAATCTGAAGAATTCTCATATTGCGAAAGGTCTTTACTACATTACAGACTGCCAAAAAGTCACGGATTCCACGCTCAAATACCGGATCATTCAGACGGCAGTTTGTCAGGTAAGTAAACGGAACCTGAAATCTTCTGAGTACCTTTCCAGTTGCAAACAGTCCACACTGGGTATCACGAAGGCGCACACCATTCTCATCTGGTCTCTCATCAAGAGGTCCCCAAAGCAGTACTGGCACATTCAACTCCTTTGCCAATCTTGCACACTCAAACTCGGTTCCAAAATTGCAGTGAGCAAGTAACAGTCCATCAATCTTCTCTCTTTTGAATTTCTCTGCAATTTTCTTTCTTCCCTCTTCGTCATACAGAAGGCCCTCATCATTTACATCTGTAATGTCAACAAAATCAACACCTAGTTCACGCAGTCTGTCTGCGGTCAGTCCACGATATTTTACTGCATCTGGTGCACTAAAGATACTTCTTCTTGTCGGCGCATAGCCAAGCTTTATAGTTGCCATTTTTTCTCCTCGCCTTCCCAGCAAAATCAAATCTTTCACTTTTTTTGCTGATGCTATGTTTTAATAATTAACTTCTGGCTTTAGTATATTTCCATTTCAGCTTTATTCCAACAGATAATAAAGTATTTTTTACTTTATTTTTACTTTATTTCATTCAAATTTCTTGTGTATTTTCGATGTATGATGTACAATCACTTTATTATATTTTCTAATCAGGAGGTCTATTATGTCAATTACTGCCAAAGAACTGGCACAAAAACTTGGTCTGTCCCAAACTGCAGTTTCTATGGCGCTTAATAATAAGCCTGGCGTCAGCACAGAAACACGCAGAATGATTATCGAGGCAGCTGAAAAATATGATTATGATTTTACAAAACTTTCTCTAAAAAAAAATAAAGCTGGCAGCATTTACGCTGTCAGCTATCGTTCTCACAATGCTATTTTATCCTATTCTCCTATTTTCGATACTATGGTGGAGGGAATGGAATCTGTAATACAAAAAGAATGTTATAAATTAAAAGTTGTCAATTTCTATGAAAAGCGTGACAACCTAGATCATTATCTGGAGGATTTACGCGCAACTGATTGTGTGGGCATTCTATTATTTGGAACAGAAATGCGAGAGGAAGTCGTCAGACCTTTTTTTAAACTTCCGTTCCCTGTTGTCATCATGGATGCCTATTTTGAAGGACTTGACTTTACCTATGTTTTGCCAAACAACCGACAAGGTGCATATCTTGCCACTGACTATTTAATCAGCAGATGCTTAAAACAGCCTGGATACCTTCAGTCATCATATCCGCTTCGAAATTTTTCTGAACGTCAGGAGGGATTTTTCCGTGCGGTGCAGGATAATGGAATGTCACGCTCTCGCTGCATAATCCATCAGCTTTCTCCTACAATTGACGGTGCTATGGCAGATATGCTCGCCATTATTGACCGCGCCGATACACTCGCTGACTGCTATTTTGCAGACAACGATTTAATTGCAATTGGTACCATTAAAGCGCTGAAACTGCGCGGCTTTCGCGTACCAGAAGATATCGCTGTAGTGGGCTTTGACAATATTTCTGAGGGACGCATAATTGATCCTGCACTGACCACTATCTCAATTCCAAGACACTATATGGGAGAGGTGGCTGCCCGTGAACTTCTCTCTCAAATTGAAGAGTCCAAGCAGCACACCTGTAAAATTGAAGTCTCCGCAAAACTTGTGAAGCGATTCTCAGTGTAAGCAACCCTTACTGCTGATATGTCGATAAGAAATCACGCAAATTGTTTAATGATTCCTCAAGTATCTCAATACGCGGCAGATATACAATACGGAAATGGTCTGGCTGCTTCCAGTTAAAGCCACCTCCATGTACGATCAGAACCTTCTTCTCCTTTAAGAAATCAAGAGCAAATTTCTCATCATCTAAAATATTGAAGCGTTTTGTATCGATCTTTGGGAAGGCATAAAAAGCTGCCTTTGGCTTTACAACACTGATGCCAGGAATATCATTTAATACCTTATAGATATACTCTCTTTGCTCATAAATACGGCCGCCTGGTATAATATAATTATTTACGCTCTGATATCCTCCGAGTGCAGTCTGTACGATAGACTGTGCCGGAACGTTGGAGCAAAGTCGCATGTTAGAAAGCATGTTTAAGCCTTCAATATAATCCTTTGCCATCTCCTTCTTTCCGCTTAAGATCATCCAGCCAATACGAAAACCTGCAATCATGTGAGATTTAGAAAGACCGCTGAATGTTACGCAAAACAGATCTGGTGCCAACGATGCAATTGAGATATGCTCTTCTCCATCCATAACAAGACGATCATAAATCTCATCTGAGAAAATGATTAACTGATGCTCTCTTGCAATTTTTACAATCTCCATCAATACTTCCTTTGGATATAATGCGCCAGTCGGATTGTTTGGATTAATTAAAACAATGGCCTTTGTACGGTCTGTTATCTTCTTTTTAATATCATCCATATCAGGATACCATTCTGCCTGTTCATCACAAATATAGTGAACAACCTTTCCACCCGCAAGTGTAGCTGTTGCTGTCCACAACGGATAATCAGGTGACGGAATTAAAATCTCATCTCCCTCATCAAGAAGTGCCTGCATAGACAGATTGATAAGCTCACTGACGCCATTTCCTGTATAGATGTCATTGATCGTAACATTCGGAAGATTCTTTAACTGTGCATACTGCATGATTGCCTTTCTTGCTGAGAATAAGCCCTTAGAATCAGAGTATCCCTCACACTCAGTAAGCTGCTGGCGCATATCAAAGATAACCTCTTCTGGTGTACGAAAGCCAAACGGTGCCGGATTTCCGATATTTAATTTCAGAACATGCATACCTGCATCTTCCATTCTCTTTGCTTCCTCTACAACCGGTCCTCTCACATCATACAATACATTGTCCAGCTTTGATGATTTATTAAATGTTCTCATACCGTCTTCTCCTATACTCCATGAATTTTTACTCTGCTGCTCTTTTGCCGGATGACTGTCTGCTGTCATTGCCACATCATCGCCTTCAAGCCACAGATAATCTACCTCAAGCGCCTGCGCCAAAACCTTTAAAATATCACGCCTTGGCTCTGTCTTGCCACTTACATATTGACTCATATGGCTCTTGCCGATCCGAATGCCGACCGGCTCTCCAAATGGCTGTGCCAGACGAATAACATCTGCCTGTTTTAGCCCCTTTAATTCCATAGCCTCTTTCAATCGCTCTGCAAATGCTGCCATATCCACTCCTTATTATCTTAGTTCAATTTCCTACATGCACACTATAGCACGGCAGCCGTAAAAGTTCAAGTTTTATTTTTGAAGTTCAGTATCTTGAACTTTTTTATTTCTTTCCCCGAAACTGACAACTTGCGATGTATTTTTCATTGTTTTTTTGTCCTTTTCGCGCATAGTCCAAAATCACTTTTTGCTTTATAATAATATGTAGTGTATTGTATGTCTTTACACTACTATTTCATTAAGGAGATGTTCTGCAATGACTCTGAAATTGAGACATGATTCTTCTGGTTACCTTACATGCGAACATGTAAGTGTTTTCTATCTTTTAATGCTGACTTCCGGTATTATGGGTGCTTACACATATGTTGTACGCGGCGGTGTTTTCTGTAATGCACAGACGGCAAACTTTTTGATGCTGGGAATTTCACTTGGAGAGGGCAACTTTAAGCACGCACTTTTCTATTTTATTCCAATATCTGCTTATGTTCTTGGTGCGATTGCCTCTGAGATTCTCCCTACACCAATAAAGCACTACGGCCTGTTTCGCTGGGACACTTGGCTGGTTGGATTTGAAGCACTTATTCTTTTTATTATTGGATTTATTCCAACAACAGTACCAGATCCTGTTGTTCAGGTCGCTGTTAACTTTATTGCCTCAATGCAGTATAATACATTCCGTCAAGCTGAGGGTATTCCGATGGCAACAACCTTCTGCACCAACCATATTCGTCAGGTTGGAATTGGCGTTGCAAAGCTATTTAGAAAGCATGATCAGAAAGGTTTTCATCGTGGTATGGAACATCTTGGCATGATTGTCTGCTTCTGTGTTGGTGCTTTCTTACTTTCAGTCTTCTGTAAATTTATGAATGAAAAATCAATCTGGATCGCTCTTGTTCCACTTTTAATTCTTTTCTACAGACTCGCTCATGCGGATCTGACCTGGGAACATGATCTATTAAACAAGAAACCGGCTGGCCACTAAGGCTCGCCGGTTTTTTTGTTTAAATTGTAACTACTTAGATCTGTTTAAAATTGTAGTTACTATAAATTTACATTCCGTACCATTTTTTCTGTCAGACGGCAGATCGCCATTCCACTGTCTGGACGCACAAATTTTCTTTGTGCCAGCTTCATTGTCTCACAAAGCTCCTTACCCTGTATTCTATTCACTGCACGAATCAGCTGCCCCTTTGTTTTTTTCACACCTATGCTCATGCCGCATGATTCAAAAAATTCAAGATTTCTTGTTTCACAGCCTGGAATTGCCATTGCATGTATAAATGGTATATTGGCAACTGCAGCCTCTGTACTTGAAAGACCACCAGGCTTTGTAATACACACATCACTTGCCTTCAGATAAAGTGCCATCTGCTTTGTAAATCCAGTCAATATAACACAATCATCATCGCCAACAATTTTTTGCAGTGTCTCATACAGTACCTTATTATTTCCGCATATAATAATCAACTTTGTCTGACGCTGATTTTCATTCTCGTTCTTATGTTTTTTCTCAAGCTTCTTATTTTGCTTTTTGCACCAACGATACAAAAGCTTAATTGTTTTCACAATTCCGCCCGCTCCCATGCTGCCTGCACTTACAAGCAGATAAAATGTATCCTCCTCTAATCCAAGCTCTTTTCTGGCTTCCTCTTTTGAAACCTTTTTAACAAACTCCTTTCGAACAGGAATGCCAAGTGATTTTATCTTTTCTTCTGGTATTCCTCTTCTTAAAAAATCATACCTTACATGTCTTGATGGAATTACATACGCATCACAATTAGTTTCTTCTGTAAATGGGGTACACACATAGTCAGTCGCGACAAAAATCGTTGGCGGAAGATTGATCCCTTTTGCCTTCATCTGCGTTACCATTTCTGCTGGAAACAAATGCGGCATTAAAATCGCGTCATATTTATTTTCCTTTAAATACTTATCCATAACAGGAACCATCTGTGCATTTACAAAATAGACTGGGGAACGCCATGGCAGTCTGCGGTAGGCATCACCAATTTTATAAACACAGCCAAATAATGTCGGAGATATCTGCACTAGCCGTACATAGACAACGTCGATAATTTTGGCTAGCTTATTAGTTTTTAATGTATATGGATTCAATACATCTGCACTGTGACCACGCGCCTCTAACGCTTCCTTCATCGCACTTGCTGCTGCATTATGACCTCCGCCTGTACCGCACGATAAAATTAATACTCTCATATGGTTTTCCTCCTTCTTTCCATCATTATTATATATAATACCAGATTGCTACGTACTTTGCACTCCCGAACTCTTCATAATAATGCTACCATATCCATTTTAAAATGTCTACACTTAACTTTCTGCTTGCCATTCAGCCTGAATAGTGCTATAAAAAAGAAAAGCAGCTTTGCTGCAATTTATACGGAAAGGCATGGTATTTTTTTATGAAAACAATTCGTTTTTCAATCTGGGAAGATGGTGAATACACCTGGCCTCAGGGCTACGGATTTGTTCCGTTTCTGACTGGCTATCTTCATGAAGACAATAAAGAGCGTCCTTGTGTGCTCGTTGTTCCAGGAGGCGCCTACTATATTGCATCACCAACAGAGGCAGGCATTGTCGCTCTTGATTTCTACCATAAGGGTTATCAGACTTTTGTTCTCACCTACACGACAAATCTGCTTGGAACGATCCCACTTAAGGATCAGCCAATGCGTGATCTTGCGCGTGCTGTTCGCATTGTCAGAAGCCGCAGCAAGGAATACAGCATCAAACCAGACTGCATTGCAACATGTGGCTTTTCTGCCGGCGGCCATCTGACTGCCAGTGAGGGCGTACATTATAATGATATTGAAGAAAAAAATCCGCTCTATAGTAATGTCAGTGCAAGACCAGATGCAATGCTTCTATGTTACCCTGTTATCACCTCTGGTCCTTATACACATGAAGGCTCCATGCAAAATCTGCTTGGTACTAACCCAACAGCAGATGAATTAAAATATATGTCTCTTGAGACACAAGTAACTTCACAGACACCTCCTAGCTTTCTGTGGCAGACTGTAACTGATGAAGTAGTTCCTGTTGAAAACAGTTATCTTTTTGCTGATGCCTGCAAGAAAAATGGTGCTTCCTTTGCTCATCATGTTTTCTCACAGGGTCCTCATGGACTTTCTTTGGCAACAGCTTCCTGGGCACAGGGAATCTTCGGTGAACTGTATACACTAGATCCATTCAAATATACTATTGATGCGATTAAAGCTGGTACTGCCAATGTTGACGTATCCAAAGAAAAGCTGGCAGATTTAGAAAGAGAATTTCCAAACCATATGCCTGGTAATCCTTGTTCACGTGAGCCTAACGCAGAAGTTTCCATTTGGCCTTGTCTTGCAGATGCATGGCTTCGCACACAATGGTCACTCTAATATATTGTCTGCATCTTAAATTACAACATATCAGCAGCTAGTCAATTTTCTGTAATATAGTAACAATTATGGCTGCAGTCATTTGCAAACAGCCTGCTTTTCATTTGTTTTTTATAATCTTTTTCGCAGGCTGATTGTTCTAAAATATTAAGAGCATTTTTTAATTGGCGGATATCTTCTATGGTATCCGCCGTATAATTTCCCCGGCTTACAAGCTTAATATGAGTAATGCCTGCATCTCGCAGCTGCCAAAGTGCACACAGACCACATCCGCTTTGTCCAAGCACAAAATCCTCTCCTGCATTTTCCAGATCTGCCTGATCTGGCTGTCTCTTATAATTCAAAATATCTGCTTGTTCTGTTCTTATAAGTCTATAAGGCAGACGGCAGGCAGGTGCTAATTCATCACAATGAAGACTGCTGCAAAATGCACCTGTAAAATGACAAAGCTCATTTAATGCAAAAGCTTCATACTCGAGCGGCTGTTTTGGATACTGCATTTTTTGATAAGCAATACAGCTTTTCATCTCCTGCGGTGTTCCCTTACGATGAAAAATAATCCGCTTTGCCCCAAGACTCCTCATCTCATCAATCATTATATGATTTGATTCCGACATTTCACCACTTACATGAATTTCTGCCGGAACTGTCAGATTCTTTTTTAAAAAGACAAGCAGCGCCATATCTCCAACAATAAATGATGAAAAACCCATATGAAACAAACGCTTAATAAGTGCTTCTATCATCGGATATTGATGAGGTGCATAAAATAATCCATTTAACGCTACTGTGACTATTTTTTTCTTTCTTCTGACAAGTGCTGCTAAGATCTCCATTTCACTTTCAGATCCGATCTGCACGTTATAATAAAGCACCTCTCTGCGATTTAGCGGATATGTCAATCCTCCGTTTTTCATCCATTCATATGGCACATAGCCGCAAAAAAATTCATCTGCCCCTGCTTCCACATAAGGAAGATAATCATCCACCGAGCCTAATCCTGCCGTAATTTTCATAGCTTTGTCCCCTTTGCCGAATCGTTCTTTAATGGTGTATTTAAAAATCCAGCCACAAGACGAACTCCTTCTTTTTCTATTCTAATCGAATCATTATATCCAAAAATACTGTTATACCGCCCTGTCATGCAAAGAAAATCAGGATACTCAAATGCATATGTCATACATTCACAATGGCAATAATCAACTGCTTTCTGCCTTCCTCTGCTGCCTCTGTAAAGCATTGCCAAAAGCGGACACCATCCAGAAGTATTCATTTGAAAATACGGAAAATGAAGCGTCATGCCAATCATACTGTCTGGCGTAAAAAATGATTGATCAATGCCGCTGTTTTGAAATGACACACGCGTTATATTAAAATGCTTGGCAAGATACTGTCTGTAAAATGGAGCATCTATCTGACTTTTTTCTTTACTAAACTCATTGTCATTTCTATTAACATAGTTCATTCTTGTGTCACGTCTTTGTTTTGATAAAAGGCAGCCAAGCGTCAGCAAAAACTGATTCGGATATTTTTTTCTGATCAGACCTGCCATTCCCCAATCATTTATTACAAGTTCAATTTTTACACATTTATTTTGACACCAATCCAAAAGAAGCTTTAATATTTCTTCTATTTTTATAAGGTCTTTTTCTTCAACAGGTGCAAACACGCAAACAGGTAAAATATGATCACGCCACGTCTTTTCAAGCATAGCCTCTAACTGTGTCTTTTTAGGAAACAGATGAAAACAATATGCATTTCCAATATAAAAATATTTTGGTACACGCCATGCAATCTTACATAAATCCATATCAATCCATCCACTGCTTTCCCAATAAAGAGAAATAAAATCCTTAAGAGGCTTTGACAGATATGCCTGATACCAGGCCGGGTTATCTAGCTCAATGCCATCTACTCGCTCTGCAAGTGACTTCTTTGTTTCATCAGGCACTTGTGGCCATGCTGCTCGCTGTTTCTTTAATGTATCTGAATAAGTTTGTTCCTTTTCTGCCGGATAGCCAACTAATGCCTGTGACATATCTGCCTCTGTCTCATCAAGCTTTAAATATATATATTTCAGATACTCCTTATTAAAGCGTTCCGTATATATGCGGTATTCTTCGTTTTTTATATCAACACGAATCTCACAAACAAGCCCCTCCATCTGTTTTTGCGGCATCAGTTCAATTTTTACAATGTCCTTTGTACAATCCAGTATCACTTCATGATAGCTTCTTTTCTGAAATTGAAAAAAGGACAGCACTATGTTGCCTTGCTGTCCTGCATCTGATAACTGCTGTGCATATTTTTTTGCCTGTTCTTTTAACAGACGAAAGGTAAAATAATCAGGCGACAGCTCCAAAAGACGAATCTCCTTTTCATCTGTCTTTGTCTTTATTTTGCCTGATAAAATCGCAAATGGTATCATCCTAAACCTGCCTTTGCCATCACACGCCTAATGCATGCTATTTATTTTTGTTTTTAAAATGCTCCCACACTAGATAACCTGCAAGACCAAGCGCCATGATATAGCCTAGAAAACCAAGCGCTGGTATTCCAAACAAGTGCGGCTGCATTTGTGTGGTACATAAAATACTTGATGCCAGAAGAAGTGCTGCTATAACAAGTCCCATAACCATCTTCGAGACAAGCTTCTCAAGCATCTGTGACAAATCCTCTGTCGCGTGAAGATCAAGCTTAATTCTCGTCTCATTATTTCGATAGCTCTGTAAAAGATCTGCCATTATTACGGGAATGTCCATTGCCCTATTAATGGAGCGATACAGCTGGCTTCCCTCATTTTTGAGTTCTTCCTTCCAATTTACATTTTCCCAAAATGATGCCGAAATACGTCCCGACGCTACCTCCACGATATTGACCTGAGGGCTTAAATCTGCAATTACACCCTCAATTGTCGTCATTCCTCTTGCGAGAAGCGTCAGCTGTGCCGGCATTGCAAGCTCATTGGCACTCATGATCTCTATCAGCTCTGTTAACAGTGCAGCAATATCAATGCTTCCGATATCCATCGTGCCATAACGCGTCATGAGTCCTTCAATATCAGTATATAATCGGATTCGATTTGGTTTTCCATGAAAAATGCCAAGCGCCAATATCACATCCACTAGCTCAGAATTATTTCCTCTTGCGATTGCCTTTACTGCTTTTGCTATCAGGCTTTTGTCTCTTGGCGTTAGGCGTCCCATCATTCCCATATCAAGCCAAACAATTTTCCCACCGCGAATCCGAAGATTTCCTGGATGTGGATCGGCATGGAAAAATCCATCCTGCATAATCTGGCGCACATAATTGTCAGCAAGCTTTTCTCCTATTTCAACTAGGTCGTAGCCCTCCTGCTCTAATGTATGCGTATCTGAAACGCTGTATCCATCAATATACTCCATGACGAGAACCTGTGCTGTTGTCAGTTCCCTATACAACTTAGGAGATGCAACAAAAACGACATTCTCATTATTTTTTGAAAATGTTTCCATATTTGCAGCTTCGCGAAGAAAATCCATTTCCTCTTTAGCCGCTGACCAAAACTCACTTATCACTCGCTCTAAATCAACAAACCCTTTCAGCGCGGGCGGCACAAAGCGAAGCATACGCTGCATCATGGCAACATCTCTTTCCATGGTGCCATAAATGCCGCGCCTTTGAACCTTGAGCACCACATGCTCACCACTTTTAAGAAAAGCTTCATGAACCTGCGCAATCGAAGCAGACCCGATTGGTGTCTTTACAATTGATGCAAAAACATCCTCCGGGTCTTTTTTGTATGCTTCGCAAAGTACAGCCCTAACCTCATCATATGGCATTGGACTGACCTGAGAGCGCAGCTTCTGCAGCTCTTTGCAATACTCAGATGAAATTAAATCTGTTCGTATTGAAAGAATCTGTCCCAGCTTTACATAAGTTGGTCCTAGTTCTTCTAATATCTCACGCACTTTTACCGGCGTTATCCCTTTTGTAATACGATAACGCCGCAGTACCTGCATGATTTCAGAAAGTCTTGATCTGTCTTCTCTTTCACTCATCCTGTGTATTCTCTTTTTGCTCTGCCTTTTGTTCTTCATCCTGTGGTGCTTCTGCCTTTGGCTCTTCCTCCTTTGGCTTAGACGCCTTATTTAACAGCTCCTTTAAAGCATCAATCTGATCTGGTGTCATCGCTGACAGCAGTTCCTCAACAGAAGCATCCTTTTTTTTCTTATTATCCAAGGTTTCTTTAATGTTGTGTTTAAGTTCCTCGTTTAACACCTTTCCCTGCTCTACGGTCAGGCTTCCCTTTTTTACGAGTTCATCCGCAACATCCTTTGCCTTCTCGGTTGTCACTGCTGCTGCACCAATACCTGCCAAAACCACATTCTTTACAAGATCTGTTACCTTAAAATCCATACTGTTACCTGCCTTTCTGCTTGTGTTAATTTTATAATCCAAAAAGCTGTGCCAATTTAGGGAAGAAAATTAATCCGCCTACAATGGCTGCCGTGATGGCTGCTACAAGCACAGCACCTGCCGCTGTGTCTTTCGCTAAACGTGCCAGCTCTTTGTGTTCCTCTGTCACCAGATCAACTACTGCTTCTATTGCAGTATTGACCTGCTCAAGTGCAATGACCATTCCACATAATATAAGGCAAATGCCCCATTCGGTCACTGTCAGCTTTAATGTGACACCAAAAACTACAACTAATACAACTACTGAATAATGTATCATCATATTTCGTTCATTTTTGATGCCGTCAAATATACCTCGAAATGCATAGGCAAAACTTAAAACAAGCTCTTGCTTTACATCTAAATGATGATGTGCCGCATCTAATGCCTCTGCTGCAAAGTAATGACTAATAACCTCAGTATATAAAATCAGATACATTACTGAAACGCAAAATCCACCAATAACGTCAGTTGCATAATGCACGCCAAGATAAATTCGGCTGCAACCAACTAAAAATACAATCAGCGCATTAAGCACTGTAAGCGCATATCTTTGACTTTTTTTCAAGTCTGCCTGCTTAAGCATATATGCAAGAAATCCATAAAATGACGCTGCCACCATGGCATGTCCACTCGGAAAGCTATAACCACTCTCCATAACAAGATGCATCTCCTGCGGCGGACGTATTCTCATAAAACTACCCTTTATTGCTACATTCAAAAGGACTGTCAAAATCAAATTTCCAAGCAAAGCTATAAAATATTTACGCTGCTTTAAAATATGAATCATCGAAAGACTTATTACTAAAAGTACTACTGGATGAACCATGTTAGTCATTATTTTGAAAAATCCTGTCGCTGCGCTGCTCTCAAATGACCTTAAAATATGATACGCTGCAACATCAATCGGTGCAGTCACATATGATCCACTGATATCAGCCGCCAATAGTCCAAATAAAACTGCACATACGACAAGCGTTGGAATCTTCCACAATTTTCCTTTTTTATATTTCACTACATCACCTGCCTGTCTTTTCTTTTGTCGTCATTATAGTACAGCACGGCAAAAATGGCAAGACCATATTCTTCCAAAAAGTATATCATTTAAGCAAAATACTACATGGAAAAACATATTAAACCATGATATGATAGCGCTGTTTCTGCATTTTATTATTGTTTTTGGGGAGGTTTTTCTTATGAAGCAGAAAAAATTTGACTGGGGGTACTTTCTAAAGCACATTGCCATTATTGCGATACCAGTAGCCCTCCAGAATCTGCTCACCACCACAGGCAGTATGGTTGACACCATTATGCTGGCTTCTATCGGAGAAAAAGCGGTTGGTGCTGTCGGACTATGTGCTCAATTTTCCAGTTTGATGTTCTCCGGATACTGGGGTTTTATTGGCGGCGGCATGCTATTTTTCGCCCAATATTGGGGTGCAAAGGATCATGATGGAATTACTCGCTCCTATGGAATGACGCTTCTTTTTATGATGACCGTTGCTCTTATTTTTGCCGGCCTTGCAATCGGAGCACCTTCTTTTATCATGGGAGTCTACACCGACAAACCTGAAATTCAGGCGATTGGTATTTCTTACCTTAGAATTGTTGGCTTTGCGTACCCACTCCAAGTTTTGTCAATGGCAATGAGTGCGCTGCTTCGTTCCATTGAGCGCGTAAAAATTCCGCTTTATGGCGGCATCGCCTCTGTTATCGCCAATTGCTTTTTTAACTATCTTTTCATTTTTGGAAAATTTGGACTTCCAGAGATGGGTGCCGCTGGTGCCGCTGTCGGAACTGTTCTTGCTGGTATTGTGAATCTTTTAATTTTGATTGGCTTTATCCTTCATCAAAGGATTCCATTTGTCTTGGAATTTTCCAAACATTTTCGTTGGACAAAGGAATCTCTGCAAAATTATCTGATCAAGTGCTTCCCAATCATATGCAACGAAGTTCTGATTGGTGTTGGAAATATGATGATTAACGTTGTTCTGGGACGTCAAAGTGAACAGGCAATTGCCGCTGTCGCTGTCTTTCGTACTATGGAAGGTCTCGTCATTGCATTCTTTAGCGGTTTTTCCAATGCAGCCTCAATTCTTGTTGGAAAAGAAGTTGGTGCCGGCAATCACGAGCTTGCCTTTGAGCGCGCTAAACGTCTGGTTTATCTATGCAGTGCCATTATAAGTATTGCCTGTCTGACACTTTTGCTCGTTCACAATCCACTTCTTCATACGCTCGGACTTTCAGGAAAATCATATGAAATTGGTACTGGCATGCTTATCATTTACAGCATTGCCGCCATCATTCGTATGGGAAACTGGGCACAAAACGACACCTACCGTTCTGCCGGAGATGCCGCTTTTGGTTCTATTATGGAGATTACATTCATGTATCTTATGGTGCTTCCATTTGTATATCTTTCTAATTTTTATTTTCATGCACCATTTCTTCTTGTGTTTGCCTTCTGCTATATTGATGAGCCGATTCGCTACATTATCATGCAGTGTCATCTCTACTCTGGAAAGTGGATCCGTCCTGTATCTGATGCCGGTCTTGCCACCATTGATAAATTTCGGGCGCAACACCACATTGAAGTTAAAAGGCAGAAGCAATCACACAATAAAAGTTAATTTCATTGCTAGTCTAATTGTGTGATCCACTATATTTTTCGATTTATCATGATTCGTTGTCATTACGCTTTTTTAAACGCTGGTTCAGCTTTTGTGCCTCTCGATTTCCCTTCGTCCACGAATACAGGGAAATAATGAAAAAGATAATGGCAACGGATAATGCCATCATAGCAACCTGCAGCGGCTCATGAATATCAAACCAGCCAAACAAGCTGCCACCACCAAGCACAATCCCATTCATAATCAGATAGTGAATGGCAATGCGAATCACAAACTCTTTTCTTGTCATGCTGCGATCCCAAGGATAAATCAGAGAAGAAAGTGCTCCTAAAAATGACAATAATGGAATCTGCCATAAAAGAGAGGCTGGAACCGTGTCATAGTCTCCGTTTAATACTGTCATAGCAACCGCCGCAAACAGCGACCACGCTGTAATTTCATAAAATTTATTCAAAACGAACTCAAATTTTGTCATGTTCCTTCTCCCTTCTAATTTTTTAGTCCTAATCGAACCTTTAAAAGTGAAACGTATTGTCTGGATATTACGACATGCTCTTTGTTTGTCATGCAGGCATCCATGCGTCCTTGAAACATTGGACTAAAATGATCGACCTTTGATAAATTTACGATGACTGATTTTGAGACTCTGAAAAAATCTGCATTTCCATACTGCTGCTCTAACTCATACAACTTTGAATGAATTTCAAACACTTTTGTATCCAGATAGGCAAACACACGATTGTCAACTGCCTCAAAATAGCAGATATCGCGAAGCTGTACTTGATGCATTTTTTCTCCGTCAAATACCGTCAATTTTTCCTGATCGGATTGGAGTGCCTTAAGAAGTCGACTGATTCTTTCATCTATTCCACGGCATCGGATGATGACTTCCTCTTCCTCCTCTGCCGAACACTCCTGTATTGTTACTTTCATAAATTCCCCTCTCTCAGACCTTTAGCGATCTTTTAATTTTCTTCGTTTTGCGATTGCAGCTGCAATTACGATGACAACCACTGCCCAAACAATCAATAGTAAAATCTGTCCCAATATACTGATTGTCTGTGAGCCATTTTTTAGTGTGACACCCATCTGTTCGAAAAATACAGTCTGTACGGTATCTGACATTCCTGCAAAAACTGTTTTAGATGCACTTTGCATACAAAATCTTCGCATCAAAGCAGTTCCATGAATCACTGGAAGAAGTTTTACCACATTTTGAAGCCATTCAGACATGGACGCCACTGGAATGTAAGTGCCACCCAAGAAACCTACAAGTGTACCAGCCACAGTCAACATACCACTCCATGCACTTCCTGTGCGTATAAACAATGCTGCCAAATAGCCAACTGCTGAAAATACAAACGTATTTAATGCAATCACACCGACAAGTGATACCAGATCAACAATTCCAAGTACTGGATGTCCTTTTAACGCAAAGAACCCTTCTCCCACTGCCAATGTCGTAAGGCAAATCACCATACCACTAACCCAAGCTGACAAAATATAACCCAGTGACAGATAAAAACGACTTGCTGGTGTCACATAAAAGGCACGAAGCCGACCTCTTTCCTCATCTTCTACCATTGCACCAATCGCAGTTAGCGATACTGTTACGCTGTTAATACCCAGAATACCACCCATGATCCACAATTGAACCAGCCACGAGGCATTTTTTGCATTTTCCTCTGCTGTGCCAGTTCCATATTTGTTCAATGCGTCAAGCAAACCCTCTGATGACGACTCTCCAAGAAAGACAACCATAATGGCAAGCAAAATCAGTGCTGATAATATCGAAAAAAAGACAGCACTTTTGTTTCGAAAATAAATTAACAGATTTCTCTTTGTCATTGCTTTGATCTCGCTCATATGTTGCCTCCTTTCAAGCTCTTTCCAGTAACTGCCAGAAACACGTCATCCATGGTACCCTGCTGCAACTCAAAGCCTTCAAGCTGATCTGATAACTGATTTAAAATTGGGATTGCTTCCATGCTGTTTTCTAATACACGGATCTCTGATTTTGCTGTTATCGGTATTGTATCATATATTTTTTCATTATCAGAAGTAAGTGTGTGTTTCTCTTGTTTATAATACAACGTCAGTGTATCCTTTGCGTAGCGCATTTTTAATTCCTGTGGTGTTCCAAACTCACAAATTTTCCCTTTATCAAGAATTGCAATGTGGCCTGCTGCGGCTGCCTCTTCCATATAGTGAGTTGTCAAAAATACTGTCACCCTGTCATCTCTTTGAAGAGATTTAACACTTTCCCAGACCTGCTTTCTTGTTGCTGGATCAAGACCAGTTGTTGGCTCATCCAAGAACAAAACCTCTGGATTGTTTAGCAGTGCTGCCGCAATCTCACATCGCCTCTTTTGTCCACCGGAAAGCTTCATATATCGTCTTGTATAAATGTCTTCTAAATGAAGCTTTTCGCAGACGGTTTGGATGCGCTCTTTTTGCCAAGAACTCTTTATCTGATACATTGCTGCGCGTACCTGCAAATTTTCCTTAACTGTCAGTCGATCGTCTAACACATTCTCCTGCCAAACGACACCAATTTTCTGACGAATCTCTTCATCATGTACTCCAACCTGCTGTCCTCCAATCCAAATCTCTCCGCCTGTCGGCGAAAACAACGTGCACATCATGCGAATTGTTGTGGATTTTCCAGCTCCATTTACACCTAGAAAACCAAATAATTCACCCTTTTGCACGGTAAAACTGATGTCATCGACGGCTTTGATTTCAGCGAAGTACTTTTTTAGATTTTTTACGGTGATCTCTGATTGCATATGCGTTCCTCCCTTATATGTTCACAGGCTCGCCTGCGTAGTGATTATCCCATGAATATCATTCACTAATATAAGGATAGCGAAATTAGGAATATACAGCAAGCAATTCGCGGCAAGATGCGCAAAGGCAGCGGTAAGATGCAAATTGCGCACCTTATCGCTGCCGAAAGGTTTTCTATCTATTATTAAAAATGTATATCTGCGCCTTCTCTCCAGATCTGCACTGCCATATATGGCTTTGCTGGGAGTGTTACCTTAAATTTGCCTTGGAAGCTACCGCGATCTTCGATTGTCATGTTCCAAGTATCGAGCACACGCACATGCCAGCTTGACTTGTCGTCGAAATGAAACTCGCGGAATGTTGGTCGCATGAAGCTATAATAAATCAGATAATATTCCTTGCAGCCACACTCTGCCTCTCCAGGCGTAATCTCCTGCGGCACAGCACATACCTCATCCCAAGTTCGATTGCATGGTTGAAGACCAAGTCCTGGTGTTTCTTTTAATCGGTCAAGTAAAAAGCCAAAGCGCTTATGGCTCTCTCCATGAAGCTTGCCGCCATGTGACCACCACAAAATATTTTCCTTATTTAAATAAGTTTCTCCGTGGCCAGGATAACCACCTCTGCAGGCAGCTTCCCAAAAACGTCTTAGCATTTCCTCCCCGGTTAAATTTCCCCAACCGTGCTGAATATCACCCTCGTAAGCAATCTCATCGAGCACAACCGGCTTTCTGTAGCGATCTCGAAGCTCATTCGTGCACTCTGCACTCTTATACAAATCGGTTCTTTGCACACTGCAATGTGTGATCCACGGCTTTGAAAAATCATATAAAGAGATGCAGTTATGGATGGATCTCATATGATGATACGGATCTTTCTCACAAAGAATTGTCGCATAATGTTCCCAGTCGTCGAGAGTCTTATGTGGCATCAGATCATACTCATTTGCCAGTGACCACCATACATTTGCAAAAGCACTAAAGCGAGCAATTGCATAGTTCCAGTAAAGATCGTCCTGCTCTTTTGTCATCTGCGAAAAGCCCCAGCGGTCATACGGATGCATCATAATCAGGTCTGCCTCTATTCCAAGCTCACCAAGACGATGAATACAATTTTCAATATGTTGAAAATGCTTTGGATTAAAGCGTGTGAAATCCCAGTGATTTCCTTTTGTCTTTCCGGTATAATCCCAGAAATTTTCCGATGTCAGCACACTCGAATCCATAGGGGTACCCTCATACGGATATGAACGTGGCTCACGCAGGTTATAATCATAGTGCTTCGGGAAAATACAAAAACGGATTTTATTGAAAGCATTATTTTTAAGTGTCTCAAATGTCTGCTCAATCAGCTCATCGCTTTGAAGCTCCCAAACATAGCAGGTCGTTCCAATTGAATAGTATGGTGTGCCATCCTCGTAGGCCATATGGTAGGTGTTTGCAACACGCACTGGGCCATGTGCATTTTCTTTTGGGGCTGTTACAGTAAAGTTACCAGTACAATCACCTCCAAATGTGGTCTGAATCTGATAGGTGTAAGCTCCCTCAAAGGACGGCATAAAACGGATGCGATACACACCGTCACCATCATAGAAACCGTCGCAAGATACCGTTTCATTGTCACCTTTAAAAATTCCTGTTAATTTTTGCTCGGTAAATGGGTTTCCATCCTTTGGTCCGACAATGCTGACTTCAAAAATACCCCATCTGCTGCAGGTGGTTTGCTGCATAATTGTTTGATTCATGTTTCTTTGTACTCCTTTCGCATTTTTTCATCACTTCCGATTAACACTTTCTTTCCCTCAAAAGCAAAACCATAGTGTCGTATTTGTTTTTTGCTGATTCCTTGCTCGACAAGCATTGAATCATAAGCTTTTTCTTCTATCTGCTTTAACGCTGATTCCACAGTCTCTTGAAGCGTTTTTTCCTCGTCTGGATCGTGTACCTTAAATTCCAATACAATCGCCGGATCTGTAGTCTTTTGAGGAATTAGACAAATATCATATCGACCATATCCGCTTTCCTTATTTGACTGTACACTGTAACGTCCACGTAGCTCAACTAGTAGTCCTAACACAAAACCATGATAAAAACGCTCTGGCTGTGTTCTCGCTGACGAATGCTTTCCCGTATCGAAATTACTGAACGTTGCCAATGCGACATCATTCATAAACAGATTCATTTCTTTTAGATTTCCACTAAGTAGTGCCCTCACAAAACCATTGTAGTTGGCATCCGAACTGGAAAACCATCCACGAAACATAGCAGAAAACATGCCTACTGTCTCCAGATTGGTAATACGAAGCGTATACCAAGGTTCCAAAAAAATCCCTTTGTATTCAATATTTTCAATCTTTAAATAGCCAGATGCTGTTAGCAAGCTCCAGATGGCACTCTCGTTTTCATCCAACTGACTATAAACGATCTGCTCATCAAAATTTACTGTTATCGACTGTCCATTTAGCAAAGTTTCCATTTTTTCCTTTAGATCAGCCGATGCCGTTCGAATCAATTTACTGGCAAGTCCATTTGAGCTTGTTGATGCCCAATAAGGAAACAATCTTTTTTCTTTTAAGAAATTTGTGATTGACCAAGGGTTATAGATATCACGGTGACTTCCAAATGTAAATCCATTATACCACTGCCTTACTGATGCACTGCTTTCTTCCAGTCCATACTCATCAAGGGCATCTGTCACTTCCTGTTGCGTAAAGCCAAAACAGGATGCGTATTTTTCAGAAGTCGTTGTCACCACAGTCAAATTATTTAGGTCGGAAAATACAGATTCTTTTGAGACACGAGTAATACCCGTCATGATTCCGCGTTCCATATAAAAATTGCTTTTAAAAGTGGAGTTAAATAGTCCGCGTATAAATCCAGTAAATTCATCCCAGTATCCGTGAAGATAAGCTTCCTGCATCGGCGTATCGTACTCGTCCAGAAAGATTAACACTTTTTTCCCACATCGTCTTGCCAATTCCTCTGACAAGATCTGCAAAGCACTTTGCGCTGCAACATCGCTCATGTTTTCTTGCATCATCTGCACAATCCGAGATGGCAATTTATCTTGTGTATCAAAAAACTGGCGATACACCCCGGTAATAATTGTTTTGATTTTCTGTATAGCATCTTTACAGTTATTCTGCTTTACATCAGCAAAGCTTAAGAAAATGACAGGATAGCTTCCCTGCAATCTTCTGTAGACTTCTTCTTTCCATATAGACAGCCCCTCAAACAAATCTCCTCTGCCCTGAAAGCGATTCGAAAAGAAGCAGTTCAGCATGTCCATATTTATGGTCTTTCCAAAACGACGCGGACGCGTAATTAACGTCACACTGTCTGCCGACTCCCACCACTCTTTGATCAAATTGGTCTTGTCTACCAGAAAATACCCTTTTTCTCGAATTTCTTCGAAACTCTGGTTTCCAATACTGATTGTTCTTGCCATCTCTGCCTCCCTTCGTCTCACCAAAAAATCATCAATCCCTCGAACACTTTTCTGCATCCATGGCCAATACAAACATCAAGACATGGAGCGCATCTTTCGGATTTTGTATATCAAGCACATAGGTATCTGTCATATGTAACAGTTCCTTTGAGATTGTTGCAACAACACCTCCATCGGATCGCAAAATCGTGTAATCCCACTCTAGCCAGTTTCCTTCTACCTGCCATCCATTAAAATCAATATTATATTTAGGCTTAAAAAATGTAAATTCTTTGCTGATGCAGCCAAGATACTGCTCTCGCTCGTATATTTCAAATTTCGGCAAAAAGGTTAACACTTGCTGTTTTACGCAGCCAAGCTTATTTTCATAGGCATCATAAATATTCAAAAGATGTCCCCAAGAAAACTGCCCTTTCACTACATATACAGTATTGCCATTTTCATCGTAAATATCGTAACTGTCAAACCAAGAAAACATGCGTTGACGAAATAATAGTCTCATAGTTTTACCTCATTTTAGAATTAATTCTTACTCAATCTAGATATTTCTGTACTCAACAGTCGGATGTTACCTTCATATTTTTCTTTTGTCTTCTTAAGCGAGCCAATCTCTTCAAAGCAAGCACTGATTTCCTCATCCGCTGATTTCAGAAAACCTTTCTCAAAAGCATCTGGCAATATGAAATTCTTTGCACCTGCCGTAAATTCCACAGTCACATACTTTCCATTCTGGTCAGTTACAATTCCCTCTCCGTATCGAATATTCTTGACTTTCATGCCAATAATATCAGGAAATTTCATCTCGTTTAATTGCTTTTCTAGTTGCTCGAACTGCTCATTTTTTTCTTCTCTCTGAGCAATCAGATCTTTCACTCTATTTTCTTTTTCCTGTCTTTTTTGTTCTACGGCACTTAATTTTTTCCGTTTTCGAACGGAAATATTTTCATAAAGATTATATGCATGTGCACAATATATAAGATCGTATGCCAAAATATTATATTTACCTGCAACCTCTGTCACAGGATTTGTTTTGTCCTCATCTACTTCTGCCTCGTACTTTAATTTTTCCTCTAAAAGTGCACACAAATCTTTATGCTTTTTTATTTCATCAACCAACTCTCGGCACATTCTGTAATAAACATCTAATCGAAATGTTTGTCCACTTCCTATATCTTCCCCAAATTCATAGCAGTCTGAAAATGCTCTTGCCTCAGTTGACTTAAACATAAAATTCTCATCCGGTGCAATGAAGCTAAGATACATAATTACAGATCGTCTGTCCTGATTATATTTCCATTTATTAGGTGCTGCCTTTTGCAATTTTTCATTAATCGCATCAACAAACATATGAATACGACCCTGTCTCACCTTTATATTTCCTTCATCTGGCGCTAACAGCTTTCGAAATTCTTCTTGTACTTCTCTTTCTGTTTTCTTATCCTGTTTGCACAGAAAGACAATTCCACTCGTTGGCTGGACAATACCGTTGTTGATGAGATTGAAGGATTTTTCCATTGCCTGCTTAAACATTTCTCCAAATTCGTCAGTATCCAAATCCCAATATTTCTGAAAGTGATTGACGGCATTCCATTTATAAATTTCATCATGTTCCGCATCATTTAACAGATCATATTTTTCCATATAATTATGGATTAACTGTTCCAAATTATCTTTATTCATCTTCGTACCTCCTGTTTTATAATAGAATAATTTTCCTCTGTTCTTTTCCAGTATCTACCCCTATTATATCAAACCTGATCCCCGCTTCAACCTATTTTTATATAAAAAAATCCCACTTGCCTCAGTGGACAATCTCCACCAAAGCAAGCGGGTATATAAAATTATTAGTTGCAATGTGAACACTCCCCATGTCCACTGCACTTATCACATTTAAGCATCTCTTCCATGGTATGCCATCCGAGCACTGCACACTTTACACGTGCCGGCATATGCGCGATATCTTCAAGCGCTGATGCTTCTTCAAGACTTTCAATTTCTTCTTCTGTAGCTGTTCCCTTGATCATCTTTAAGAAGTTATCTGCCAATTTCTCGGCATCCTCTACCTTCTGTCCGATAATCAGATCAAGCATCATATCAGCAGACGCCTGAGAAACTGCACAGCCCTCGCCTACGAAGGAGCCATCTACGATCACGCCATCTTCAACCTTAAGCTTAAGCCAAATATGATCGCCGCATGTTGGATTTAAGCCTTCCATCACCATGTTTGCATCGTCTAAATCATGCTTGTGACCTGGATGCATGTTGTGATCTATTAAAATTTCATTATAAAAGGTTTTGTTAGTCAACGTAACCCATCCTCCTTCTTACCTGAGCGAGGCTCTCTGCCAGAGCATCAACCTCTTCCATTGTATTATAAAATGCAAAACTTGCACGTGTTGTTGCTGACGTATTTAAATGCTGCAGAAGCGGCTGTGCACAGTGATGACCTGCACGTACTGCAATGTGGTCCATATCAAGAATAGATGCAACATCATGCGGATGCACATTGTCAACAAGGAATGTCACAATGCTGTGATGCTCACTTGGATCCTGTGAACCAAGAATATGCACGCCAGGAATTGCCAAAAGGCGCTTTACTGCATACTGCGTTAATTCTGCCTCACGTCTTTCAATAGTATCAAATCCAATCTCTTTTAAGTAACGGATCGCTGCCATAAGTCCAACTGCACCTGCTGCATTAACAGTGCCTGCCTCAAACTTATGAGGCACTGGTGCATACACGGCACCCTCTCTTGTGACAGTATCAATCATCTCTCCGCCAAATAAAAACGGCGGCATTGATTCCAACAGTTCCTTCTTTCCATACAGCGCACCAATACCCATTGGTCCCATCATCTTATGGCCGGAAAATGCCAGAAAATCAACATCAAGTGCCTTGACATCGACATCAATATGAGGAACGCTCTGTGCACCATCTGCTACAATCAGACAGCCTTTTCTATGACAGATCTCTGCAAATGATTTAATATCATTTTTCCATCCAAGTACATTTGAAATCTGAGTCACAGCAAAAATCTTTGTTTTATCAGTAATAGCAGCCTCTACCATCTCTGCGGTAATCTTTCCATCCTGTGTGCAGTCAAGATAGCGAAGTGTTGCACCAGTGCTCTTTGCTGCCTGCTGCCATACTAAGAGGTTACTGTGATGTTCCATAATGCTGACAAGAACCTCATCACCAGGACGAAGCACAAGATTTCCTAAACTGTACGCAATCAAATTCAGACTCTCTGATGCATTTCTGGTAAAAACGATCTCATCTGCATTTGCATGAAGAAGCTTTGCTACCTCTGCTCTAGCCTCCTCATAATGCTCTGTAGCAAACTCGGCCAGCTCATAAACACCACGAAATGGGTTAGCATTATATTTTTCATAAAATGCTGATTCTGCCTGAATGACACAAGATGGCTTTTGCGTGGTCGCTGCGTTATCCAGATAAATCAGCTCTGGATACTGTGCAAACAGTGGATATTCCTGGCGAAAGCGTGCATCTTCTGCCTTTCTTTCTTCTGTCGTCATTTTACTGCTCCTCTCCAACCGGCTCCTCGCCATCTAACATTTCATTAAGTTCTGCGCGAAGACCTTCAACTGGAATCTTCTTGCAGACAGCCTTTAATCTCGCCTTTGCCATCAGCTCATATGCAGCCTCTTCACTGATTCCTCTTGATTCCAGATAGAAAATCAGCTCATCATCAAGGCTTCCGATGGATGCACCATGATTTCCTTCTACATCCTCCTCTGCACAAAGAATCAGTGGAATTGTCTGGTTCTGAACGCCATCATCTAGAAGAAGTACATCCTCTAACTCATCACCCTTTGCGCCTTTTGCACCCTTCTTAAAGTCAATGGTACCGCGGAACAGCTTCTTTGCATTGTCGCGAAGCACACCGTTTGCATCCATATGGCTGGTTGTCTTCTTACCCTCGTGAACTGCTGTATAGTTCATATCGAGGTGATTGTCACCTGTTACCTGATAGCCGATTGCTGCAGTAAAGTCAGATTCTTTTCCAAAAAGATCGGTCTCAGCACCCATCCAGACATTCTTTCCACCGATGACAAGCTGTACCAGCTCAACACCAGCACCGTCCTCGCAGAATGCGCCGATATCATTCATGCAATCAAAGCCTTCCCCAAGACGCTCAATCTGAATCAGCTTTAACTTTGCATTCTTTTCTGCGTAGATTCTCGTCTGAATTGCAGCTGTACCAGTTCCCTGTGTGCTGTGATAGTCCATTACAACTGTCATCTCACTGTTTTCTTTCAAATACAGATCAATTCTATTTCCCTTGCGGTCAGTATCCTGATAGCCAAATGAAAGTGTTACTGGAGCTGCCTCCTTTACACCTTCCTCTGCTGTAAAACAGATTGCCTGTGTTTTAGACTCCTGCAGCAGCTTTGTCATATCTTCGCCCATACCTGTACGAATTTGATTAAGCTGTTCCTCTGATGTTTCTGTCTTCACAATCGCATCTGGACATTGAATCGCAACCTGACATAACGCCAGATCTGCTTCCTGCTCAATGCGAGCATTATTCATATGCAGCCATCTCCATGTTCCGGCCGGCAATTTATTTATCTTCATCTCCAAAACGTGTTCACCTCTCTCCATCATCCGATGCTGCCCTTCATCTCCAGGCGAATCAGATTGTTCATCTCCATTGCATACTCAAGCGGCAGTTCCTTTGATACTTCATCTGCAAATCCGCTGACGATCATCGCTCTTGCATCTTCCTCTGAAATACCTCTTGACATCAGATAGAATACAGCCTCATCGCTGATTCGTCCGATTCTTGCCTCATGACCGATATTGGCATCCTTTGTGCGGATATCCATAGCCGGAATTGTATCAGAACGTGAAATATCATCAAGCATCAGTGACTGACATGAGACAGCTGACTTGCTGTGCTTTGCCTTGCTGTTTACAACAACGCTGCTTCTAAAGGTACTTACACCGCCATCCTTGGAAATAGACTTTGTATTTACATAGGAGGACGTATTAGGTGCATTGTGAACTACCTTTGTACCAGTATCCAGGTTCTGACCCTTTCCGGCAAAGGTAATTCCAGTAAACTCAGCGCTTGCGCCCTCACCATTTAAGATGCTCATCGGGTACAAATAAGATACATGGGAACCGAAGGAACCAGATACCCACTCAATCTTTCCACCTTCCTCAACTCTTGCACGCTTTGTATTTAAGTTGTACATGTTCTTAGACCAGTTCTCGATTGTCGAATAGCGAAGTGTCGCATTCTTTCCGACAAACAGCTCAACGCAGCCTGCATGAAGATTGGCTACATTGTACTTTGGTGCAGAACATCCCTCGATAAAGTGCAGATAAGCACCCTCATCGACAATAATTAACGTATGCTCAAACTGTCCTGCTCCCGGTGCGTTCAATCTAAAATAGGACTGAAGCGGAATGGTAACCGATACGCCCTTTGGAACATAGACGAAGGAACCGCCAGACCATACAGCACCATGAAGTGCGGCAAATTTATGATCAGTCGGCGGAACAAGCTTCATAAAGTGCTTGTGTACCATATCTGCATACTCGCCATTTAATGCGCTCTCCATATCAGTATAGATAACGCCCTGTGCTGCTACCTCTTCCTTTACATTGTGATAAACAAGCTCAGAGTCGTACTGAGCACCAACACCAGCCAGAGACTCACGCTCTGCCTTCGGGATACCAAGCTTTTCAAAAGTATCCTTAATTTCTTCCGGAACCTCTGACCACTTTGCTGCCATATGAGTGTTTGGACGAACATAAGTTACAATGTTATCCATATCAAGTCCCTCAATGGATGGACCCCATTCATCCGGCATCGTACTATTATTGAAAATCTCAAGAGATTTCATACGAAATTCTTTCATCCACTCTGGATCATGCTTCTCGCTTGAAATCTGCTCTACAATTTCAGGATTCAAACCTTCCTTTACTTTATAAGCATCTTTGTCTTCATTTCTAAAGTCATACATGCTTCTATCGACATCTTCTACATAAGTCTTTTCTTTCATAATCGCTTTGCGTCTCCTTCTATCCTATTACAGAAAACGCTCAAAACCGTTTTCGTTGATCTCGTCTACTAAAGATCCATCTCCTGATGCCACAATACGTCCATCTACAAGAACGTGAGTAGCATCTACGTGAAGAGACTCTAAAATTCTTGTGCTGTGTGTGATAATTAAAAGACCGCCGTGAATGCTCTTCTGGTACTCCTCGACACCGCTTGATACGGTTCTTACTGCATCGACATCCAAACCGGAATCGGTCTCATCAAGGATTGCAAAAGATGGCTTTAACATTAACATCTGTAAGATCTCTGCCTTCTTCTTCTCACCGCCGGAGAAACCTACATTCAAATCTCTCTCTGCATAAGACGGGTCCATCTGCAGAACCTTCATCATCTCTTCAAGCTCCTTCTTATATGCGAAGAAACGAATTCTCTTTCCGGTGCGCTGCTCTACGCCGCTTCTGATGAAATTGGTTAAGGATACGCCTGGAATCTCAATCGGATTCTGGAAGGATAAGAACATGCCATCCTTTGCTCTCTTATCTGGTGTCTCCTCGGAAATATCCTTGCCCTCAAACAGGATCTTTCCTCCGGTGATCTGATACTTTGGATTTCCCATCAGTGCATAGCCAAGTGTGGACTTTCCAGCTCCGTTTGGTCCCATCAGTACGTGGGTCTCTCCCTTTTTGATCTGCAGATCAATTCCGTGCAGAATCTCTTTGTCCTCTACGCGAACCGTTAATCCTTCTATCTGTAATAATGGTGCTGACATCGCAGTGCCTCCTCAATGATAAAATATTATACTATATTAATGCCCATGAATCTTTCCCGTACAAGCACAATCGGCTTTTAAGTTTGAAACCCTGGCATTACAAAACCTATTTCCTACAGTTTTTATAGGTTGATACGGGGCTATTATACAGCATTGTTAAAAAAAAGGCAAGCGAAAGTTCGCATAGATGCGACTTTCTAGGTTACAAAGGGCATTGAGGTGAAGCAGTTCACCTCAACGCCCACTACTTTTTATTTGCTACATCCTTGAATTTACAACTAGCCCATCTGCTTCCAACCGATATACTTTATCGCACACTTCCTCGATATACTTGCGATCATGGGAGATGCTAATGATTGCACCTGGAAATTCGGCTAACATTTTGCGAATCACTGGGCCAGATAGTGGTGAGAAATTTCTTGTTGGCTCGTCGAGAATCAATACATTTGCACCTGATAAGCTCATTTTGAGTAGCAATACCTTTGCCTTCTGTCCTCCAGAAAGTTCCCTAATTGGATGATCCATCTCCTCTGCCGTATATTTGAGGGAACCAAGATAGGTGCGAATCCTTGTTGTTTCCTCTTTATCGCCTACTACTGACAAAAATGTAACTGGCGTTTTTGACAGATCAAGAGAATCCTCATAGTTTTGTGGCATGTATTCAGCATGAATGTCATTTCTTTGCAAGAGTTCTTCCGCTATCTTTTTAATGAGTGTCGTTTTTCCGGCTCCATTCTTTCCAATGACGCAAATCTTTTCATTTCCTCGGATGCGAAGAAAGATGTTTGTAGCAAGAATACGACTGCCATCTGGTGATTGCAATTGATCTAACGAAAATTCAAGCACAGTTTTTCCTGCTGGTATCTGAGCTTTTGCTCCAAGCTCAAAATAAATTGCAGTCTCCTCATCTGGCATTTCCGTCATTTTATGATCTTCTCGATCAAAACGACGCCCCATTGACTTAACAGCATGCATTTTTTTCTTCAGAAGACGCCCTCCTGATGGATTTTGTCTTGTGATGACTGCCTGCGCATGCTCAACGCTTTGATAAATTCTTTGATATTTTTCGTCGCGTATCTGCTTCTGTCGCCGTTCATCAGCTGCCTGTCTTGCCTGATTTTCCATTTCACTGCTTCGTTTTTTCAAATATTCCAAGTAGCTCATATTTGCGATGCAATATCGACTTTTTGTTTTACGCCTAATTTGCTCAATATGGATGATTTTATTTGCAGTCCGTTCAATGAGTGTCTCGTCATGCGAAATATAAATTACAATTTTATCCCAGTTAAGAATCAGTTCTTCTAATGTCTCTAGTGTTTCAATGTCGATATCATTTGATGGCTCATCCAGTAAGAGTACAGTTGGTTCTGAAAAAAGGATTCGCATTAACTGTGCCTTTACCTTTTCACCACCAGAAAGAGTAGCCATTTTTTGATCCTGATAAAAAAAATTAGGTGATAGTTGAAATCTTGATGCCATTTTATTCAGCTCTTTTGGTGTCTGATTCCAAAAGTAATCTTTTTCTGAAAAGAACTCATATATACTTTTATCTTGGTCTTCTGTTGGAAGCTCTTGAGAAAGATAGCCTAATACCTCTCCACTTACAAGCCGATCACCCTCTGCATCACAGTATTCCTCAATCAATTCTGGATGATAGATCCATTTTAATAAGGTCGATTTTCCATTTCCCTCTTCACCGATCACGACTGCCTTATCGCCATTATTGAATACACAGGAAAAGTCTGATAAGATCTCTCGTAGGTCTTTTTTATGTGTCAATGTCAATTTTTTTATTTGCAGCATATATTGCACCTGTACCCTTCTGGTGCACCAAAGCAGCACAAAAAAAGGGAATACCCCTCAATAAGCTGATTCGGTGCACACAAACAAGACCCTTATGGCCTTATATTTGTTGTAACTCCAAATCTACTTATCGAATAATCATTCCCTCACCGTACATGTAGCTTCTCGCATACATGCCTTTCTTTTTTCTGATTTTCAGTATAGCAGACTTTTTCTTTTTGTCAACTTAATTTGTAGCGGTTAAGCAAAGCATTGCAATAATTAATAAAATACCAACACCAAAGAAACACCAACTGATTCCGACTGCAGTTAACGCAGCGGATGCAAACAGAGCGAAAATCTCGATGATGCTGACACCCATATTTAATAAAGAAAGTGCCGCTGCTCTCTGTGTATCTGCACCAAGCATATCCACTAATACATTTTCTTGCTCCATCACAAAATACTCTGGCAGTTTCAGTAAAAGCGGTAGTATTAACATGAGGGCTACTACTAGAATTTTATGAGAAATAAATCCAAAAAGAAGAAATCCGATACCACTGGCAACTTCAAAGACAAATGCCCATGTATTTGAGAATGCATTGCCAATCTTTCGTATAATTGGCTCTGCGAGCATCTCAACTGCTGAATAGCCGAGTATCACAGCTGACATCCACTCCACTGAAATACCACATGTTTCTAATTTTTCGACATAAAAGAAGTTAATTAATAGCCACGATACTTGAAAAACAGAAAGTTCCACTGCAAATAGGAGTGCTTTTGGATGCTTCATTGTGGAAAAGAGTCGCTTAAGTGGATGGCAATTTTCCATATTTTTATTATCCTGATCGTTTTCTGTGTAACTGGTTGTTTTATTTTGGGGTTCTTTTTGACCAATTACTTTTGATGGCTCTTTCTTTAGTTTGAACGAAAAAAATGCCGCTGCCATACTAGTTGCAATTGTAGAAAGAAGAAGTCCTTCTATATTAAATACGTGATAAATCACAACATAGACAACTGTGCTAATGAGAAAACCTGCCGTGCCACAGTTGGACGCATGTGTCATTTTGGAAAGATAATTTTTTGTTCCATATACCTCGTACACATAGGCACTGTCTGTACCAGATACAAAACAATAGGAAAGCCCCTCTACTATCGCCTCTACTGAAAAAAGTACTGGACTTTTGCAAATGAAACTGACAAATAAAAGAAAACGTGCTAAAAGCAAGAGTCCCTGCGAAAGTACAAGCGAACGCTTATAGCCGATTCGATCTGTCAAAAAACCAGTTGGAATTTCACCCAAAAACGTGATTACAGAAAGCAATGCCTGTAATAAAAAGAACATGCTCTGAGACACACCTGCTTGTGTTCGTACCAAAAGTGACACTGGTGCAAAAAACACAAGACCATTAAAGAAGGATACCGCATCGTAGCTATCCATCTTGATTATTCTATTCAATTTTTTCATCTTAATTTCTCCTGTTATCACAAAAAATATATACAAAAAAGCGTTCACTTAAAAACCCTATGCGTTTGCATAAAGCTTTGTGACGCTTTTATTTCGTTTCCATGTGATAACAGTTAATGCGGCATAGTATCTCCTTCTCCTTTTTGTATGATCACAAAAGTCAGATTTCTGGCGAATCTGGCTTTCAGTATAGCATGTCATTTTTAATTGTCAATTATAAACATACATTATTTCATGGCTTTTATTATGTCGTTTAATTTATAAAAAATGCTCTCGCTTCCATCCTGGGCTCTCGATTACAAGTCGCGAAAGTGACTCTTTAATATTGGGAAGAATGACTGTCTGTGTCTCACCTGGCTTTAATGTATCTAGCTTCTGTTGTCAGTTCGCTAATATGAGAGAAGTTGTTGAAAATTCCTGAAATTGTGAATACACTGCTTGCTTCCTCATTGCTATCTTCTGGCATATCTGGACGCTCACCATTCGGTTCTCCGTTTGGTGCGCCGCCCATTTCTCCGAAACCGCCTGCTCCGTAGGTGCTATCTTGTCCTTCCTTGAATCTAATTGCTCTGAAGTCATTACTTTAAATCAACTCTTTCGACTCTGCATCAGAATTTATTTGCTGTGCTCTTTCTTTGCTATGGTTATAATATAGAAAAGCAAGGTGTTCGCTATTTGTTGGATTCGTTAAGATTTTGTGTCCGTTTTATTTACGATGTGTGTTTTTACTACTAAATTATGGTAAGCGAAGTGCTTCGTGGATTTAAGGTAAGATGTGACAAAGATAGGTCAAAGAGTCTGACAAATTTAAATTAAAATTTATTTATGTATACAGTAAACTACTAAATCGTGATTTACTAAATTACGATTTAGTAGTTAAAATTTTATTTCAAATACTCGTTATGAGCTAAAACACCCTCCATGTTATCGAGTTTTTAATTTTCCCACTGTGTGGAGTGCTTGTAGTAATTTTTCTTGTTCCATCTTAAATGATAATTCCTTCCAAATGATCTAACTCATGCTGACAAATTTGTGCTTCCCAGCCACTGAGACGTATTCTTTTTTTGTTCCAGTTCTTATCAAAATATTCTACTTCAATATTCTTATACCGAGTTGTTTTTCTGACTCCAACAAGCGATAGGCAACCTTCCTCTGTCTCATACGGCGTATCCTTCTTTAACAGAACTGGATTAAACATTACAATATCCACAAATCCCATATTCACGATTATGACGCGTTTTCTAACGCCAATCATATTGGCAGCCATGCCTACACATCCCTCACGGTTTGCTTCAAGTGTATCCTCTAAATCCTTTCCGATCTGTAAATCTTCTTTCGTCGCTTCCTCTGACTTTTGACTTAAGAAAAATATATCTTTCATAATTGGTTTGACCATGTTGTTCTCCTTCTTCATCCATCGAAAATACAGTAAATACGTGACGTATTCTCAACGGAAACTCTATCTTCCATTTATTTTTTTCTTCATTTTACCATCAGAACTTGAGCTTTACAATACTTGAAAATTTCTACATTCATGAAGCATACCTTTTTACAAAAAAAGATGGCATTCCAAAGTTTTCATGGAGTGCCATCTTGCTGAATCAAACTTATTTATGAATATACATTCTCGTCATCTCTTGTATACTGGTCAAGATTTTTTGTAACACTTTGTTCGATAACTACCTATTACCTATAATACGATTATAGTCGTAATAAACACACTTTATTTTGCACTGTTTTTTGCATCAGTTCAATCCGCGGAAGCCTTTTCCAATGATTTCACTTGAATTTACAATGGCAATAAATGCGCCTGGCTGATAGCGCTTTACAAAGTTTCTAAGCTGCACTGCCTGTCCACGCTTCATAACTGACATAATAATCATCTTCTGGTTATGCGTGAAAGCACCATGTGCTTTATAAACGGTTGCGCTGCGCTTAAGATCCTGGTAAATAAATTCACAAATTGGATCTGGATCATCGCAGACAATTAAAAATACCTTACAACGATTAATACTCTCAATTACGTTATCGATGACAAGTGACTTTGCCAAAAGACCTGTCAGTGAGAACAGACCTGTCTGAATATCAAATACAAAGCAAGATGATATAACAATAACACAATCTACTAAAAAAAGTGCTGTGCCAATCGGCACGCTTGTATATTTCTTTAAGATCATTGCAATGATATCGGTACCACCGCCGGATGCACCAATATTGAATAAAATGGCTGCGCTAAGCGCCGGAAGAAAGATTGCAAAAATCAGTTCCAATACAGGCTCAGTCGTAAGTGGTGCACTCATAGGAAACAACTTTTCAAGTGCTGACAATCCTACTGATGTTAATACACTGACATAGACTGTCTTGGCACCAAAACTTTTTCCTAAGAATAAAAAGCCAAATACCAGAAGCGCCATATTAATAATAAATGTGTAGGAACTTGCCGATGCTTTGCTCATTGCTGAAAGCACAACAGCAATACCAGTTACTCCTCCAAATGAAAAATTATTTGGAAACTTAAAAAAATACACGCCAACTACTAAAAGCAGTGTTGCAAATGTGATCACACTATACTCAAATGACGCCCTCGCAAGCTTCGCCCTCATAAATAAATCCCCTATTCTCTTTTGTTATCATTTTCCCTGACTGCTATTATAGCATAGGAATTTTGTTTGTCAATTGAAAGCAGCCTGATTTACAGCTTTATAAATCCAGTTAAAATCCCCTGTACAACTTCTGCCCCAACTGCACACTCTGTCGGAATTACCATAGTCAATATTCCAAGTCTTCTCAATTCTCTGACTCCCACCTGCGTAAATGGTGTTCCACCTTCCTGTCCAGCACCCGCATTAACAGTCAAATGAAGATACGTCTCAATTCCCTCATTATCAGAATTTACGGCAAGAGAACCAGTTCCTTCTCGCTCTGCATCAAATGCAATTGAGACAAGAGATTCTATTGCAGCATCAAACTTCCACTGCTTCTTTGCATTTCCGGCATCTACATCTTCCTGTGTAGTTCCTTCCTTATCAGTTTTATTTGCTGTACTCTTTTTTGTATGATCAGAGTATAAAAAAGCAAGGTATTCGCTGTTTGTTAGATTCGTCAAAAATTTGTGTCCTTTTTGTTTATGATATGTGTTCACCATGGCTTTCCTGATAAACACGAATTGTACCGTTTTCAATAACAAGTGCACTGAGCTTTTGACCGTAAACACAGCCAGTATCCATGTTTATACAGCCCTGCTTTGGCAATTCATAAGTTTCTCCTGGAAGCAGTTGAAGCTTTGTGCTATCTGGACTGCGGTATGTTACTTCCTCTGTCTCAGTATGTCCGAAAATTACAAGCTTTCCATCATACTGACGACCATGCGCCATCTCTCGATCCCAGATCAAATCATGCAGAGAATTTTCTTCTGGCTTCTCATGCACCAATCCAGCATGAACAAAAATAGCATCATCATTCTCATAATACGAACACATTTCATAAAACCAACGAAGCTGTTTTTCCAGGTCACAGTGATGCTCCTCAAAGGAGTCGAGTGTCGTCTGTCCCTGATTTCGCATCCATCTGGCATAAACCACTGGATCATAAAATGAGTTCATCATCATGTCATCATGATTGCCCAAAATCATAATACAGCGCTCTCCCATCTTGCGCTTCAAGCTGCGAAAGCGATCAAATACACCAAAACTGTAAGGACCACGATCCATCAAATCCCCAAGGCAGATCAGCTTGTCTGTCTCTGGGTCAAATCCTGCCTGTGCCCATACACTTTCAAGTTCCTCTAAGCATCCATGAATATCTGTTACAACAATTGTTTTCATTAGTAGTTTCTACTGCGGCAAGCCGCTCATCCTTTTTATTAATTTTACTTTGAAAAGACAAAAAGTTTCAAAAAATAGAACGATGCCTTTTTATAGTATAATGTAATCACCACAAAAACATTATGAAAGAAGGCATCGCTCTGCGTATAACAGTATACAGTATTTTACAGAAAAAGTAATACCCAAAATTGGAAAAAAGTGAGAAAATTTTTTGGAGAATCCAACCAAGTTCGAAAAATTACTTTTGAAACAGTCGCTGTGCTAAGACCTAACGCATCTGCAACATCCACAATTCGAACCCTATCCTGTTCCATGCTAATTCCCTCTTTTCCTAATCTTGTAATTACATGGTACAACAGAAACATTATTTTTTCAAAGGTTAAACGCGTAACCCGTAACAAAATCTGCAGCTATTTTTTGTGATATTTTACTGCAGTTGACATGTCATGTTATGAAAGCACTTTATTGCAATGGTTTCGTTGTTTGCATAAATCCAGACATCATGCAGCAACCTGCAGCTCCCGCGTCTATGACAAGAGGCAGCCTTTGCATATTCATTCCGCCTATAGCGTATACCGGAAGTGGACACTTTTGACATATTTCTCTGACAAACTCCACACCCTTGCCTAGAACACCTTTTTTACACTCTGTCTCAAAAATAGTTCCCAGAATAATCTGTGTAGCACCTCCTGCCATTGCAATTTCTACATCTTCCATGCTGTGGCAGGAAATACTGATTTCACAAAAATCTTCTGTTAAAGCTTTCTTTTCTGTCTCTGATAATCCTTTTAGCACAGGAATAGACAGATGAATGTTTTGACATCCTATTTTTCGGGCAATTTCAATCTTAGTATGTAAAAAGAAAGTTATATCTTCTCTCTCGCATAAATCAAAAACTTTTTTTGCCAGACTTTCATAAACATCATCTGTAAGATCTTTTTCTCTCAGAATCAATGCATGGGGATGCAGCTTTGTTACTTTTTCGAGCTGCTTCAGGAAATCCCCCTGCACAAGATGACGGTTAGTAATTACAATAGTATGTTCGTAGCTATTACACATAGAGGTAATCATTCAACACAGGCTGCAGACCTTCCTGTTCCATGTCCTGATACATGGATTCAAAAGAGCGGGAATCGTTAATTTCAAACTGCTCGTCTCCTACATCTGCATCTTTTGTTCCTTCATATTTTTCTTCATGATCACCTATACCTGTTGATACTCCTGCTGATACTTTTGTTGCACAAATTTTTGCAATACCATTTCTGAAATCAGCACTTTCACGACTAGATACTGTAATTCCAACAAAAGGAAGGAACATACGATATGCACATAATACCTGGCAGAGTTCTTTTTCGCCTACATCACGGGGATTGATCTTATCATTATTTACAATAGGACGCAGTCTTGGACAGCTTAGAGAAAGCTCTGCATGCGGATATTTACGATTTATATAATAAACATGAAGCGCAGTCGCCAGTGCATCCTTCCTGAAATCATCAAGCCCCAGAAGGGCAGAAAATCCAGCGCCTCTCATGCCTCCCATCAATGCACGTTCCTGAGAATCAAAACGATACGGCCATACACGCTTATGTCCGAGCAAATGCAGTGTCTCATACTTATCTGCATTATAGGTTTCCTGAAAAACAGTTACATAATCTACGCCGCATTCATGAAGATACTTATACTCATCTACGTTTACCGGATAAATTTCAATTCCGATGTTTTTGAAATATTTCCGAGCAATTTTTACTGCCTCACCAATATATTCCACATCAGAATATTTCCGGCTTTCTCCTGTAAGCAGCAGTATCTCTTCCATTCCGGTTTTGGCTATAACCTGCATTTCATGCTCTATTTCTTGGAAATTTAATTTCTTTCTGCGAATATTGTTATAACAATTGAATCCACAGTAAATGCAGTAATTCTGACAATAATTGGCTATATAAAGTGGTGTAAAAATATAAACAGTGTTTCCAAAATGATTTTTTGTTATCTCTTCTGCTTTTCTTGCCATCTGCTCCAGATACGGTGCTGCAGCAGGTGACAAAAAGGCTTTAAAGTCTTCTATTGAACATGTCTCGTGAGAAAGTGCTCTCTCAACATCAGCTGCAGTGTAGGAATTGTAATCATACTCTCCCATGGCTTTTAACACTTTATCTTTAATGTCTGATTCGATTACCTGCATTCCATCCATGTATTTCATATGGTCAGCACGAAAAGAGGGATCCTGCTCCAAGCGATGTTTTCTTTCCAATGCGGAAGGCGGCAGTTGATCACTGTCAATAAAATATACCTGATTTTCTTCATTCATGACTACAACCTCCTACCGTAAAAATCCTGTTAACGGATCTGATGCGCTTCCACCTCTTGCAAGAACTCTTCCCATTCCAGTAAGATATGCTTTTCTGCCAGCCTGAATTGCAAGCTTAAAAGCCTCTGCCATATCAGGTATATTCCCTGCTGTTGCAATTGCCGTATTTGCCATAATTGCTGCTGCTCCCATTTCCATTGCTTCACAAGCCTGAGATGGTTTTCCAATTCCTGCATCCACAATAACTGGCAGATCGATCTCATCAATAAGTACCTGAATCATGGCTTTTGTTGCCAGACCTTTATTGCTTCCAATAGGAGCAGCCAGCGGCATTACAGCAGCAGCTCCGGCGTTTTGCAGATCTCTTGCAACATTTAAATCAGGATTCATATACGGCAGAACTACAAATCCTTCCTTTGCCAAAATTTCTGTTGCTTTTATTGTTTCCTGATTATCTGGGAAAAGATATTTGGCATCTCGCATTATCTCTATCTTTACAAAATCACCACAGCCCATTGCACGGCTCAGTCTCGCAATACGAACTGCCTCCTCTGCATTTCGTGCACCAGAAGTATTTGGAAGCAGTGTGACACCCTTTGGAATATAATCCAAAATATTTTCACTTTCCTTGGTATTTGCACGTCTAAGAGCAAGTGTTATGATTTCCGCACCACCCTGCTCTACTGCTGCGTTAATCAGATTCAAATTATATTTTCCTGATCCCAGAATAAAACGACTTTTGAATTCTTTCCCACCTAATATCAGTTTATCTTCCATGTTTGTCTCCTCATTAAACTTTTATTTTTAAGTTTTTATTTCATGCTTCCATAATAAGCTGTATCACTTTATTGGCTTCATGTGCAGCGCAAGCTGCTACTCTCGGAGCCATAAGACCAATTCCCTCACCTACATCTGTATGCTGATCTCCGCACACATAAAGGTGTCTCATTTTTCTGCTCGTCTGTATTTCATTGATATCTCCATATCCAGCCATTCCATTTCCCGATACAACTGTAGTATTGGGACACTGAGTAAGTACTTCCCTTACCAGCATTGCTTTCTGATCTGGTGCGTCAAAAGCTTCACATACAATTGGATATTGCGAAAACAACTCGTGTACATTTCGCTCTGTTACTTTCACAGAACATGACTGATAATTACTATATGGATTAATCTGATATAATATTTCCGGCAGTGCCTGAGCTTTGTTTTTTCCAATATGCTGAATATAATACATCTGTCTATTCAGATTTGTCACATCTACCACATCATAATCTACAAGTAAAAGCTGACCTACCCCACTTCTTGCAAGCATGACTGCAATATTGGAGCCAAGTCCACCAAGTCCTGCTATGGCAACCTTTGCATTATGCAGCTTTACCTGCATCTCTTTTGGAAACCTTGCATCAAAAGCTTTATCCAATTCGTCTTTTGAAATAAGTTTCTGCATCTCTTTCTGCATTTCAGTCATTATATCAGCCTCCACCAACAAAACTCAGTACTTCAATGGAATCATTTTCCTGAATCACCACATTTTCTAACTGGTCTCGCGGAATGATTTCCAGATTTCGTTCTACCACAATCTTTTCCAGTTGGTATCCAGCATCTTTTAAGTATTCCAAGAGATTGATTCCTGCAAGTGCCTTATCTTCTCCATTTATCCTTACCATATGGCTTATCTCCTTTCTTATATTCGGCACCTTTATTAGCAAATTAAAAACAAAAAAAGCGCCGAATGATACAATACAAGTATCATCCGGCGCCTAGTCTGTTCTGCGAAAAGTGGTGCCCCCAGTTCACACAAAAAAACAGAGAGCAAAACACACACAACATTATTGTGCAAGACATGTATTTCCCTACGTTGGCATTATCCAAATCAGGTTTCAGGTCAAGACTACCAAGTCTACTCTCAGCCCATCTATTTGAGCTCCCTATTTAGGCATATCATATCGCATTTATTTTGTTTTGTAAAGTATTTCTTCTTCTGTATATTCCTCT